>Ga0233404_10000561_pt1 | contig 10399 bp, 7 predicted proteins | sample Na_oxic_2_MG_FD_179861 | JGI IMG/M metagenome (GOLD analysis project Ga0233404, IMG submission 179861) | Seawater microbial communities from Saanich Inlet, British Columbia, Canada - Na_oxic_2_MG | ecosystem: Environmental > Aquatic > Marine > Inlet | place: Canada: British Columbia | collected...
CCTTGTGGCAGTGAAAAAACACTCGATTTTATGCAGTGGTTAGGTATTTCTGTACCAGAGGCGACAAAATGGCGCATGCTGGATTCACATAATCCACTAAGTGAGTCAGTGCGTATTTGCCGTGAAAATTTAGATTTGATATTACAAAGCTGTGCTCATTTAGATGTGCCATTAGGGCTAAACATTGAAAGCTTAACTAATCGTAAAGAAGAAATTGATGCATCAATTAACCTTTACCGTTTATTAAAAGCAACAATGGAATTAAATTTAGCTGAAAAGCAAATCGCTTAAAGTAAACAATCAACAAGCATTACTCACTCACTTGAGCGTTTGAATGCTTGTTTGTTTTTATACATCTCTTGGTCAGCTTTATCTAACAACGTTTCAAAAGGTTCTTTTTGCTCAGAGCTAAAGCTGCAACCAATACTTAGACTCAAACTTGGTAAACTTTTTTCAGCCAATGCTGTTTTATAACCGTCATGAATTTTATCAAGTACATTATCGATTAACTGTTTATCGGTGATTTGAATTACCGCAATAAATTCATCACCACCTAAACGACCAACAATGTCCGCATCTCGTAAACGCGTTCGTAATGTGTCAGCCAGCACCATCAGTGCAGTATCACCAACTTCATGACCGAATTGGTCATTTAACTTTTTAAAATCGTTTACGTCGATAAATAAGCAACATACATCAAAACCTAGCCGACTTGCTAAATTAATTTTTTGTTGAGCGAGTAAACTCAAAGCCCGGCGATTATAAATATTAGTCAATGGATCTAACATGGCAATCTCACGCATTTGCACGAAATTGTTGACCATTTCTAAATCATCTTCGACCATGTCTCTTAATTGCTTGATTAACTCTAAATAATTGCGCTGATAGTCTGTTTGTTCAAAATCCATCACACACAACGTACCGAAGACCTCCCCATTAGGCCAATGGATAGGCAATCCAAGATATGACTCAAAACCATCCCTTGTCACTTCTGGGTTATCAAGCCAATCGACTTCTTTACTCGCATGTTTCTCATAAAGCGCACTATTGTCTGTCACCACCTTTTTACAGAATATATTGACGTCATTAGGTATAAAAGTGCCCGCATCATACGGGTTTTCTTGTTGTTCACTGGCTATTACTATTCGATAACCTGAGTCAACTGATTGCACAATAAACCCTGCTGGAGCAGAAAACAGCTCAGTCATTAAATCGACCGTTTTCTGCCACTTCTGTAATGATATATGAATGTCTTTTTCTGAGAACATCCATTTATTCGTTTTAAACATGCTGAGCACCCGCGCTGATTACATAAGGTTAAGTATAAGAAACTTATCGGCGACGGTTAGCACTTTTTTTACCTAAAATTCGCTTTTTATCACGGTCTTTTCGCGATTTATTCGTATTCTTACGGTTATCTTTAGGCTTTTTGTTTGGGTCGGGTTCATAACCAGCAAGCCATTGCGGCGTTAGGCGAGTATCTAAAAGGACTTCGATTTCTTCTAGCAGCCATTGCTCATCAAGGCTGACTAATGACATTGCAAGACCTTGCTCACCCGCTCGCCCCGTTCGACCAATGCGATGAACGTAATCTTCTGCTATGTAAGGGAGCTCAAAGTTGATCACATATTTTAATGAGACAATATCCAACCCTCGCGCAGCAACATCCGTTGCAACAAGCACACGAGTGGTACCCTCTTTAAAGTTTTGCAGTGCTCTATCTCGCGCCCCTTGTGATTTATCACCGTGGATAGACTCGGTTTTAAGCCCATCTTTACACATTTCTTTAGCTAACTTGTCTGCCATTTGTTTGGTACGCGTAAAAATAAGCACTTGGCGCCAGTTTTTCATACCAATCATATGTGACATAAGTTCACGTTTACGGTCCTCATCGACGGCATAAATAACTTGTTCAACTTCTACCGCTGCCGAGTTGCGCTTATCGACTTCAACGAGTTTTGGATCCCTTAGTAACTTTTTACTTAATTCAAACACGCTATCATCAAACGTGGCTGAAAATAATAAAGTCTGACGGTCTCTTGGCACATGGCGTAAAATACGCTTAATCTCATCAATAAAGCCCATATCCAGCATACGATCAGCTTCGTCAAATACTAATGAGTCTATGCTTGATAATGTAATACTGCCTTTAATAATGTGATCAAGTAAGCGTCCTGGTGTAGCAACCACGACTTGCGCTTCTTTCATCGCTTTGACTTGAGGACCGATACTTGCGCCACCATAGGCTAATGCGCCTTTGATGCCAGTGCCATTGGCATATTTTTCAAAGCTTGCAAATACCTGCTGAGCTAGTTCTCGGGTTGGCGTTAATATTAGAACACGCGCGGTGCCTTGCTCATCTTTTTTGTCGCTAGTGATTAATTTGTGTAATAGAGGCAATACAAAAGCAGCCGTTTTACCGGTCCCAGTTTGTGCACTTCCCATTACATCATGGCCTGCCAGAATGAGTGGGATTGTTTGTAGCTGAATCGCTGTCGGGGTTTGGTATTGAGTTAACTCAAGACTTTTGAGTAATAAAGGGTCAAGGTGAAGATCAGTAAACGTTGCAGCAGACATAAGATAAACTTGGAATGACAAATATTAGCATTATTGTACGCGCAAAACGCTCAACAAAAAAGGCGCTTACGCGCCTTCTTAGAGATGATTGAACTCTCGCTTATTTAAGCGACTGGCTTAAGTGTTTCTTTACGTTCGTTATAAAATGCAATCAAATCGTCAACTGTCGCTTGGCAATATTCTCGTATGCCTGACACAACCATATGCTTTTCACCTGAGCCCACTTTTTTGCCATTTTCGAGCAAATTAAATCGTAATGTTATTTTACCGCGCTTACCTGCACATTCGAAATCAGGTTCAGCAAACTCTAATGTAGGCGCGGTGATATCCAATGTATCTAAGTTAATCAACATTGACTCATAAATAACCATCGGTCTAGCCGGGTTTATCATGACATCTTGTTTGCCCATAAGCGGAATGATGACATGAGGAAACGTAGTACCAGAAAACTCTACATAATTCTTTATCAAGCTATTGGTAAGTGTTTCACACTGACTGGTTTTACCTTCACGCTTAACTTTAAGCATGACTTTTTCACCACTGGTGATATCAAATTCATCTGCACCTTGTGGAAAATGAAGTTTTGAGTTTTCATCTACCATGCCTGCAAACGTGAATTCCATTCTTTCGCTGATACCGTATTTACTTAATACCAACGAAAACAATAGATCTCCAGGCACACAAAACCGCTTTGCGTCTTTATCATGCAGCGGGTTGTAATCATCAGCTACGCACTTAGCAAAGCGGCAACCTTGTTCACGAGAAATAGAGATATAGTCAGCATGCTGCTGATAATAAGGACTTAACATTGTTTATTCACTGCTTAAACTGCTTATAACTTACCTATACTACCAGATAAAATAATGAGAGAGGTCGAATCTGTTTAATTTTGTGTAACAAAATAAATGCCTAGTTTAATAAAACTAAACGGTGAAGATAAATCAATTTAAAAAAGTAAGTATTACTTACCCTATTTTACTAATTACGAATCAATTAAATAAATAGCCTATAATTAAATGTAGCAATTTGTACAAAGGGTTAACAATCAACTAGAAATAGTTAACACTAACGACAGCAGTAGAGATGTTTTTAATCTAAATAGTAGGTGTATTTTACGTCGTTTTTTAGTGCCTTTATAATTACTTGTGTAACCCTTAATTAGTCGAAAATAGAGAACCTAAAAGGACCATTCACTTTACTCTAAATATAATAACAACCAGCCTGAGTGAAATACTCTGTATGTTACTAATAAAAAACTTAGACAAAAGGAACGTGAGCTTGTTTATTTTTTCTACATCCATTCTCGCGATTATTTAGGTAGTTTAATTTGTTTTGCCTCACAGCCATTAATGCCATTGATGTAAAATACATCAATAAAAAAACATTATTGATCACGTTATTATGTAGCGGCCTTTTTAGTGTGAGTAGCTTTGCACAGGCATCTGATAAACCTTTTTTTAATGTCTCGCCGACGGTGTGCATCATTGAATCACAAAACAAGTTCTGCGAATTTAATATTCAAGTAAATTTTACGCTCGCGCCTTTTAAAGAGCTATGCTTAGAAATTACGAACCGCCCTCGTTATACCCAGTGCTACAACTCTCCAGGGCTTATTAATGAACATTTTAAATTAAAAACGACACACTCCATTACGGTTCAACTTATAGATCCCTTAAAAAATGTAGTGGTTAAAGAACAACAACTATCCATCGCTAACTATAAAGTAAGTGATTATCGTATAAAACGCCGCTTTGGCTGGAGTCTATAATGCATCATATATTTGTTATTGAAGATGATCTCAAACTGGCAAAACTGATACATAAATTCCTTTTAAAGCAAGGTTACACTGTTGATTTATTCAATACAGTACAAACCTACTATGATCATGAATGTACCTTTTTACCTACACTGATCATTTGTGATGTTATGTTACCTGATGGAAATGGGTTTGCACTGATAGAGCAGCTAAAAAACAACCACAACTGCCCTGTTATTTTTTTAACTGCGCTGGATTCTGTTCAATCACAAATAAAAGGGTTAGAGCTAGGTGCTTATGATTATTTAGTTAAGCCAATTAAACCTGAATTACTTTTAGCCAAAATTAAAAACATTATTAATCAACGTATAATCCTAGATGAACCACAGCAAGACTTATCTGTAGACACTAACAAACGTGATGCAAAGTTTCTTAATACTTGGTTAGGCCTAAACGAAAGTGAATTTGAGATTATTTCATTTTTAGCAAACAATGCACCTAAAACAGTATCGCGAGAGTTATTGTTTAAGCAAGTAATAGGGAGAGAGTATGACGGCCTAGATAGAGCGATTGATTTAAAAATTAGTCGATTAAGAAAAAAGCTAAAAGAACTATTTTCCGATAAAGAAGCATCGTTAGATATTAAGTCTGTTAGAGGAAAAGGCTATAGTTTGGATATTACTAAGTCATGAACCAACAGTTTTTAAAGTTATACATGATAATAACGGTTAGCTTAACGGCTTTAGTATTATCATTTGGCCAAATGTACAATTATTTTTTCTCAGCGCAAACTCCTAGCCTTCAGCTTAGTGTTAACGAGTTTAGGCAATTAATTGACGAAAAAGATACAAGAGTGAAAAAGGTAAACGCCTCAGAGCTTATTTTACCGCCAGAGCTACAAACTAATTTTGAAAGTGAAGGGATCCTCAGTGTTACTCTTGAAAACCAATCTTTTGTTTACTTAAAAGGGTTTAATAAACAAATATACAGAGTGGGTCCGGTTGAACTGATGCGCACCCCGCCAACAGACTGGGTTGTATTTATGGCTTTTTACTTATTACTTGGCGGCATTATTTTATTGTTTATAAGGCCCGTTTTTAGAGATTTAAGTCTACTTCAAAATGCAGCAAAATGTTTCAGTAAAAAGCCAGAAAAAATCATCCTACCAATCAAAAGTAATTCTTCAATTGCGCCACTTGCAGGGACGTTTACAGAAATGTCAGAGCGTATAGAAAGCTTTATTTTATTACACAGTGATTTATCACGGATCATATCCCACGAGATCCGAACTCCGCTTTCTAGAATGCGTTTTGCTCTTTCAATTTCAGAGCTAGAACCCGAAGAAAATAGTCAAATAGAACGTGATATCGACGAAATCGAAGTACGACTCGAGCAATACCTTTCTTTTGCACGGCTCGAACATCAACAAACAGTGTTTAATCAAAAGAAAGTCAATCTAACATCGCTCATAAATACTGAGGTATACAAATTCAAACTCTATAAAGAGTTAAAGTTTAAAGTCGACTTTCAAATAAATGACGCATGGTGCGAACATAGCTTTATGGCTATTGCAGTACAAAATCTACTCATAAATGCGACCAAATATGCAAAGCACTCTATACAAATTAAAACTCAGGAAAGTAACGGTATTTATAGTATTTATGTGACTGATGATGGCCCAGGTTTACCTCTGAATGCCAATGCATTGATTGAGCCATTTAAACAAGGTGAAGGTGATGCGCTAGCTAGTGGCTATGGCCTTGGGCTTTATATTGTAGACCGGATTGCCACGTGGCACGGAGGTAAAATAAACTTAACAAATCACACGACAAGTGGCGGCGCAAGAATATCGATACAATGGCCTAAAAATGATAAGTAACTCCTGCAAATCCAGAAAAGTACCCGTTTTGCTTTATCATATGGGAGTTGGCCAGGTTATCACCCAACCAAGTGTGTTTAAGCTTAAAGTCTAAGCTGAGATGATTATTTAGCGAGTATTCATACGTTAACTTAATATGATATTGCTCATTACTTTCTAAGTCATACTTAGGTAATCTACTTTTACTTTCACCAGCGGCTACGGTGTAATAATACGCTATTAATTCTTTATTTTTATAAACAGCCCCAATCTCTACGCCCGCCTTGCCTGAAAATAATTCAAACACACTATAGGCATTGAGCAAAAATTCGTGACCGTTATGAACGTCCGTTGCATCTTGTAATAACGCCCCGCTTAGCCAAATATCATCATAGAGATTAAATGCCGAAGATACACCCACCATATAGGACAAATCTCTTTCTATGGGTGTTAAGTTGATAGGTGTAGCCGAAGGAATCGTAGGCCTTCCTGGACCTGAAGAAACCGCCCCTAGAGCAAATAGCTGTTCAACACCATCAAGTTCAAAAAAGAAGCCATCATCATTAAACCTGCCTAATATATCGATATAATAATTAGGTGCTTCAATGAGACTATAGCCTATTGAAAAGTCATCAAAATACCAACTATCACCATAATAGCTAAAACTTGGAAGAATGGGTGATGTGATATTACCTGCATCAAGCACCGGGTTTTCAATCCCTCCATAACCCAATGTCACGCTGGCATTAATTGTCGACTTTTTAACAAGCTGAGTTTGCTGTTCGTCAACTTGTGCATACACAACTGATATGTTCAAGCAACACAGTAAGCCAAACACCTTTTTCATCAACTTAATTCACCTTTAAATCATAGTATATTAGTATTCAGGGGTATTCTCATGATTAGTAGCATATAAAACCTCTCTTGATTACAAAAATAGTACGCTAAGCCATGTTTATGTATTTTTAGCTGACACAATAATACCCTCGCCATCTCCCTTTCTTGCTAAAATTAACACATTACAAAAAATATAAAATACCTTGTACATTTTGCTACAGAGGTATTTGATTTCACTTAGCACTCATCGTTATAACTATTATATTAATTTTCGCTGCTTTTTCATCATGGTATGTGCCAATTAAAAACAAAAAAAGAGCCCGAAGGCTCTTTGTAACATAACACAATTAGGAATAAATTTAGCTGCGCTTAGCTTTACGGCGTCTTAAGCTTGCAAAACCAGCCATTAGTATCGTTAACCAAGTTAACGAACCACCAGACTCTTCTTCATCATCAGCATCATCAACCACCGGGGCTTCAGTCACTGATAACTGCATGCTTTTTTCAACCGCTGTTACACCGTCGCTTACTGATACTGTGTAAACATAATCACCCGCAACAAGTCCTGATACTTTAGTACTTGCTTCATTTGCTGAAGCAATTGTACCTGGACCTGCCCACTCATAGGTCAGTTCATCACCATCAAGGTCAGTCGCCGTCGCACTTAACGTTGGGACCTGGCCTTCTCGGACATACATATGCGCTTTATCAAGTTCAACAACGGGTGCATCATTTATCGCATTGACCGATAAAGTAAACGCAGTTTGAGCAACCGCAGTTGGCTCATCAGTATATGCAACCATCACGGTTACCTCGATATCACCATTAAAGTTTGCCGTCGGTGTCAATTTAAGTATTGAACCTGACTCATTGCCCATTACCTCAACACTTGTGTTAGCAGCCATTGCGGTAATTAACGTGTCTTTACCTAGTTGATTATCAAAGTTAATCGCGATTTCAGTACTGCTATCTTCATCTACTGATTGCGTCGCTATCTCACTAATAGTAAGGCGCTGTGCAACCGTAACTACTTTAACGCCTACAGTAGCTGTTGTTTCATTGACGCCATCTGAGACCGTTACGGTAAAGACATGATCACCTGCTGGTAAATCCGATACTGTTGTTGTCGCTGCTGATGAATTTGCGATAGTTCCGTTGCCAGTCCACGTAAAGCTGACCTCATCGCCATCGGGGTCGATTGAGGCTGACGCATCAAGTGTCACTGTTTCACCTTCAGTGATAACCACTTCACTTATTGCAACCTCAGCTACTGGCGCATCACTCATACCGATAACTGTTAACATAAACGTGTTGCTTACAGCATCTGATGGATTTTCGATGTCTGATACCACAACTTCAATTTCAGTATCACCAAAGAAATTATCTACTGGCGTAATTGTCACTGTGTCACCATCAACTTCATACGTAACATCATCTGAAATTATTGAAATCTCATTCTTTGAGTTCATTTCATCGATGTAGTGAACATCAAACATTACTGCAGTTTCTTCAGGTGTCGTCATGTCATCAATTGGTACTAAGGTAATATTGCTTGGCACTGAAAGTGTATGAGACAACTGCATCGCATCCATACCTTCAACATCAATATTTGCGCTAAAGGTTAAATCTTTACCTGCTGATTTAGCGGTTATGTCTGCCCATGCAGTGATTTCAAACTGTGACGATTCAGGACCAACGTAATCCATACAAATTACCATACCGTCTTTAACAACCTTATCCACATCGTTAAATGCAATTGAACGGCCAAGGTAACCTTCTAAGGGCCCATACGAGTATAGCTGCCCTTTGAAACCTTGAATACCCACACTACCGCGTGTATCTGTTGAGCCAAAATCTATATTATCATAGGCTAGATAGATCTCATGTTGGTTATCTCCAAAGCGAGTTTGAGCATTAAAAATCACTTCAAAATCAAATGAGTTATCACGTTTTGTCCACTCATATTGACCGGTCTGACGATTGCGAATTGGATCACCATAATCTGCTGCATTATCCCATTCGATTATCCCCCAACCTGTGCCTGTAGTTGCAACTGTGATACCTTCATCACTGCTTAAACCCACACTCATAAAGTCGCTGCTAAAACCAGGGAAAAAGCCACGCCATAGCGCTCCAACAGCTTCATATGGTTGATTATCATATGGAAATTTATCGTGGAACGGGAAGAAGTGACGGCCGACATTAAAATCGACTTTACCGTTACCGCGTATGGTTACCATGCCATAATTCAAATTAGTCTCATCGGCATTGTTATATAAACTTATTTGATCAACACCGCTGAATAATGAACTTACAGGCAGTGTATAGCCTCGCTGGTAAGTCACGTTATTTTGCTCATCGAAGCCAGATAGAATCGGCGCTAAGCCAAACTGCCTTAAATCCACATAACCACCTGGTGAATTACCACCAAAGTCAGGTGTACGGCACATTTCATCAGTAATATTGTTTGTCACAATATAATCAGCCGCAACGTCTGATGTATCTTCTTGCACGCCAGAAATTATAAGTTGCCCATCTGCAACCTCAATATCCAAATCCTTACGTGAGCTCATCACATTCTGGGGGTTAATCATTAAGCCGTCAGGGATATCAGCAGTAAAAGTAAAGTTACGGTCTAGACCTGAGTTGTTAGCCAGCACTTCAAAAGTATAGGGGACTTTATCGCCTATATTCGCTTTAGTTTGTGGCACATCAAGGTGGACACGGTTTACACCACGCTCAAGCTTAAACGGAATCGACCCTAGATTACCAACATTGACTGCAGATGTACCCACATCAATTAAGCTGTAGTAAACATCATCCTGCTCCATTTCCATATCCCACATAACGGTCATATCAACAGTGTTAACACCGTCAGTGGCAGGCAAAGAAACATTAATAGTCTCAGCGAACTCAGACCCTACAACACCAACTGCATACTCAAACGTTTCTTCTAGGCCGCTTGAATTTGACTCGAAGTTGTTGTGAAGAATATACCAATACTCCCCCTCTTCAGGATTATTGATATTACAAAAGTTGGCATAAATGGTATGAGTTGAAACACATAAAATTTCATCCTGTGGCTGAATAATACCATCGCCATTGTAGTCTTTACCGATATACACCCCAGGGTTACCGATATCTATACGCCCTTCTAACTCAGACTCAATTACGTCTAACACTTCCACTGTTAAGCGTTTTGCATCAGCCTGCACAGTGACAAAGCCAGAGTGAACAGCCTCATCAAGGATATCGTCTACCGATACTTCGCCAGTTCTATTGAGTGCCCATGGATAAATCTGATCATCATCCTTTTTAAGCGTCACTGATTTACGCTCTGCTTTAACAGGTTTATACGCTTTTGCTGTAGG
>Ga0233404_10000562_pt1 | contig 10393 bp, 6 predicted proteins | sample Na_oxic_2_MG_FD_179861 | JGI IMG/M metagenome (GOLD analysis project Ga0233404, IMG submission 179861) | Seawater microbial communities from Saanich Inlet, British Columbia, Canada - Na_oxic_2_MG | ecosystem: Environmental > Aquatic > Marine > Inlet | place: Canada: British Columbia | collected...
CGCTGAACATCAAAGCCGGTGAAAAAGTTGCCCTGGTAGGTGCCAGTGGAGGGGGTAAAACCACATTGGTACAAGTGATACTCGGTTTATACGCACCACAGTCAGGTAACATCTATTTTAATCAGGTGCCAATGACGCAAATCGGGATGGATGTCGTGCGTGAGCATGTAGCCACTGTGTTACAACACCCTGCTCTCTTCAATGATACGCTCCGTATGAACTTAACGCTGGGGCGCGAATTATCCGATGAACTCATCTGGAAAGCTATCAGAATAGCACAATTAAGTGAGGTCGTCAATAAACTTCCAGACGGTTTGGATACCCTGGTAGGGCAACGTGGTATACGCCTATCTGGTGGACAACGGCAACGAGTAGCCATCGCACGGATGATACTTGCTAATCCCAAAATTGTCATTTTAGATGAAGCCACATCTGCCCTTGATACGGAAACCGAAGCTAAGCTTCATGTTGCATTAAATGAATTTTTAAAGGGCAAAACCACTATTATTATTGCCCATCGCTTGAGCGCCGTTAAACAAGCAGATCGTGTTTTTGTTTTTGAAGAAGGGCAAATTATTGAAGAAGGGCATCATGATCATTTAATTCGTGAAAATGGCTTATATGCCAAACTGTATGGTGGGCAAGGGCATTAAAAACGCTCCAAAACTCAAAAATCATTGAAACAAAGAAATCCGATTTTTGGAAAAAATCGGATTTCTAATCACATTTTTTACCAACACGTAGAAGGTAAAAACTCAGACGGCACACCATTAGGTTCGCCTGCACTACACTGCCACAACATTGCAGCTGAATTATAAGTCAACCGAATGGTTTTAGCCGCCAGCAATGGATTAATGCCTTCTTCTACCGTTCTCAGAGTTGCCTGGAAGAATAAATCACCTGAAATGATGTTGGCTGTGTATTTGCAGGAGGTTTTGCCACCAAGTTCTTCTATACTAGCCCACTTAGCCGTCGCCGCGAAATATTCCTCTGCTGGCGTTTTAAGTCCTGACAGCAAAGCAATTGCTTTTAAAATGGCCTCTGTGACGACTCCTCCAACTGGAACTGAAGCTAAACACTGTTGGGATACGCCATTAGGCGCACCTCGTCCTAATTTCCAATCTCGCGTTTTTATGTTATAGAACAGTCTAATGGTTTTACCCGCCACTGCTGGTTCAACGCCTTCTTCTAGCGTTTTCATAGTTGCTTGGAAGAAGAAATCAAAATCACTTGAAATGATGTTGGCTGTGTATTTGCCGGCGGTTTTGTAACCAAATCCTGAAAGCTCTTCTATACTAGCCCACTTAGCCGTTCCCGCAAAATACTCTTCTGCCGGTGCTTTAAGAGAACTAAGTAAATTCCGTGCTTCTCTCAACTGTTCCTTTGCCAGATTGGTACAGGTGGAACTGGCATTCTTAGGCACGGAATCTGCGTAGGTTGCTCCTGCAACTATTGTCGATAAACATAAAGCGATTGGTTTGAAAAAGTTTTTCATATTTCCTTTAAAATGTTTGTTATTGGCTAGTTACTGTTCAACCTTGAAATAAATTGCAAGGCTGAAAGTTAAAGTTTGCTAAAGCAGACTGAATATTAGCACAGTTTGTGTCTGTTTTAGCTGTTAGCCTTGAGATAATTTTCAAGGCTGACTAGTGCCTTCGGGCGGAAATCTTCAGGTCATTGAGAAATCCGATTTTTTCCAAAAATCGGATTTCTTTGCCCTTATAAATGGTCTGGAAATTTCCGCCTTCCTGCACTAGTTATCTAAAATGTTAAAATACTTCTTTATACTGAGGCAAAACTCATGCCCCTACAAAACCTCATGTATTATCAGATTGTAAGGGCGAACTTTCGTTATCGCCCTCGCTTTCAGAAATGAGTTTTGCAAGTGCCTCCCGGGGTGAAAAATAAATGACAAAATCGCTCCAAATTTAATACCCAGTTTCCTACCATATCTTCATTAATCCAATTAGTAATTAGTAATTCCTAATTAAAAATATGAACCGACAAAAATATTTTTTATTATCTTAAGTCCTTAAAATTGTCACCTTTTTAAAAATATTTTTTTTGACCTATAAATTTATATTAAAAAAGCTTGACCTTTTTAGGGGAATATGGTAGTATGAATGCCTTAGTCATGAAAGCCATTTTTTTGGCGATTCATGATTGACTGGAGCCACTGAACACAGATTGTGATAAAGAATGACTGTTCACATTTAATCACATTCCAAGTCGGCAATGTTAGGCGTTCAATACGTTCAGCGTAGGTGGCGAATTAACAAACATGATCTACTAACTTTTAGGAGATGTCTATATGAAACGAAGTATTTTCGCGTATATCATCGCGTTATCAATTGCGTATCTGTCGTCGCTGGGTAACGTGTATGCTAACGACGATAAAGGCTCCATTATTGAGAGTCTATTAGCGGCAGAAAGTGGTGGCGATTGTCATGCAACTTATTCTGTTTATTTGGACCCCAATTATTTTACCAAATTGGTTAACAAAACCAAAATGTTACTCTGATCCCAATTATTACTGATTACTGAAAACTTTCCCTTGTTTTAAGTTTAGGTGTAGCAAGGGCAAGTGTATTTTAATCACACTTAAACACATCAATAGGAGACATTAAATTATGTCAATTCGATACAAACGTACCGATTGGGTACGACGATTGGAGGGTTTTTCCTCCGGTTGTTCAAGTGGATTTAGACTTGGGCAATGCTTAATAGCAAGCATACTCGCTATTTTTACCGGGATAAGCCGATTACTACCGGTGACACGGTGCTTATCTGTTACCATTTCAAAGAGTTGGCGTGGCGTACCCTCTTGTGCCGTACCTTCTGGGGTAGAAGCGTATCATGGGCGGTGGCGACCCTTTACCAATTGGCTATTTGATAGCCCTATGCCGGTGGTTGTGGGGGCTAGTTCCCTGAAATCTTCTGCTTGGCGTGAAAAATGGGAGCTACATCCCATTTTTGCAACGCTGATGCGCAAAATGACTACCACCTTCTTATTAACTGTCATTTTGTGTACCGCGTTTTTGAGTTATCCGGTAGCCCACGCTGCCGATGCTCCCCTCAAAACCCCTTCTTATTACGAACTTCAGCAAAACGGGTCCAGTGAAGAATTGGGTCGCGCCAAATATATACTTACCCAGAGAGCCATACTCTTGGAAAAGCAATCTGCATCTATCGAAGACGATATTAAAGATATAGAATGGTGGAACACTACGATTAAGGGAGTGGTTGATCTGTATAACCTTGGAGCCCATGTCACAGGCAAAGATCCTATTTTTGGTAAATTTAAAGACTTTGAGATTAACAGCACCAGTAAACATCTGGAAACGATTGGGAAAGTCTTTGATAAACTGCCTCCAAAAGCCAGAGATGCGCTTTTAAAACCACTGGATAATAATAAAGATGTACTTTTCAAGGGCTTTGCCCACATGGGTATGATACTCGAATGGTCCACTAAATCTGGGAGCTTTGATGAAAACCCTGCTTTTAACTCAGGAAATTTCAACCTAGTAAGCAATAATTTTAAGGAAAACAAGCACTACCAAGGCTACCTTGAGTTAATGGATGTCACAAACCAAAATGTACCCATTGAATCACGAGTTTTTTCAGCATTTGCCCTGAAATTTGGTGCGGATTTATTGCAATCATCAGGTACTCTCGGCGTTGGTTACATTGTGACCAATATCATTCAAATTGCTACGGATTTTATGTCGGCAAGCTATGCACTTGACGTTACTAGGAAGGCAGATGCCACTTTTGCTGCCATAGACTTCGTTGAGTATTATTTTATTGCCTATAAAGGTTCGAGGACTGGTTTTTATAAGGCATTAGAGATTTCGAAAGATGCTCCTTTAGAGAAAGCATTTTCCGCTTTTTTAGAAAAGAGGGGAACTTATGAATGTACAAAAGCGGTAGATAACTTTACCTCTTGGGGCTGTCTTATGGATACTGCATTGAATGGTCCAGGAGGCTTTGACGAAGAGAAGGCGATTTCGTCTATCAGAAATTTGCTTAAAGAACCATTTTTAGCATTACGTTTGAATGCTAAACCTGATAAAGAAGAAGATTATGTTTTGGGCAATGAATTTACTATGGAGCCTGAGTTATATTCTGATTCTATACTCTACCAAGAAGGTTATAGACTAGCCGTAAATAGTGTTCAGGTTACTGGACTTGATAATGAACTCACTCATGACAAAGGCATTTATACAGTGCCGATGGACCCAATTGGAACTGCTCAATTTGAAGTTGATTACACCCTACGTGATCCCTCGGGTGCAGAGTACCAGGACAAACTGACTTTTGATTTTCCGATCAATATTGATGTCAATGATTTGGAAAGTAATAAGATTGAGCTTGATTATAGCAAGGTATATCAAAAATACGCCGACTACTATGTCAAGTTAGTCTTTGGCTTGCCTAGTGCCATGTTCACTACAGAAAAAACAGGTTTTGAACTGCGCCCGTCAAGTTCTAACCGGGTTAAGTTCTCACTTGATTATTATGATCCTTATTCTGAAAGAACTAGAACAGAGACTCAATGGCTCAGTTCCGAAAAAGACACTATTGAGTTCGATGTGCTTTTTGACCGGCGCAATGATAAAGCGGTGTGGGAAAAGAAGGGCCTAATTGGTGATTTTACGCTCACCATGGAATTGTTTAACAGCTACATTTTGCCAGATGGTAAGGCGACAGAAACTTATCTTTATTCAGTGAACTATGCCGATTTGAAGGATACAGACAGTATTCCATACTTGGAAATATACACCAAAGATGGCAGTTTCAACATGAATCAAGGAGATGAGTTCAAACTTTGCTTGCCAAATTTTTCGATTTTTCCCAACGAGTTTCAGTGGGAAGAAGACCCAAACCAATGGGAAGGTGCAGTATTGTATTATTCGTATCAGCAAAACGATACAGAGATGGGTGATAGTAGAATAATTGTTGATAAAATTGAAAATGACTGTATGCAATTTATTGCCCAGGAAACAGCACTTTATAGTATAGGTGGTATTTTTGGTTTGTGGGATGAGCAAGAAATTCCAGTTTATACTGGTAAGATGGTGAGGGTTTATAAGGATGATAAGGGCTTGGTGGTTGGCGATGTGGATACACCAGCGAAACCACATTTCAAGCAAGTCAGCGTATCTAGTCAAAAGAGCTGCGCTCTAAACAGCGATGGAGGCATAGAATGTTGGGGGCGGAACGGTGCAGGTGAACTCTTTCCACCTTATGGTCGTTTCACTCAAGCCAGTATAGGTTATTCGATGGGCTGCGCCTTGAAAAAAGATGATGGTAAGCTCGTTTGCTGGGGAACTCCTCATTCTGATTTGCCATTATCTGAAAAAGACTTTGGCGATGATAGTTTTACCCAAGTCAGCGTAAGCAATTCTAGGATTTGTGCTTTGAAAACTGATGGCATCGTTTGTTGGAGTTGGGATTATAGTTTAGAAAAATTAATACCAACATCACATCCCGGCAATTTCACCCAACTCGACACGCATAATCATGAAATATGTGCAGTAAAAGGTGATGGGGGTATTGAGTGTTGGAATGGACGAGAAGCACCAGAAGGCAATAATTTTACTCAGGTTAGTATTCACTCGGATTACAGTTGTGCGTTAAAAAACGATGGCAGTATTTTCTGTTGGGGGGATGAAAATCGCTGGTGGGGACAAGCTTCCACACCTAAAGGCAACAATTTCATTCAGGTTAGTGCCGGTGGGGCACAAAGTTGTGCACTGAAAGACGATGGTAGTATTGTATGTTGGGGTGATTCACGTAGTAAATTCAATTCACCTCCCACTGTTGGCATTTTTTCCCAAATTAGTGCTAGCTCAAATCATGTATGCGCTGTTACAACCAATGGGGATATCAGCTGTTGGGAGAATTATGATTATGATAATTCTAACTTTGACGATGGTAGCATCCCGCCGTTGGAAAACAATATAACATCGATCAGCCTACAAGGAGGAAACCACCACAATTGCATTCTGAAAACGGATAAAAGTATTGACTGTTGGGGTTCTAATGAGTATGGTCAACCTACACCACCACTCGGGATTTTCACCCAAATGGACACTGCTGTTCATAACACCTGCGCTGTGCGAAGCAATGGAAAAATAGCTTGTTGGGGGAATAATGACTATGGTCAAAATACTCCACCTGAAGGTATTTTCACCCAAGTGAGCGTGGGGGGAGACACCATCTGCGCTTTGGAAATGGACGAAAGTATCAAATGTTGGGGACGAAAGGACTTATATGGGCAAGCTAACCCACCTGACGGTAATTTCATTCATATCAGTGCTGGCAGGTATGGTGCTTGTGCTGTGAAAAAAAGCGATGGGGCTATAATATGCTGGGGTAGCGAGCAGTATAATTCCCAATCCAATGATGAGGTTGATTTCACTCATGTTAGCACAGGAGCTTGGTGGAATGATAGTGTTACCATTTGTGGCATCATGAAAAGCAACGATAATCTAAGATGCTGGGGGAGGGCAAACAACCTTAACCGGCCGTTTGATCAAACGCTTGATGGTAATTTCACTCAAGTCAGTGTTGATAAAAATGACAGCCGCGCTTGTGCCATTAAAAGTGATGGCAATCTTGCATGCTGGCGGGTATTTAACTGGATACCAGACAACGGCTATAAACCCCCTCTTGGTAAATTAACTCCACCTAAGGGTAATTTCACCCAAGTTACTGCTTCTCATTCTAATGCATGTGCTGTTAGAACTGATAACCATTTAGTATGCTGGGGGGATATCGCTAGAGGACTACATGCCGAAGATTTTAGCGAAGAGCCGATAAATGAATCTAATGCAGCCAATAGAATTACACAAATCACTGCCATTACCCCTACCGAAGTCATCTTAGGTGAAGAAATCATCTACACAGTGACTGGTAGCAACTTGACAGATGATATGGGCTTTACCGTTGGTGACTGCGCCCCGTCTAGCCAAGAATTGCCAGGGGGTACTAACAGTCAACGAAAATTTAAGTGTACCCAATATGGCGATCCCGGTACTAAATATGGTTTGGTAAAAAACCATCCAAGTGGCACCGTACTACATGAATTCACCGTCGAAGCAAAAAAACAGGCGTTAGCTAATCCACCCATTATTACTGATATTAGCCCCAAGACAACTGTGATTGGCGAAGAAGTCACCATCACCATCACAGGCAGCAACCTAATAGATGGTATGGGTTTTAGCATTTATGACTGCGCTCCCTCTAGTAATGAGTTAGAGGGTGGTAATAGCACTCAGCGGCAATTCAAATGTACACAGTCTGGCAAACCAGGTAGCAAATCTGTATTGATTAAAGATCAACCTAATGGCTATCTTTTGGAAAACTTTGTTGTGACTGCAACCTCACCAGCGTTGGAGGTACCAGCATTGGAAGTACCAGTAATTTCCAAAGTTACGCCTTTAACGTCAACCATTAACGAGCTTGTTATTTTCACCGTTACCGGCACGAATCTAACAGAAGGCATGGGCTTTACCGTTGCCGAGTGTGAACATTCCAACGATGAATTACCTGGTGGCACCAGTACACAGCGGCAATTCCAATGCACTCAATACGGTAGTCCCGGCTCTAAACGTGGTTTGGTTAAAGATGCACCGGGTGGTCAGGTATTGTATGAATTCACCGTAGAAGCCCGTGAAGTTGATAGCGAAGGTGAACAGCCGATTCTTGGTAATGGCATGATTATTTATGATGACTGGACCTCTCAGCTAGATACAGAGGCGATTTTTGTTGGCGGCACGGCAGTTAACAACGAACCCGCCGTTCAACATGTCACCATTGATCAAACAGACACCGTATCTATCCAAGGCAGCGTAAGAATCAATCCTGCCCATGTCGGCATGGAAGGTGATTTAATTTCAGTGGCAGGATATACCACCGACGAAGTTACCTTATTCTTTATGCAAAATCAGAAAGGCCAGTTTTTACCTTGGGAAATTGATTTATCAAGTTTGGTAGGACGTTCTCCTCTCAAACCTTTATCTGAGGTGGAAATTATTGATATCTATAATAACCCACTAACTGGTTTGCATGGTATCGTTCAGGTATACTTTGGGTATCGCGTAGATAATATGATTATTATCAATCACATACCTGATGGTATAATGAGTATTAGTATTCGGTGAATTTATAGCAAGCGTAGGGTGGAGTCATGTAGGTCGGGTTAGCTTTTTTTGCGGCGCAAAAAAACGTAACCCAACCTACTAGCTTTATCTTGCCAAGTACGCCTGTTTAGATGAAACAGTCAGAGAATGGATGCCAAACAATATTATCAATGGCATCTATTACTGTACCAACCCGGGAGACAGGAAACAAAGCATTAACTATTTACGAACTTTGATAGGTAAGTTGGAAGCAGAACTATAGACTTTTTCTTGTATCCTCGTTCCCAAACTCTGTTTGGGAAGAACTGAAATAACGCTTCGCGTCAGCAAGCGTAGCAACCGTATCCAAACTTCAATACGCCCCAAGTCTAAACGACAAGGGGCTTTTTTTATGCCCTATTTTTTTAAAGGAATAAAAATGCCTGTGATTTTTATGATATAATACCTAAAAATGGCAATTAGATTGTAGTTTATTGAAAATAAGAGATAAAAAATATTTTAGCTAGGTGAAAATAAAATCTTATAACCTATTGTTATTATTGTCATTTTACAAAACAGTTGCCACTTTTAAGTAATATTTAAATAATGCTTAACCGAAAACCCAACGTAAACCAGGCAAGTTTTTCTAAGAATTTATGCCACATTTTGATGTCACACAAGTTCAAACACAAATATTCCATTTTTATTAGAACAGTTACCTTATATTAACAGCAATGTGTTAAGCGGAGGCTATAATGTTCTCAGAAACAGTAATCACCCAAATGGCGGCATACCTTTTAAAGGGGCAATCGCATGGCTTTTATCAAACTCATTAAACTGCTTTATTTAGCAGAGCGAAAAGCGGTATCAAAGTGGGGAATAAAAGTTATGGTAGTGATGAACCCGACAATTACCAAACGAAATAGCCCTTTGCTTTTAAGGGAACAAGGATGCAGGTGATTTTTTATAATGTTTAAGTATTTTATGCGTCAAACAGGACGCATTCCCATTTTCACATCAAGATAAAGGAGAAGACAATGACTATTCTTCAACGTCAATTTATCAACGATACAAAAGGTATTCCAATTGGTGTCATTTTACCGTTAGATGAGTATAGATGGATTGAACCCATTCTTAAACAATACACTCAAATTCCAAGTTGTCATACAGACAAACTCAAACAAATGGAACGAGCTGTTGATGATACTCGTTTTATGACAGATTTGCATGAAGTCATGTTAGATTTTGCAGAGGTAGATGCTGAATGGTGGGAGGCAAAAAGATGATCTATCAATGGCATATTTTTATCGCATCACTTGATCCGGGTAAAGGCTCGGAACAAGGTGGCAAACGACCTGTACTGGTTATTAGTAGAGAACAAATTAATCAATTGTTGCCAGTCGTTAATGTTATTCCGTTAACCTCTAAAAAGTTTGACTCAACTGTCATTTATCCCAATGAAGTGTTATTGGCTGCAAATATAGCGGGTTTAAAGATGGATTCTATTGCCTTGTGCTATCAAATTCGTACTTTGGATAAAAGTCGTTTAGAAAAAGATTTTGGTGAATTAGTTGATGTGAATTTACGTCAAAAAATTTTAGAAGCGATTCGATTTCAACTGGATATTGAATAAAAGCAAGCATAGCGTAGGTAAAGTTTCACCACACCCATCATCCAAACTTCAATACGCCCCAAGTCTAAACGACAAGGGGCTTTTTTTATGCCCTATTTTTTTTAATAAGGGAATAAGGATGTCGATGATTTTTTATGATACAATATTTAAATATAAAATGTGTCAAAATAATTTTTTGACAATGTACTACTTATTTCCTATAATCATGAAGAAGATTATGAATACACTGAAACGGTGAAGGAACTGATTGAAAATGATTATTTTTACATTTTTGCTATAGAAAACTAGGTAACGACAGGTGTTTTTTTTAAGGTTTGATGGAGCAAGTGGAGCCTATTCTTCATATTTTGATCTGGCTATCGGTTTAGCTAGACATCAGCGAACTGGTTCTCCTACTCTGTTAGAAAATTTTGCTCGACAGGTTGGCGCAAAAACTTATAGTGACATTTACGGAGCGTGGAAATGGGAAATATTACAAATTGGGAGATTTGGAAAATTTATAGGACTGAAAGATTGAAAGAAAAAACCGTTTTTTACTTTAACGGAAGGCGAATGACTGTTTCAAAATGAGGTAAGTCAGGTAGGGTGGGCAAGGTCCTTTTCTTGCCCACTTTCCTCATTAAAAAAGTGGTGG
>Ga0233404_10000564_pt1 | contig 10345 bp, 4 predicted proteins | sample Na_oxic_2_MG_FD_179861 | JGI IMG/M metagenome (GOLD analysis project Ga0233404, IMG submission 179861) | Seawater microbial communities from Saanich Inlet, British Columbia, Canada - Na_oxic_2_MG | ecosystem: Environmental > Aquatic > Marine > Inlet | place: Canada: British Columbia | collected...
TTAAAAAAACTGCATTATCTGGTGAAAATTCTATAAACTTGGCAGTTTTTCCCATAGAATCAGCAGATTCTTTAAGCGTATTTTGAATTTCAGGTGTTAGTTGAACTACCCATGTATATCCAAATGAGTCTAAATCATTTATAGCCTCAATATTAACATCCCCACCAGATAAAATTAATAACGGAGATTTTACTTTCTGTAGTTTAACCAGCTTAGCGGCTGAAGTAATAGCATTTAAAATAGCATGACTTTCTTTACTTTGTTTTGGACTACTCCTAACATTCCAACTATGATTTATAAGCTCCCCTAATGAAATAAGTTTGGGTTTTGACACAGTTCCGTCTCCTCCAAATTCTAACAACATGATATTATCTAACATTGGTAATTTAGATTTTGCATAAGTTTTATTGAATCGATTCAAGAACAAGTCAATAAAACTTACTGTAGAACCACTCACGTCAACCAGTATAACCATGGTTATGTACTGCTTCTTTTTATCTAATTGGAGTTTTTGGTATTTCTCAATAGCATCAGTCGGAAAAGGTACAAGAAGGCTTGCCACTTCAATTTGACGGTTGCCAATTTGTATTTCCATGAAATCTCGTTGGTAAACCGGGAATTGAATTTGGGTTGGTAGTGAATCCGTAGAAAACTCTTCGTAATCGGGTGGTGCTTTACTGAGATTGTGTCCGGTAAGATATGCACTAAGCCTTTCTTGACTCCGCCACAAACGAACTTTAGGACGTTTACTTGGTTCACTCTTGGAGACCATAATCCATTCGGCAGATTCATTTGTTACAATATGTGATCTCTTAACCCAATGGTTATTTCCTTTGATACATAATCTAACTTTGCCTCTTTCTTTTTTGGTAACCGGATAAGCACGCCCAAATTCCATTTCAATGTGACCGGTTAAATTCAAATCCGTGGAATCAAACACTTGCACGGGACTTACTCTAGCAAAGGCAAAGGATAGTGCCTGAGATTTATTGCATATTGGAGGCTTTCCATGTGTTGTTACTGGTATAAAAGGTAGGAAATATATAACTATAAAAGTTAACCAATTCAACATAAAATTTTTGCAGTGCCTTAGTGGCATGAATTTCATTCTTATATCCTCTATATTAAAACGATTTACTTCTCTATTAATCGTTTACTGATAAAACCCCAATAACCCCAAAGTTTTACCGGTGCCAAGCCTTCTCGAAACTGGTAGACATCTTCAAAAATAGGATCGTAATAAAAGGAACCTTCTTTATTTATAAATCCTCGATAAGGGTTTTCACCAGATGGATTGTCCACCCGAACAGTTGCTATTCCATTATCAAAAGGGAAAGCGCGGTTAAAACGAGGAAAAATAACCCAATCACCACTTTTGTCGATATACCCCCATTGTCCGGAATCACCTTTCGCTGGTGCAATTTTTTGGGTAAAGCGCTGAGCACCTTTAAATTCAAATGGAATTTTTATTTTCCCACGAGAATCCACAAAGCCCCATTTTTTACCATTGTACACAGCGGCTAAACCTTCGCTAAACCTTTCTACACGTTTGAATTGGGAAGATATAACAATATTACCACTTATATTAATAAAACCGCGTTTATTGTTATAATCTTGAAACGTGGAAAGTCCTTCAGAAGGACTATAGAGTTTTTTAATGGAAAATGTGTATTGCACATAACCTTGGCGATTGATTAGTAACCATTGCCCATCTTTTTTGACAGCAGCATAACTGTCTCTAAATTTATTAACTTTGTCATATTGTGGCCAAATAATCAGTGCCCCACTGGTATCAACATAACCCCATTTATCTTCAAGCTTTACGCCACATCTTTGCTCAGAACAGTCCATCATTTTTTTATAACTAATGGGCAGCACAAGCACACCTTTGTGGTTAATGAGTCCCCATAAACCATCACGCATAACCGGTAAATAACCCTCTTGATACCCACCGATTTCTTCATAGATTGGCAACAATATCCAGTTACCTCTTCTATCAATTAGCCCCCAACGTTCGTTTAATTTTGCTACTGTTACGCCTTTGTAAAACAGGCCAACACCCTCATACTGAGGCAAAATAGCAAAACCATTTTTTTCTTTGAGTTTGCGAATAATAGCAGCAGATAAAAAGCGAGATGGTGGTAAATTGTGTTCGTAGCTAAATTGCTTCAATTTTTTCCTAAACTCATTAGGATTATCCCAGTTTGGAAAGTGGCGTTTGAGTGCCCAAATAATAAATTTTTTTTCCAAGTCATGTAGGTTTAGGTTTTGTTCAGCAGCCCAACGTTTTTGTTTTATTGAAGGAATATCCTCAATAAATAAGCCACACTTTTTTTCCATGGAGATGAGAATTTCCATTGGATTCATTCTTTGATACACCGAACTTGTATAGTTATTACTACGTGTTTTTGCAGTCAAATAGATCGGAAAATGCTTAAATAGGTTTTGCCATTCTGGACTTTCTACAATACCAACAATATTACTTCTTCTAATAGGGGCGAATAGGCGACGGCTATCCCCAACCACTAAATGTAACTCGGTGAACTCTTCTGAGCCCTCAGCATAAAATACTAAAGTACCACTAGCTTTTGTTTCAAAAACAAAACGGACTGGCGATGCTCTTTTGAATTTACTCGGTTCAAGGTAAAGCTTGCATTCTTTTTCGTAAGAACTTGTAGAATAAGATGAGCTCTTAGGTTTTAGAAGATCAGACAAACTTCTTGAATACACCATACCTGTGAATAACCCGAAGATGACAATAGGAAAAAGTACAAATTGAAAAATTTTTTTATTAACCATAAGGCACCCACTTTGATTGAAAATCATCCTAGCAGTCTGTCGGAGAATATCGCTTAAGTAATTAGTTTTGTATAACATTTATTATTGCTAAAAACGATAATAATCAATTAGTTAGTTGATTACTACGACAGGCTGCTAGCACTCAAATTATTTACTATCAAGCCAATTCAAACCAATTTTTGTGTCTTTGACATAGATATGTGTACAACGACTATCAGCACCAAGCTTTCGGTTAACTGTTTTTAAAGCTTTGGTAGCCTTAGTTAGGAATGTGTTAATTTTTTTCTTATGATTTTCTTGCCGCCTATGTATATTTTTTGCCGCAAATTGCTTATCGTTTACCACTAATCGCTTTGGTTCGCCGATATGGTTTGATTGGATATTCAGTAATATAGTTGGATCATAAACCCCAGAAAAATATTTTGTGAATTTGGTCATGCTGTTTACTTTCTTCACAGAAGATAACAAATCTTTTATACTTTCACTAGAAAGAAGTAAGCCTAAACTATCAAATGCCTGATTAGCAACTACCGCTAAACTATCTGGGTCAAAGTCAAACTTTGGTAACGGCTTTATATGTCGCATACCAATCATATTTAGTGAGCCAGCCAATGATTCTGGACGGTTCAATAAACGGCGGGGGGAACGCCCCTTTTTCTCTTCATTAACATAACCCGGGCTTGGCCAAGCACGGGTAATAGGTTCCTCAAGCAATGCTTTACTTTTTCCCGGCATACTACCACTGATAATATATAACCATTTGTGTGGATTTCCATTGGTAAATCGCGGAATATTGCCTTTATCATGAACCTTATCAATTAATTTTCCAACTAATTTAGGTGTTTCAAGTGGCAACTGATAGCCATGTTTTACCCAAATAATAAAATCAAATTTTTCTTTGGTGTTTAATACAGTTTTTTCAAAATCACCAGTAAAATTTCTGAAGTCATTAGCTGCTGTTAACAAAATTTTATCTTTTTTACCAAATGACTTTGTTTTTTTGATTAATTTAGCAAAGGAGTCTATTTTTTGACTTGTTTGCCATTTTCCATTTGCAGAAACATTACGCCAATCAATCGTCCAAGTGAATTTGTGCTGGCTTTTTTTGGTTAATATTTTTTCCATCTGTTCAAGACCGGATATTGCAACAGATGAAGCATCACCCACAACCAAAATATTCATATCGTATGGAGAAATAGCTTTAGCAGTTTTTTTGTCTATAGATACTCTTTGCACATCAGCAATACCACTGAAACGAACTGGGAAATTTCCTGACTTTTTGCCTTTTTTATAGGGTATTTCAACAACTACAAATTTGTTGGCAATTGAGGAAAGCTCAAAATTGAATTTGTGTTTTTCAAGAACACCAATACTTGGTTCAAACCAATAGGCTTGAGTTTCCGTTTTTTTAAGCAAACCCATCACTGTAACAGGTGAATGTATATTTGGAAAATGGTAATAAAGTTTCTTTAAATCGTTATTACAAATTATGACATCAGATTTTACTTTATCTTTACCTAAATCATCTGGACTTGGTGTTGTTGGATTAGTAACTTTTATTTTTCTCTTATTTTTGTCTAAAGTTGAACTTGGTGCAGGATTATCTTTTTTTATACTTGATGCTAAATCAGCTAGAGTTGTTGGAGTGGTTGATTCTTCTGATGAAAATTCATCAGCTATATCAGTTATATCTTTGGATTTATAGCCTTTTTTTGAAGATACCAAACCTCCCAGCTTTTTGCCAATTGATGAGTCAAAGTTCTCTTCTTCTGGGCTTAACAAAACATTTGAACCTTTTCTCATAACACATGTAAGTTCTCCACCTTCTACTGTATATGGTTTATTGTTCCATATCTCATCATAAAAATATCCACCTAACACTTTTTTTATGTTTCTCCCCACAAAATCGCCTTTAGGCCAAAAAAAAGCTTTTATGTCATCACGCCTTGGTATAACAAATAGTTTGTTGCCACTGTTATTTAGACCAGTGAGAGCTAGTGTGATAGGTTCATTACGGATTACATCGAAATAAAAATCTCCGGCTATCTTATTACTTGCTCTTATTACGTATCCAGGATAATATACATAATTACTAAAAAGATTGTAAAAACGGTTTGCTGTTTTTGTTCTGATTTCTAAATATACAAAATAACGAATCACAAATTTTTCGTCTGTTTTCATGAAACTAGGAGCTGACCAATCCGAACAAGCTGCTATGATACTCTCCATTGGCATTAGCAACAATATAGTTACAATTAAATATCTTAACAATTGCATGATAAACTTTCCTTTATGATTGAAGCACTTTAGCAGGATCTGTTTTAGCAGTCCTGAATGCAGGGTAAAGTGAAGCAATAACACCAATAACCAAAGTAATTAGAAAAATCAAAACATAAAATTGACTTACCGGTGCAAAAATTGCATCAAAATTTTGGGTATTCACCGCACTTTGCATAGCAGCCTCAGCACTTCGTTGAGCAAGTAACGATTTACTTTCCTCAATAATTACCCAACCTGCTACCAATCCAAAAACAGTACCTAATGTCACAGAAAGAACAGTTGAAAGTACTTGTGTCAACACCAAATCTCCACGCCGCATTCCTAATACTCTCCAAAGAGCCAACTCTGTTTCCCTGAGCTTAGCACTGGTAAAAATATTAGCTGAGACAGTAATGGCAACTGCTATAATAATCAATATCAATAGTGGTAAAAAAATACTCCATGCCGTATCTTGAACGTCTAATGCCCATTTAAATTTCCAAATATCGGATCTTGGTTTATAACCTAATTTGGCTACATCCTTAATAATTGGCATCACATCACGCATTTCTTTCGCGTAAATGTGCAACGAATCCTCCCAAGGAAAGTTTGCCATATCTACAACCACTCGCTGATCCAGCCAAGCATCTGCTGTATCATTTAACGGTAGTAAATACTTATCCAATCTGTCCATTTTATAACGATCAAATACAAGATGAGTAGTATTTGGTAAATAAAGCTGACGACCACCCTCTGCATGAAGGATAATCCCTCTGATAGTTAAGAAAACGGTAGTTTCTTTTTTTACTTTACCATATTTAGTAAATTGTGGTAATAATATTTCTACCTTTTTTCCTATAAAAAATTGGTAATTTTTTTCACCACTTTCCAAAGATGCAGTATCAAATAAATCACTAAGTAAACTTACTGTTACTATAATTTCAAGCTGATCATGATTGCCGGTAAATACTCCTCCTGCTACAAAATCAAGCAAATTGTATTCAGGATCGTTCTGGTGAAGTCCCATTGCAGTATAAGTATTAACTCCGTTTTGAGTAGTTACTAACCTTGCTAAAGTAACTCTACGAGACACTACATCATCAACATTATCCCATGCTGCTATTTTAGACTTCACCGGAAATCGGTTTTGTTTACTACGATCTAGTCTTTTAGGCTTAATTTCAACCCTGTTTAGTCTCGAACCAGTAGTCATAGCATCATCAACATAATTCTGTACCCCAATAATAACAGAAGCAAACACACTCACTTGACAAACACCAACAATCACTGCAATTAAAATCAAGCTCAGAAAAATAGGACGCGAAAGCGTTTCATGAATGATTTGATTAAATAATACTATAGATGATGCTCTTGGTTTCCAACCCCATAACAAATTTTCGGTAGTTTTCGGTGACTTAATTGGCAATGTTTTTGCCCGTTTTTTATCTTTTATATGAGGGGCTATTTCTTTCAGTTCACCATTTTCTAATTCTAACTGTCGCCCATAATCATAAAAAACTGAATCGTGTGAAACAACGATAACCGTGTGCCCATTATCACATAACGATTGTAAATGTTTTACAACATCATTTTTGAGCGCACCATTCAAACTAGCTGTTGGTTCATCGGCAAGAATAATACTTGGACTATTAATGACAGCACGCATAATTGAGGCACGTTGTTTTTCTCCACCAGATACCGTTCTCGGCATTAGTTGAAGTATTTTTTTATTCTTATTACTAAAAAAATGATGGGCTAAGGATTCTATAATTTGCGTAATTCGTCTTTCAGTGGTAAACTTACGAGCATGAAGTTGCAATGGAATTGCAATATTCTTATGTAAATTCATGTGGTTAAAAAGACGGCCTTCCTGAAAAATAAATCCTAAATTCTTAGCACGTAACTCGTCAAGAAACCAATCAGGTTGCTCATTGACTGTGTTACTACCAAAAAGATAATCACCGGTAAATCTACTATCAAGCATTCCTAAAATGCGCAAGAGTGTGGTTTTTCCAGAACCACTTTCTCCTCGAATGACATTAAAACTACCCGGTTCTATTGCTAAATTTACTGATTTTAGAATTTCGACTTTTTCACCCAATCCACTTGTAAAGGTACGTGAAATATTCTTCAGGGAAATAATTGGTGTATTCATTAACTTATACTATTCTTGAGTTATCTTATTTGTAGATCAGTAGAACTAGCTAACTTGTTTTAATCACTGCCTAAAATAACAGGGAATTAAACATTCCCTGAAACAAAAATGATTGATAAACTAAGGAAGAGCATCAATCGGCATCCATACTGCTGGAGATGTATCAAATTCAGCTAGATGAGCTTCTAAGTATCTCCCCAATTGGGTACCTGCATCTTGAATACGTTTGGTAAATCTCAGGCGTTCGGCAGGAACTAAACTAGTTAGGTATTCAAGATTAAAGTTAAGTAATTCCGAACGAAAATTAATTCCAGCTTGTTTGCGAATTATTTCAGAAATTGAGTCATTTTTATCGTAGTTTTCTCCGGCAATTACTGCGATAGCTTCAGAAGCAGATTGTAAAAAGCTATCTGCGTCAAGTCCGGTCGTTCCCAGAACAGAATAAAGATTTACAAGTCCTTGGAGCATTTCTTTACCAATATGGATTTTAGGTGTCAGAAGATCGTTGTTTTCAAGTATATATCCCTCACGAATCAATACCCCTCCCTCACCAGAATCAATGTTGAAATCTACTCCATTACGGCGAAGACGATCTAATAATTCACCATCCAGCACCTCTAGCGGTATTGAAGCATATCCTCTAAAATCAAATTCTATTTTACTAATTACGTCTTTACCTTTTTTAATCGCACCTTTTGCTTTAGCCATCATCGTTTTAGACAATGCTTGGGCAATAGATTTGTTAGTTGAGCCTGTATCCCAACGAATGAACTCGCCACCAGTAGAATCTCCAAGCGTTTGCATAACAAATTCAAGATTCTCACCAAACTTAGGACCTGCTTGAACAGTAATCATGGGTATAGATTGATCATATAACTCCTTAGCGACAGTATTTACATCTAAACCAAACGGTATTCGTCCTTCATTATCTATTGTACCTATTGTTGTTGGTTTAGCATCTTCGTTTAATATTCCAATCAAGATACGTCGACCAACTATTTGTTTTCCCCAGTTATAAATATGCGTTGCAAAATAGGTCGCGTCAAGCAATGGTTCAGCGGAATCACCTCCCCCCTTCATAAAATTTGGTGTGGCTGCTTCTTTAAGAAGATTAGCAGCATCGTTAACAGGCATTAACGGTATTTCAGCCAATTTTTCATCGTCATTTTCATCACGATAAAAAACAAATCCCATTCGTGATTTATTCACTACATCAGTTGGTAATGATGTAACAGCTGAAGTTATACTTTTTGCCATTTCATAAGCAAAAGATTCCATTGAACCTGTAGCATCAAAAACTACAACGATTGCGGCTTCTGTTATTGCTTTCTTTGCTTTTTCAACATCTTCTTTCTCAATTTTAACCTTGGTTTCCGGTGGCAAAGCAGCCGGTAAAAGAACATTATAAACTCGTTTATCTGCTCGTTTGAGTAGTTTGCGTAACTGACTACCCAAAACTGGATAAGGGCGAGTTGCGCGTTCTCGTTTACGTGTGCTTTCCAAATTTTCTTGGAATGAGGGAGGATGCAATTTTTTATTTCCAGTTTCCATAAATTTTTTTAGAATTGTTTCATCTCCCCAAGCCACAATTTCTGGTCGCTCCTCTAAAAAAGCAATATCACTAAAAGCCAATGCTTCCCTTGTTGGCCAAAGATGAACCTGATGTTTAGGAACAAATCCAACATTGCCAGACAATGCTTCGTCTACAGTATCAGCTGGAATGTCTGTAATTTTGAAATATTCAGCATTTTCACAAATTACAAAATAGGGTTGCAAAAGTTCTAAAGTATAAGCTTCATCTTTAGAGTCTACATTTTTAAATGCAATTATCTTATTGGAACCAGCGACAATTTTATGAATAAATCCACTTTCATTTGTGGACATTTCATTTGTGTCACAGGCATACACCAAACTGTTTGATGTAAACAGTGAAAAAAACAGGACGCATAAAAATGCGAAAATTTTGCTCATGTTATATAACCCCTTAAAATTATTCTCATAAAAAAACCAAGTCACATGCTTGCCCACAACTCATCTGTGCAAACCAAAAGCGGGGCAGCATGTATAATTGGCTAATCAGATTAACAATTTTCATAAGAACAATCAAAAATAATAATTACACGGTTTTGCGATACCACATTAGGAACATATATCCAACCGGGAGGCAATTCACCAATACCAACTACGCAACCAAATAGTCAGCTCGTGCATTTGAGCCAAACCCAACGTTCATTTCAAAAAACCAGTTTAAAATTTGTGGATACTATTTGCAAGAAAAAAAAGGGGACAGACCACATTTATTTTTGATTAATCTTGACTATCAAAATGTAATAGTCAAAGCAAGCGTAGAGTGTGGGAGCACACCTTAAATTATCAAAATATGTTACTAATCTTATCAAATTTTGTCAATGATAGAGCATCCAAATCTCTCCTCCATTCTGACCAATTTTCTGCGTAGTCCAATCAAAAAAATAAATGGGCTCAGAGTAAAACGAAATTTCTGATTACAATTGAGCAATTGATTAAGTAAATTTTCAATTAATAATTTCTATTTGAACAACAATAATCACACGGTTTGTCTAACCAATTAGGAACACATATCCAACCGCGAGGCAATTCGCCAACACGCACAAACTCACGCAACCAAGTTGTTGGCTCGTTCCAAAAAAACCTACGTTCGTTTCAAAAAACCAGTTTAAAATTTGTGGATACTATTTGCCATTGACGCTTAAAATTAGTACAACTCCTGACGCGCCAATTTTAAGGCCCATTAATACTTTAAAGGGCCTGTAAAAAAATTAAAATCAAAGCCAGAGGCAAGTTGTCCAACTTGCTTAGACTTTTGTCAAAAACTTTAAATTGTTAAAGAGCAGTTTTAAGTGCTAACCGCCAGTGGGCAATGATAACACTCCTTTCACGTATAGCCAACTTTGCAATGGCAACATCACAAACTTCCATTGCGAACTAGCACTTACAGGCAGTATCCAAGTTTTTAGGCTGACTAACACTTGCACCATAAAATTTTCAACCGGTGCGAAGACTATAAACATTTAAGCAAAATATGCTTTCTAATTTATGTCCTCATAACAAGCAAAATATTATTACGCGGGTTTGTCAGTATCGCAAAGTATA
>Ga0233404_10000565_pt1 | contig 10332 bp, 6 predicted proteins | sample Na_oxic_2_MG_FD_179861 | JGI IMG/M metagenome (GOLD analysis project Ga0233404, IMG submission 179861) | Seawater microbial communities from Saanich Inlet, British Columbia, Canada - Na_oxic_2_MG | ecosystem: Environmental > Aquatic > Marine > Inlet | place: Canada: British Columbia | collected...
AGTACGCATAGCGATTATATTGTTATGGAAATTAGCAATTTGATTATGCTTACCTCACCTGATGAAAAGACTGCCGATTTGATAAAACAATATGGTTATGCTGAAAATCAGTTGCTTAAACCGGAACGAGTTGGGGCGTTGCTTTTTACCGAATATGATAAAATGCCTAATAAAATTACCGTAACTGAAACCGGTTTAGAAATTGAAACCATGAATAAAGTTGTGGATAATTTGAATAAGTCATCTGAAGGTATTTACTTTGCTTTGTTCGATTAATAAATTATGAAAGAACTATTAAACGCAATTGATACAATCATGGTGTCTCGTTTTAAGCAGAGAGCCGCTATTTTAAAAGAACCCAAAGAGCCGGGTTATCCAACGACTTCAATAATCAAAGTTGGCAAAGCACTGTTATATAAATTTGAAGCTGATGAATTAGACATTTTTCCATACTTCAATAAAGCTGTGCCTTTTTTACATAGTATGTGTGATTACATCATTTTCTATCCTTATGAAAATGTCATGTTTGTCTTTTTATGTGAACTCAAAACGAAAAAGGTTAGTCATTCAAGTAAACAAGTAGAAGCTGCCAAGCTATTAGCGGAATTTATTCTCAATATGGCGCAAAGACAGTTAAACTTTAAACGTTTTCAGGTTGAATATAGAGCCTTAATTTTTTCGACATCTAATAAGAGAAGATTTTCTACCAGTCGGAAAGGGATTTATTCACAATACCCGGCGAGTAAGTTAAAATATAAACATCTCAAGGCTGGTAGAAGTTGTTATTTGGATCATCACTGTTATTGAGGCTCAGCAATCGTAGCTTAAACTAATTACACAGATTACTTTATATTCGTACATCGACGTTTTTTCAAAACCCAAACTAAATAACGGAAAGCGATGGTATATAATATAATAAAGGATTACCTTTTAATTCGTTATTCACTTTTTCGATTATCAATAACGGAAATCCCGATGGTGATATAACCACAATAAAAGGGGTCAGTACCCTTTTTTGTACCCTTTTTAGCCAAAAAAGTTTAATAACGAATTAATAAATCTAGCTTTATGTAGCATTTTGGTAGTTGATAATTTTTCTATTAAAGGGTACTGACCTAGGGTGTTAAATTTGTACTCAAAAGTCTAATAATTTTTCGCCCCAAGTTGAGTACAACGAATTTTTTCAAACACAACGAATTCTATTTTGAGTTAATAAAATGATTTATGGCTTGCGTATGATGAATTTAAAAGCGGGCTTGCCAATTAGGATCGCGACTCAAATCGGCTTGGCTCAATTCGTTGTGTGTTTTTTAAAATTCGTTGTACTCATTTTCAGGGCGAAAAACATCGGTAATTTTTTGACAAATTTAACACCCCGGTACTGACCCCTTTTATTCGAGAAGAAATCAAAGCACGACTTGATGCCGAGATGCGAGCCCAAACCGAAGCTCAAGCTCGCGTTCAATTAGAAAAACGCCTCAAAGAGTTAGAAGCAAGATTATCGAATCATAAAAATGATAGTAAAACGTGCTGAAGGATGTTGTGAATATTGCTACGGCAAGCACTACAGGGATTATATGTCACCAAGGATAAAACTTAAACCTTTCAAGGAATAATGAATATTCAAACTAAATTATTGCTAGTTATTGGTATTATTTTAATCTTCACTTTCTCTGGGATTGTCTATATTGATTATCAAACAACTAATCGGAAAGAAAAAAATAATTTGCAACAACAAGCAGAAAAAGTAAGAAATTTGTTGATGGCAACTCGACGCATTTATCATCATCAATTTATTGATAGTGGTATACCATTGACCAAAAAAACGGTCGGTTTTTTACCAGCCCATGCTTTAGGTAGAATTTCTGTAGACTATCCAAACTGGGATAATTCCGGCTTTGGTTTCAATAACGTTTCTGATCAACCACGTAATTCAGATCATACCGCTGATAAAGTTGAGTTGGAAGCAATAGCTTATTTTCGTGAACATCCAAAAGAAAAAATGTTGTTTAAGCCATTTACTCGTGATGATGGAAAATTATTTTATCTCTATGCTCGTCCGATTTGGATAGAGGAATATTGTTTGAAATGTCATGGAAAACGTGAAGAAGCACCAGAAACCATTCGTAAACTATATAATTCGGCTTGGAATTATAATGTTGGTGATTTACGTGGTATTTTAAGTATTAAAGTACCAACAACAACATTGGCAGAAAGTGTTTGGCATTCATTTAAACAAAATATTACATTACAATTGTTTGGATTTATTACTATTTTTATTTTAGTAACATTATTAATTCGGCGTAATGTGATTTATCCATTAAGCTATATTGTTAAAACTATGCAAACTTTTGCCAGCGGAGATTATAGTCAACGTGTTGTTGAATTTAAAGGTGAATTTGGTGTTTTGAGTAAAGAATTTAATAACATGGCAAACCAAATATCCGAACAACAAAAGGCATTAACAACATTAAACCAGCAATTGGAACAACGTGTTATTGAAAGAACTGCCCAATTGAATGATAAGATCGAAGAATTAACACAAACTCGTCAAGAGCTGATACACAGTGAAAAAATGGCTGCTTTGGGACAACTAGTTGCCGGTATTGCCCATGAAGTGAATACGCCTTTGGGAGCAATTCGTTCTTCAACCGGAACTCTCTCCAAAGGACTTAAACAGACATTAACCCAATTCCCCAAATTGTTTGAAGTGCTAACGAAGGCACAACAAAAGACCTTTTTTGCCCTACTTGAACATTCATTGCAAAATCAGGTTATTTTAACGTTGAAAGAAAAAAGAGTTGCTAAAAAAACACTAACCTCCGAGTTAAAACAATGTGGAATTGCCAATCCACGGGCGTTTACTGATACATTTATTAGTTTGGGTATCTATGCACAGGTAGTTCAGTATTTGCCATTGTTGCAAGATGCTAACAGTGAATTTGTATTTGATGTTGCTTATAAACTTTCTACCCTGACAAGAAGTACGGAAAATATCACAACAGCAGTTGAACGAGTCTCTAAAATAATTTTTGCTCTGAAAGCGTTTGCGAGATATGATCAAAGTGGTGAGAAAACTACAGCTAGTTTGCAAGAAGGATTGGAAACGGTACTCATGCTATACCATAACCAAATCAAACAAGGCATTGAACTCATTAAAGAGTATGCTGATTTGCCACCCATCTTATGTTATCCTGACGAACTCAACCAAGTTTGGACTAACATTTTGCATAATGCTCTGCAAGCTATGGATTACAAAGGCACTCTGAAAGTGGTTATTTCACCGCAAGACAATTATGCAGTTGTCGCAATAACCGATAGTGGGCAAGGGATTCCATCTGAGATCAAAGAGCAAATATTTACGCCTTTTTTCACGACTAAAGCCGCCGGCGAAGGCAGTGGGTTGGGACTTGATATTGTCAAGAAAATTATTGACAAACATGATGGCAAAATTGAAGTTGACAGTGAAGTTGGTCAAGGGACAACCTTCTCAGTTTGGTTGCCTATGGAACGAAATGGTTGAAAAAATGACGATATAGCGTTTTCGAGTTTAATGCGTTACCGCGTTATAGCGTTTAATATTTTAATTATCAATCATTTATATAATATTAAATGTATTTTATTCAATAGGAATATGTTACCAAAAATTGTTAAATCTCAAAACTCGCTAACTCGTACTACCATTATTAAGATGGGAGTACGGATAGCACTCATTATCATTGCCGTAACACTGCTTAGTTATTGGCACATAATGTCCAATTTAGAATTACAGGTTGTCGAACAACTCAATAAATACATCACTGAACGAGGGCAGCATGAAAGTACTTTGTTCTTACTAGCAGAAGACAACCATGCCGAACTCAAGAAGGAATTGTTGTGGCAACTTGAAAAATTGGGAGAACAAGATCCACAAGCCGAATTTGATCGTTTGTTTGTCAGATCACCAGACGGTATAATCCGAAACCGACCAGAACTCTTTGATGGTACACGAAAAACCGGTATTTACATTGATGAAACGCTAACCATCGACGCGGATATTCGTCGGCGTGTACTCACTTTTTATGAACAGACAACATTGTACGGTAAGGCGTGGCATAACCGTTTCCAAGCTACCTACATTATTACTCCTGAGAATATCATAGCTAATTATTGGCCTGAAATTCCTACCTGGGTACAGGATGCAACTACTGATCTCTATATGCCTGATGAGGAGTATTTCTTGATTACCGATAAGAAACATAATCCAAAACGAGAATCTGCTTGGACTGGGCTTTTCTACGAAAAAGTGGCTAAAACTTGGATGGTATCCTGCGAAACGCCTGTCGATATGGCAGATAGGCATATTGCCTCTATTGGGCATGACATCATCCTAAATGAATTGCTTGATAGAACCCTAAATGTACACATTGAAGGTGCCCATAATATTATATTTCGCAAGGATGGCCGTCTTATCGCCCATCCTCAATATATGTCCCAAATTATGGAAGCGGATGGTTATTTCGATATCCTTAAATCAGATAATCAGCACTTGTTAAATATTTTTCAATCAGTAAAAAACCGCCGGGCTGATACCGTTGTTATTGAAAACCATCAAAATAATGAATATCTAGCTATCACAAAGATTGATGGGCCAGATTGGTATTTTGTTACTGTCTATCCCAAATCGCTACTTGCCAGTTTAGCGTTTGAGACAGCGCGTTTTATTTTGTTTTTAGGCATTCTTTCACTGTTGATTGAAATTACACTGCTATTTTTTGTGCTACGTCGACAAATTGCACAGCCGTTGCAAGAATTTATTGATGCAACTCAAAAAATTGCCAGTAGAAATTTCAGTGTTGAAGCGACCCAACGTTTACCTTTAAATCGTCGTGATGAAATTGGCGAACTCGCTCAGTCATTTAACGGTATGGCTTCCCAATTGAAAACTTCATTTGATACCTTAGATACTAAAGTTGTTGAAAGAACGGTTCAATTAGATGATAAGATCGAAGAATTAACGCGAACTCGTCAAGAGTTGGTACACAATGAAAAAATGGCAGCTTTAGGGCAACTGGTTGCCGGCATTGCCCATGAAGTGAATACGCCGTTGGGTGCCATTCGTTCTTCAGCAGAAACTCTCACCAATAGTCTTAAACAGACACTAGCCCAATTTCCCAAACTGTTTGAAGTGCTCACGAAGGCACAACAAAAAACCTTTTTTGCCTTACTTGAACATTCGTTGCAAAATCCGGTTATTTTAACGGTGAAAGAAAAAAGGGCTGCCAAAAAAACTTTGACTGCCGAGTTAAAACAATGTGGAATTGCCAATCCACGAACATTTACGGATACGTTTATTAGTTTGAGTATCTATGCAAAGGCGGATCAGTATTTGCCATTGTTGCAAGATACCAACAGTCAATTCGTATTTGAAATCGCTTATAAGCTTTCTACCCTGACAAGAAGTACGGAAAATATCACAACGGCAGTTGAACGAGCCTCCAAAATAATTTTTGCCTTAAAAACCTTTGCGAGATATGATCAAGGTGGCGAGAAAACTACTGCTAGTTTGCAAGAAGGACTAGAAACGGTACTCACGCTATACCATAACAAAATCAAACAAGGCATTGAACTCATTAAAGAGTATGCTGATATGCCACCCATCTTATGTTATCCTGACGAACTCAACCAAGTTTGGACTAACATTTTGCATAATGCTCTGCAAGCTATGAATTACAAAGGCACTCTGAAAGTGGTTATTTCACCGCAAGACAATTATGCAGTTGTCGCAATAACCGATAGTGGGCAAGGGATTCCAGCTGAGATCAAAGAGCAAATATTTACGCCTTTTTTCACGACTAAAGCCGCCGGCGAAGGCAGTGGATTGGGGCTGGATATTGTCAAGAAAATTATTGACAAGCATGACGGCAAAATTGAAGTTGACAGCAAAGTTGGTAAAGGGACAACCTTTTCAATTTGGTTGCCTATGGAGTAGAAAAGGGCAACTAATCGGGCTTGCCCCTACAATATTCAAAAGTGAGGATAAAAAATATGGCTGAACAAGTAATTCTATGTGTTGATGACGAAGAAATCGTCCTGAATAGTCTGGAAATGCAACTCAAAGATCAACTCGGCGAAAAATATCTCTACGAATTTGCCGAAAATGCCGAAGATGCCTTGGAGATTATCGAAGAACTTGTTGCAGAAAACATTCAAATTCTCGTCATTGTTTCTGACTGGCTGATGCCCGGGCTTAAAGGGGATGAATTTCTGATTAAAGTCCATCAAAAATTTCCCAATATTGTTAAAGTCTTACTCACCGGGCAAGCGGATAAAGAAGCGGTGGAACGTGCTAGGGCTAAAGCTAACCTACATAGATGTATTCATAAGCCTTGGAAAACCAGTGAATTAATCGAAACGATTAAATCGGGTTTAGCTATTGCTAATGGTTAATAAAAACATTAATTAACCAATACCATCGCCAATTGGATATTTGGATATTTGTTTCGGGAATGGAGCGAAGCGGATTTCCCGAAACTCTTATGCTATATAGGTTTCGGGAAATCGTACCTCATTCCCGAAACAACAAATTTTATATAGGTTTCGGGAAATCGTACCTCATTCCCGAAACAACAAATTTTGATATTGGCGAAGGTATTGTTAACAAATTAATAATGAATAATTAGGCTTGCTTTTTCTGGGTGCTCAGGTGTCTCCCCATATCTTTTGCTTACCCACCATCATAATTGTAAGGATGAAGGTGGGTAACAAAATAACAAAGCCCACCCTACAATTTCACCACGACACCAAAAGTCATACACCTCAAAAAATGTTACCTACGCTGACATCTAAAATGAATGAACTAGCTATTATCTGTGTTGATGATGACTATTCCATACTGAGTAGTTTGGAAATGGAAATTAAAGAAGTTTTGGGCGATACTTATCTAATTGAATTGGCGGAAAATGGTAAAGATGCACTGGAAATATATGAAGAACTGTCTTCAGCCGGGCATGAAATTGCCCTCGTTATTTCCGATTACATCATGCTAAAAATGAATGGAGATGAACTGTTAAAATCTATCCATCTGCGTTCCCCAAAAACCATTAATATTATGCTAACCGGGCAAGCTGATATTGAGGGGGTGAGCCATGCGATTCAATATGCCAATCTGTATCGTTATATCTCCAAACCTTGGCAACCGGCTGATTTGAAGTTGACGGTAAAAGAAGCACTCAATAGCTACCTTCAAAATAAAAAAATTGCTGAACATACCGATGAGCTAGAAAAAACCAACCAAGCATTAATCAAACTTAACCAAAACAAAAATGAATTTTTAGGCATTGCTGCTCATGATTTAAAAAATCCGTTATCAGCTATTCAAGGTTGGGCTGAAATGATAGCAGATGATGATGGGATGGATAAGGAAGAAGTGATTGATGTTGCTAATTTGATTGTGGAAAGTTCTCGGCAAATGTTTGAGTTAATCAGAAATCTGCTTGATGTGAATGCTATCGAATCTGGCAACATCAATATTTCAGTTGATAAGATTAATATTTTACAAACGTTGCAAAAACTTTTTAATCATTATAAAAAACAAGCCGAAATAAAAAACATTACCTTACACTTACACACCTCAAAAAACCAGTACTATGCTCTGGTTAATAAAAACACTGTTCACCAAATTTTAGATAATCTTATCTCAAATGCGATTAAATATTCACCTTATGACAAAAATGTTTATATACGAATCAACCAAAGTGAAAACATGGTGCAGTGTAAAATACAAGATGAGGGCTTTGGATTGAGTAAAGCCGATCAAAAAAAATTATTTGGTAAATTTACCCGTTTAACGCCAAAACCAACGGGAGCAGAACACTCTACTGGCTTAGGATTATTTATCGTCAAAAAATTGGTCCAAGCAATGAATGGCAATGTCTGGTGTGAAAGTGAGTTAGGAGTGGGGACAAGTTTTTTCGTGGAATTTCCAGTTTTTTTGGAAGGATAACACGTTGTCCACAGAAAACGAAGCCAGAAATCCGATTTATTGAAAAAATTTCTTTAAAAGATTCTTCAGGAGTGCAAGGCGTACCTTGCACCACTTTGGAGAGATTTCAATACTTATTTAGAAATGACATTCACCATTAAGTTTTGCTACAACCTTTACAATATAGCGGAAATAACCCATTCCAAAGGTTAAAACGGGTGCGCTCATAGTGCTTGTCAGATAGAATGGCATCAATGGGTTTATTAATAAGATTCCAATTGCTATCTATCGGTTTTTTTATTTGGCAACAAGGTACCACATTCCCCGAAACCAACGAATTTATCCATTCTTCATCACAGTTTCTCCGTATTCCATTTGGTTTACCAATATTGCTCACCGGAAAGTTTTCACGCACAGCAATCTGTTCAGCCATTGGTAAGATGTTTTTTGCACAACCATTGTTTATGCTTTCTCGCACTTCATCAAATTCCTTAGCCAATGCTTTTTTATCTTCCGGATAAAATTCTACATAAGATGCCTTACGATTCAACGGCTGAAAAGATTCCAACACATCAATGCCATGTTCTTTCGCCAATTGAATGATATCAGCCAATTGCGCCTTAGTATGATTAAATAAAGTTCCCTTTAATCCTAAAATGGGGTACTTATAACCATGCTTATCACGGTAAGTAGATAATCGTTTAATACCCCGCAGTACTTGTTGAAGATTGCCGCCACCACGCGATTGTGCAAAAGTAGCTGGATCAATGCTATCAATGGAGATACCAATATAATCAATTCCATATTCACAGATTTTTTGCACATTGCTGGTGCTAAATGTTGAACCGTTGCTAAAACTCAATATACGAAGATTGCGTTGTTTAGCGAACTGTACCATTGGGAAAAAAGCTTTATTCATAATAGGTTCGCCTTCACCTATGATCGACACCATTTCTAGGGAAGGAAAATGGTTAAGTGCTCTGGCAAAATTCTCTAAGCTAAGATCCTCTTGTTTCATATGACGGCCAACGCAATACCAACAGGAAAAATTGCATCTGGTGGTGGGTTCTATATTGAGTAGTTTTGGTGTGGCTGACCAAAGTCGCGCATTCACTGCTAGCAATTTAGAATAATCCTCAGGTCGGTTATGCCGCTCAGCCCATGTTAATGCTTGCTTTGCATCGTTTTGATAATATTTATGAGGCAATGTATACTCAGAGCAATTAAAACAATAATGGATATGACCATTTTCAACCCAATAATCCGAGCCAAATCTCAAACGTGCTATTACCTCAACCGCCTGTTTACTATGACATAAAGGACAGGTTTTATATTGCGTATTGGGCAATGGTAGAAATTCATCAAAGGGTTTAAGATGAGCGTGGCATCTATCCCAGATATCACTCAATCTAAAATCGCCGGTTAGTTTTGTTAAAGAACTCATTGAATATAATGGCTCATTAAGAATTATGAATGGTGAATTATGAATGGTGAATAAATTAAATAACCTAAGTTGCTTGATTTTAAGCCAAACTTGACCTGTTTTTAAAACCTGTCAGGTTTATACCACTACCTGCTTATAGATGTTGGGAAAAATAAATTGGTTAGAAGGATCGAATCGATCCTTGGTTTCTCTATAGCACTATCAAAGTAATCATCATATAACTTACAAAGCGAAAATGGAAATTATTAATCTACAAAATGTTAGTAAAATTTACACTCATTACGCACATGGTATAGATCGTTTATTGGAAATTCTTACCCATCGTCCGCGTCATAAGGCGTTCACAGCATTATACCCCATGAATTTAAGGGTTTCAGAAGGACAAGTTGTGGGTATTATTGGTAATAATGGTGCAGGCAAAAGTACCCTCTTAAAAATAATCAGTAAAACTTTACAACCAGATAACGGACATTGTGAGATTAAAGGTCGTGTTGCCGCTTTACTCGAACTTGGCAGCGGCTTTCATCCGGAGATGTCGGGCCAAGAAAATGTTTATTTGAATGGCTCAATGATGGGTTTGTCTCACGCTGAAATTGAGGTAATATATGACGACATTGTTGCCTTTGCGGGTATTGCCGATTTTATGGAACAACCGGTAAAAACTTATTCTTCTGGCATGTTTATGCGTTTAGCATTTGCGGTTGCAACCAGTGTTGAACCGGACATTCTCATTATTGATGAAGCCTTATCGGTAGGGGATGGTGCTTTTGCCCGTAAATCTTTTGAACGCATCATGCAAATTAAACAAGCCCAGAAAACCATTTTATTTTGTTCCCATTCACTATATCAGGTAGAAGCGATCTGTGATCGCGTGATTTGGTTAGAAAAAGGTCATGTCCAACTGGATGGTATGCCAAGTGCGGTG
>Ga0233404_10000567_pt1 | contig 10310 bp, 3 predicted proteins | sample Na_oxic_2_MG_FD_179861 | JGI IMG/M metagenome (GOLD analysis project Ga0233404, IMG submission 179861) | Seawater microbial communities from Saanich Inlet, British Columbia, Canada - Na_oxic_2_MG | ecosystem: Environmental > Aquatic > Marine > Inlet | place: Canada: British Columbia | collected...
ACCATCAGTAATTGTATAGTCCACCGTGACCTCGGTATCACTACCTTCAACACGCTCAACCAAAATAATTGCGCTACCCGCGTTTTCGTCGAGATTGACAGTAGTTGTGGTAAATTGCAATTTTCCCGGTTGAAGTGGAATACCAGCATCCGGCACCATTTCAACATTCAGCCGAATCGTATCTTGGCTTTCGCCTAAATCAATTTCTTGCTCTGCATAGCCAGCAACCCGAATTGTGGCCCGCCGCCGGCCATCCGGTAACAACAGATTATAGCGGCCTTTATATTGAAAAACTCTCGGATCCGGTAATGGTTTACCAAATTCGTCAACCAGCGAAATTGCGGCACCATTTATGGCTTGATAGTCTAAGATACTGGAAACATGTATACTAGCAATACTGGGCGGAGTGTTAGTGTTGTCGGTTTTAAACTTAAATACCGAACTACTGCTAGTTCTTTCCCCAAACGGATCAACCGCTTCGACTTTCCAATAATAAGTGGTTGGTTTTTCCCTATCTAAAGGCACGGTTTCATCTACATAAGTCATGGCGGTTTCCAGTTCTTCCTGTTGGTAAACCACTTCCTTAATTTCAGAGTCTTTCGCAATAATGAAGTTATAGGTCACCGGGCCATCGTCATCAGTAGCTGAATCCCATTTAAACAGCAAGTTGGTTCGGTGTTCACTGCCATCTAGCGGTTCAAGTAAGTCAAAAGCACTGGGGGGCAGATTATTGGCGTAGTTTTTGTAAATTATTGAGCGTTTCACCGGTGAAATGTCAAGAGTTTCCCTGTCACGGACGAAGTAGAATGCTTCGTACATACCCGGCTCATCAAAAACCTTAAACTGGGTTAGACAACTATGCGTGTTGGTACTACAAAATAGAAACTCGCGCGGCAAGTTAGTAATTTCTAACTGTTCACTGGTTTCCGTCCCACTACTGGTGAGAATAACCGATGGTTTCCGAATATCAACCGGAGCTGAGTTCACACTTGCCGCATCATTCACTTTCGCCTCCAAACTGGCTACCGAGGTATTAGCATCTAAATAAATTGTTTGGCTCACACTGAGAATATCGGCCGGATTGTCAGCAGAGTTGGTATCATAGTTTAAACCAATACCCAAAAAGAGTTTTGCGGCCACGAAACCATCGCTATTCGCATCGGCAGTTAACAAATTGCTACCTTTACCATCACCGTTGTCATCAAGTAATGGATGTTGGTTAGCTTCGTCATAAAAGCGGTTGTTGGCGTTGCCATTGCCACGGCGTGTAAAGGCTTCGGTTTTTGCGGTGGCAAATTCAAACGCCGCTTTGAGATTATCGCTTCGTTCTAGGCGGGCAAAAAATTCTTCCATGAAAAACTCACCGCTCCGAATACCATCTGGCTCTTCGGCGGGGCCTTTATAGGATTCTTCTTGGGCGGTGGCACTGGTGATAATCGTGCGCCCAACTTGAGAAATGATCGGAATAAAACTGCCAGAATAACAAGCACCTACCATCACAATACGCGCTTTGTTCAAGGCATTGGCCTCTAAACCAGCTTCAAAATTATCTAACCAGCCATCTAAATCCGTTGGGGTTATCACATCGTTGGCATTGTTATTGTAAATGTGAAAGGTTCCATTAATGCCACCATGATCGACCATGACCACATAGAATGGAGCGGGATTACTATTAACTCGGCCTTGCAACTCGGTAAATGCCGCCGCAATGTCGGCTTTGATTGGTACGCCATCAACGCCTTCTTGAGTGGTGTCGTAGTTGAAGTATTTAACATTGCTGGGATCAAACCCCCGCCGCCGGAATTTTTTGTAAATGCGGTGAATAGTTTTGTGATGGGCTGCCAATCCTTCTTCATTTTGGATTTTACCTTGCACTAAAATGGCATAGCCGGCCGATGCGCCTACTAACACCATTTCTGGCGAGGATTCCGAAATCACCAGTTTTTCGGTCCCAGCAAATTTGGCTTGGAAACTATAGGCTCCTTCTTGGGAAAAAATTGGAAAGTTAGCCGTGTTTTTATCAAAGCGAAATTGACCGGTGTCAGTATTAGTTAGCGTGTTGACTTCTATAGTAGTACTATCTGGGGCAATAATCGTTAGGGTAATTGGTAAGTTAGACAAGTCTTCGGTCGTATTTGGGTAACGGTTTAATTTTCCGGTAAAAATGAGTTCGCCATTATTTAATATTGTGGCACTGTTGCTTTCCAGATAAAGATCAGTGAAGCCTTTGGCAATGCCTACGGTAAGAGTGACTTCGGCACTAATATTTTCCAATTTATCAAAAGTTCTAGCAGTTATCGTGTAATTGCCGGCTGGAAAAGTCACTTGACTTGTATCATACGACCAATCATCTGCACCGGTAGCTTGTAGCCAAGTTGGAGTCGAAATAAACCCACCATCTTCAGCCAGATAAAGGTTGCTATTGTTTGTCATTTGGACTTCAGTGTAATCTACGCCAATACCGCCGCTAACATCAGCTGCTGTACCGCTAATAGTCGGTAAACTGCCTAATTCCGCTTGGTCTTCAGGTGCAGTGATGGTTACAGTTGGGGCTTGGGTATCAATAAAATAGGTTTCAGTAGTCACTTCACTGGCAGTTCCGCCGGAGATAGAAATATATTTAAGCGTTGTGGTTGTATCTGCTGGTATTGCTAGCGGACTAGTGTATTGGGTTGATGAGCTAGTTGGGGGGCTACCATCTAAAGTATAATGAAACTTATCACAATCGACACATTTCAAATAAACTTGGGGAGCAAAATTGTAGTCGCCACCGCGTGGTAAAGCATTAGTAATGCTAGTATATTCATAGTGGTGGATAGTTCCATTGGGGTTACTTCCAATTAATGCGTCTAACAGACCATCATTGTCAATGTCGGCTAAAAATGGAGTGCTATACATTCCGACATCCACATCTGCAAACGGATTATCTCCCTCTATAAAATTTGGAATTTTTGCGGTACCGGTGTTTTCAAAATAGTTAATAATGCCATTCTCTTCACCAATAAAGGCATCAAAATCGCCATCACTATTAATGTCAATGAAATTAGGAACACTACTCAATCCTACATCGATTCCCTCAAGAGGATTGTTTTTTCCGGTTTGTTCCACAAAAATAGGCGCATTGTTTGTGCCTTCATTTCGGTAATAGTGGGTTGTACCATTTCTATGTCCAATAAAAACATCTAAATCCCCATCATTATCAATATCAACAAACGCCGGTTTTGTATAGCTGTAGGTTCCGAAATCGACTTCACTCAGTGGATTCGCTGTGCCAGTTTGCTCTTCAAATAAGGGGTTAGTTGGTGTGTCGGTGTTGTTTTGATAGCATTTAATAGTGCCGTTCATTTCACCGATAAAGGCATCAAAATCACCGTCGTTATCAAGATCAGCAAAAGCTGGATAACTCGTGTCACTAACATCTATATCAGCCAAAGGATTGGCATTACCTGTTTGTTCTGTAAATAATGGGTGGTCTTGCGTACCAGTATTTTTGAAGTAATTGATGACACCATCTCCTTCGCCAATAAAAGCGTCTAAATCCCCATCATTATCAATATCAACTAGAGAGGGAGCACTCACTTTTCCCACGCTAATTCTTTTAAAAACCAATGCTTGATTGATAAAACGTCTGCCAATCACTGGCCCCAAATTCTCATAATAATGAATCGTGCCGTCACTTTCACCACTAAAAGCATCCCAATCACCATCTTTATCCCAGTCAACGAATGTCGGGGCTGCTAGTCCTCCAGTGTCAATACCAACAAATGGATTGATTTGTCGCACAAAGTAAGGCTGACGAGCAGTGCCAGCATTTTCATAATAATTAATCAATCCATCTTGTTCACCAATAAAGACATCAAAATCACCATCGTGATCAAAATCAACAAACGTTGGTTTGCTCCGATCACCAACATCAATGTCATGTAGAGGATTATTGGTATCCAAGCGTTCGACAAAAATTGGACTACTATTCGTACCGGTATTTTCAAAGTAACTGAGCGTACCGTATTTATTTCCAGTAAAGACATCCAAGTCACTATCTTTATCAATATCAACGAAAGTGGGAGTGCTCCAATAACCTTCGACAATCACCCCATTAAATGGATTATTGGATTCATTTTGGACTACAAAGCTTGGCGAACTGGAGGAACCGATATTTTTGTAGTAAACCAGTGTGCCTCGATCACTACCAAAAAAGCTATCCAAATCACCATCATCATCAATATCAACCAAAGCAGGACTGCTATCAAAACCTGCATCTATGTTATTGAAAGGATTCTCCGTTCCAGTTTTCTCTGTTAAAGCTGTCCCGGTATTTTCATAATACTTAACTTTTCCATCATACTCTCCGATAATGGCATCTCCATCATTGTTAAGATCGGCAAATATGGGAATGCTGTTATCACCAACATCTATATTATTGAGTGGGTTTATACTGCGGCGTTCAATAAATAAAGCCATAGTTGCTGGTTTTAAACCAGTTGGTTTTAAATCAGAGCCGTTATATTCATACGCCCCGATATCTACCTCGTTATTATAAATACGTGAATTCCCAGCTATATCTGTTGGCGAAGTCACCGCAGTTTTATCGCCAATATCAATGGCTGACGAATAACTGGATAAACGTAAATCACCATTAGATTCGTTAACAAACAACGGATTGCTACCTATATTTCCATCACCACAAGTCACCCCAATTATGTTTTGCGGGCAAAGACCTTCGATTAAGCTATAGCTGATGTTTAATTTACCAGTGCTAGAATTATTAATCTGCGGCCCACCACTATTTGCCGTATTACCCCATAGGATAACGTTTTTAAGAATTGATTCGGCTCCGTCACGATTCTGATTGTGTATTCCACCACCATAACCTTGTCTAGCAGAGTTACCATTGAAGGTAACATTGGTTAAGGTGGGGCTACTTGTGTTGTAATTGGCAATACCTCCACCCCAAGTTGCCGAGTTATTGTAAAAAATAACATTAGTTAAAGTGGGACTGCTAGAGTAGTTATATATTCCTCCGCCAAAACTAGTAGATATATTGCTAGTGAAAGTAACATTAGTTAAAGTAGGACTGCTAGAGAAGTTAAATAACCCAGCGCCCTTATCAGTTGCGGTATTGCTACTAAAGGTGACATCAGTCAAAGTTGGGTGACTACTAGACTCGTTATACATCCCAGCGCCATCATCAGTTGCGGTATTGCCACTAAAGGTGACATAAGTCAAAGTCGGACTACTAGACCTGTTAAACATCCCACCGCCATCAGTACTTGCTGTATTACTACTGAAGGTGACATTAGTCAAAGTGGGACTGCTACTAGAATAGTTATACATCCCACCGCCACTAGCATTTGCTGTATTGCTACTGAAGGTGATATTAGTCAAAGTAGGATTACTGCCATTATAGTTAGACATACCGCCACCATAGCCATTATTACTAGTGCCGTTAGCATAATTGCCGATAATAATTAAATTGACTAAAGCTGGACTACCCGGGTTATTATATATACCAGCCCCACGACGATCTGGATGTAAAGTACCACTACCATTAGCCAATCCCCCCGTTATCACAAAACCATCCAAAATAGCAGTATTATTCGTACCACTACCAGTCACAACCGTATAAACATTATCCCCACTAATATTATTGACATCAGTAATAACACCATCAGCATCAACAGTATCATTACTATCAATATCACCACTTAACACCGTTTTATTAGTGTCCCAGTCGCGGTTAGCACGGACGGTTTCAGTACCAGCAAATCCACCATATAAAGCAACCCCATTTTTTAATTGGAAAGTTGCGGTGCGAACTGTCCCAGTAGTGGGTTTATAAACACCTTTCGCTACCCAAATTTCATCACCACTAGCAGCACTAGTCAAAGCAGTTTGTAAATCAGCATAAGCATTTGCCCACGAAGTACCGTCTCCGCCGGTGACATCGTGTTTAACATAAATAGTTGCCGCTAATGTCAAAGACGATAGCAACATAAGAATTGCACCAAAAAAGATGCGGTTAATTAGAGTGGTCATTATTTGTTCTCCTCGTACAACGGATTTGTGGATTTAATAAAAAATCAATAACTACAAAGATTGTATTTTAGAAAGGATTTAATAATAACTAATTGATAAATGGATACATCACAATCTGAATGGTTATTAAGTCCTTTCTTGTAAATCCGTTAATGTAATCCTTGTAGTTCTTGAAGGATTTCTAATTTTAACACCTTATCGTTTGAAAAGTTCAGTACCCAAATCAATTTTAAGAAAATATCAGTCCAATATCCATTCTCAATTTTAATGGTAAATCCCTTATTATTAATATGAGTTCTATCGATGCATCCCCCATCTTGCTTGTATAACGACGCTTTATTTAATTGATGTTTCTCTCGTTACCATATCCAATTACCTTGCAGTTTATTCCTATAGCTAATCATAGGTAAACCACTTCTCACCCTTGCACTGACCAGTAACTATCCAACTAGATATACCAGTCGGGTGATGGTTAGGCTCTAGGTTGTCTAAATTAAAGCTTTCAATTTACTATATTTGAGTTATCATAAATATTACTATTTAAGTTAATCCTTATTCGTACTGGGTACGCTTCGGATTAAACGGGTCGCACTTCTAAAATACAATCCTTGTAGTTATTGTCAAAATTCTTAACGACACAGATTGTATTTTAGAGGGGATTGCCTCAGTTAGAGTATTTAGGTTTGCCCTTTTTCTGAACGCATTCTAAACACCTGTTGAATAGGTAAACGAATATCTATAAGTTCATCAACAATCTCTGTGTCGCTCATATCAAAGGTATTATATTGTTTGGGTTGTGAGTATACATTTATTGTTGTTAGTGAAGGTACAACTAACCAACACGATTTGACATTGAGTGCAAAATAAGCTTTAAGTTTATTAATGAGCTCGCTAATGGTTTGTGAAGGAGACAAAATCTCGATGGCCAGATCCGGCATTTGCGTTGTTTTGATAATATCGTCTGGCGGTTCGGCTTCCGGCGGTTTTGTATAAACACACACATCGGGCTTTAATTCATCTTTAGCTTTAAGGCCAAATTGGCTTAGGTCGATTTGAGTTGTATCCAAGCTCAATTCTGGCATCACTTCAAAACGTTCATCACAACCGATTAATACGATTAAACGACCTTGTGTGCGACTGTGAATGAATGATCCCATGTTTGATTCCCTCTCATCATCAATAATTTCGTTAGTAAGCGCATCTTGTGTAAACCGGTTTGGTTTTGCATTGGTATAGTCAAATTCATCTTCAGGTAACATTTCCATACGGTCATCAGAATTTTGTGCCATTTTCATAATCCCTACGTTCTTTTTGAGTTGCAAGACATGAGCTGAAAATACGAAAGTTAAAGTATCTAAGGTAATGAGAAAACTTAGAAAGCGTCAATTGATTGAGTTCTTTGACAGCAACTACTGACAATAATAAATCACCTATCTGAAAAAAACCGACTTCCTTTGATTTGAGAGCCTTCTCGTGATAAGTTGCCGTCACCTCTTTTATCATCTCAAAATCAATCTTAGCAATTTCCAATAGGTTTTTGTGCATAAATTTTACAAACAAGAACTACAAGGATTGTATTTTATAAGGGATTGGATCGTGGTGTTATTTGAGTTTGTTCCTTTAATTAACTTGGTTGAGGTTTTATATATGGTTAGTTTAAGCAAGAATTGTAGATAAGGCAAGATCTAATCCTTTCTAAAATGCAATCCTTGTAGTTGTTGTCCAATCCTTGTTAGTTATTGTCAATTAATATTTGTTTTGGTGTGAGCCAATCCGGACAAGAACTACAAGGATTGTATTTTATAAGGGATTGGATCGTGGTGTTATTTGAGTTTTTTCCTTTAATTAACTTGGTTGAGGTTTTATATATAGTTAGTTTAAGCAATAATTGTAGATAAGGCAAGATCTAATCCTTTCTAAAATGCAATCCTTGTAGTTATTGTCAATCCTTGTAGTTATTGTCAGAGAGTGGCTCTTCATCGTGTTTGGCTTGGTTAGAATCATTGCACCAAATATCAGTCTGATCTAATATATATCAACTACATCTCACACCTAACTAAAAAGAGAAATTTTTATGTCTCATAAATTACCTATCGGCTTATCCGATTTTAAAGAAGTTCGCGAAGAAAGCTACTACTACGTGGATAAAAGTTTATTTATCCAAGAAATCATCAACCGTTCCTCAAAAGTGATTTTACTTCCTCGTCCACGGCGATTTGGTAAAACCTTAAATTTGTCTATGCTGCGCTATTTTTTGGAAAAACGCCAAGACAGTTTGGCTCATTTATTTCGAGGGCTCGCTATTGAGCAAGATGCTGATATCATGCAACACCAAGGACAATATCCGGTGATTTTTTTGACGTTCAAAAGTTGCAAGGGTGCGAGTTTTGAGGAATGTTTATCTGAAATTCGCGGTTTGTTAAAAAATTTGTATTTAGAACTTCAAGCTTCGATTTATCCAATACTCAATGCCAATGAACAAAAAGACTACGATCTTATCACCGACAAACAAGGAGACATTGATGATTGGGAAAATGCGCTTAAATTTCTGATGCGATTATTGCATCAGCAAACCGGCAAACGGGTAATTGTCTTATTGGATGAATATGATGCGCCTATTCATGCCGGGCAAGAACATGGTTATTATGAGGACATTGTCCGGTTTATGAAACTGTTATTGGGTAGTGCGCTCAAAGATAATTCGGATTTGGAAAAAGGCGTAGTGACCGGGGTTTTGCGAATTGCGAAAGAATCCATTTTTTCGGATTTGAATAATTTGGATGTGTTGTCGTTGTTGCGTTCGGAATTTGATGAGTATTTTGGATTTACCGAAGCTGAAATAGACCAATTGAATCAAGACTTTGAGCTGGCAGAATCATTAGATACGGTGAAGAAGTGGTATGACGGTTATTTATTTGGGAACCGTGTTATTTACAATCCATGGTCCATCATCAGTTTTTTAATGAGTGAAGACCGATTCCCGCGTCCTTATTGGATTAATACTGCCAGTGATTCTCTGTTGCGAGATATTATCACTCGCACCGAGCCGGATTTTCAGGAACAAATTGAAATGTTACTTGCTGGCGAGACTATAACAACGCCGTTGAATGAAAATATCGTGTTGCGTGATTTGGAATCAAGCGAAGAGAATATCTGGAGCCTTTTGGTATTTAGTGGCTATCTGAAACCAGTCAGTTGGACACTAAAGGAAGAAGAACCGATTTATGAGATCAAAATTCCTAATCTTGAAGTGCGTTTATTTTATCGCCATACCATTACCCAATGGCTTCAAAACACGGTTGGCAGTAGGCGATTACAGAAGTTGCTCCAAGCACTGCTCAAAACTGATTTCAAAACCTTTGCCCAACTTTTGAAAGAGATGGTTTTAGCGGTTTTAAGTTTTCATGATACAGCCGGAGATGAGCCCGAACGGGTTTATCATGCGTTTGTGTTGGGCTTGCTGACGCATTTGATGGATCGTTATGTCATTCGCTCCAACCGTGAATCCGGTTATGGGCGTTATGATGTGTTAATGATTCCTCACAATAAAACCGAACCGGGATTTATCTTTGAATTTAAGAAAGTTAATAAGTCCAAAGAGAAAAGCGGAAATGAGGCTCTGAAAAGTGCTCTAAAGCAAATTCAAGAACAACAATATGCGGTTGAACTACGCTCGCAAGGGGTCAAGAAGATTTGGGGAATTGGGGTGGTGGTGAAAGGTAAAAAGGTTTGGGTGGACAATATTTTGTTGTAAGTATGGTAGTATGGTAGGTCGGGTTAGCTTATCAAGCTCCGCGCGATAACGTAACCCGACATTTTATTTAATTAAAATACACTTTTGTCGGGTTACGTTTTTTGGCGGTGCCAAAAAATCTAACCCGACCTACTTGGCTTGGCTTTTGTCGGGTTACGTTTTTTGGCGGTGCCAAAAAATCTAACCCGACCTACTTGGCTTGGCTTTTGTCGGGTTACGTTTTTTGGCGGTGCCAAAAAATCTAACCCGACCTACTTGGCTTATAATTTTTGGTAGGGTGGGCAAAGTCCTTTTTTTGCCCACCATCGGTACTTATAATCATTAAATCATAGTTCAAAGAGACATCAAATTTATTCAACATTCAAACACACCCGGAAAGTTGTACCTTTGCCTACTTCACTTTCCACCTCAATTCTCCCCTGATGTTTGTCTATGATTTTCTTGACAATATCAAGTCCCAATCCACTTCCCTCACCACGTTTCTTGGTGGTGAAAAACGGTTCAAAAATTCTCGGTTTGA
>Ga0233404_10000568_pt1 | contig 10309 bp, 2 predicted proteins | sample Na_oxic_2_MG_FD_179861 | JGI IMG/M metagenome (GOLD analysis project Ga0233404, IMG submission 179861) | Seawater microbial communities from Saanich Inlet, British Columbia, Canada - Na_oxic_2_MG | ecosystem: Environmental > Aquatic > Marine > Inlet | place: Canada: British Columbia | collected...
AACGTGCTTTTAAAGGGACGGTTGATGAGATTGAAATGGGTGGACGGCCGGATGGGATGATTGCTTCAGGCTTTCGAGAACCTGAGCAACCCTATTTCTGTTTTCAGGAATACAAGAAAGAAAAAGAGCCCGAAGGGGATCCAGCAGCGCAGGCATTGGCAGCTATGTTAGTGGCTCAGGAACTCAATCAGCACCGGTTTCCGATGTATGGTTGCTACATTAAAGGTGAAATTTGGCATTTCATGATGTTGCAGGAACGAGCCTATTGCATCAGTAACGGCTACGTAGCCACTCGTGACGATCTCTTTGAAATTTTTCGTATATTGAAAACACTCAAACAGCTTATCACCGGGTTTATCGAATTAAACTCCCAATGAGTAAGCGAATTGAGAATTTATCGAATTTATCGAATGAGTACAGCGAATTGAGAATTTATCGAATGAGTGCAGCGAATTGAGAATTTATCGAATTAATACCTAAATCCGCTAATTTAGTACCACAAGATGAGTACAGCTAATTGAGAAATTATCGAATCGAATGAGTACAACGAATTGAGAAATTATCGAATGAGTACAGCGAATTTAGAAATTAACCCAATCTTGATTCGTGGTACTCAATTCGCGGTACTTGTTTACTACCCAATTCACAGTGGTTTGTAATTCGATTATTTCCCAATTCGCGGTACTCAATCCGTAGTACTCAATTCGCGGTACTCAATCCGTACTCAATTCGCTGTGCCGGTTTAATCATACCCAATTCACAGTGGTTTGTAATTCGATTATTTATCAATTCGCGGTACTCAATCCGTACTCAATTCGCTGTGCCGGTTTAATCATACCCAATTCAAATTTATTTATCAGGTGAATAACTTCACAAAGGCAAACACATATAGTAATCCTAACGAGTTGTAAAAAACGTTAGTCGAACTTTGGGCTCAATTCAGTGTTGGTGTAATAGAAATTATTAATTACACATTACACTATTGTTGACAACGGGTTTAATTTTGCCCACACTGCAAGCGGAGAAAAATTTTACTTTCTTCAAACACTCTTTAATACAATCGCCGTTAACAATAACTACAAAGATTGTATTACGATAAGGATTTGATTGATAACAATTTTGACGACATTAAGTATTAAACTTGATACTTTTGTTAACTCATCAATATGGAATATTCATTTAGGCTCACTATAGTTGTACTTAATTATTAATAACACTGTATGGAGAAACATCATGTTACCTAAACTCTTAAAACCTCTTTTGAGGTTAACACTCACTCAATTTACCACGCTGCCAGTGTTGGTGCTGGCGTTGTTTGGCTCTAACTTTGTATTTGCTACAGATATTGTTATCTGGGATTTTGATAATTCAGATTTAATCGCATCCACTGATATTAATGGAAACGCAAGTACTTCTAAAGGCTCTACTCTGAGCGGTGAAGCTTTTTATCAGGGTAAGCCTGATACCGGAAAGGCATGGGCTTTTGAAACTTGGTCTACTGGTACTCTTGATACGGACAAATATTTCCAATTCCAAGTAAATTTAACGACTGTTTCTGATATTAGTCTAGCTTTTGAAGAACGTCGTTCTTCAACTGGTATCGGAAAATTTGAAATTCACTATAGTACCGATGGTACTACTTTTACTCAAATTGCAGCCACTGTAACGACTGTTGATGATGATGAAAGTTGGCGATCACATTCTTTTGATTTAAGTAGTATTACTGCTATCAATAATCAAAGTGATGTTTACTTCCGCATCTATGGTTACAGTGCTGAAACTAATATTGGAACTTGGCGTATTGATAATGTGGTTATTAGTGGCACAGTCAATTGCCCAACTATCACTAAAAATATATTGTACGTCAAAGAAGGTGCTACTGGTGATGGCACAGATTGGACAAACGCTTTGGGTGAATTACGACATGCCATTGCTCTGGTAAGTGGCGGTTGTTCAGACATTAAAAAAATTTGGGTTGCACAAGGAACTTACAAACCCGGTACCAATCAAGCCGATACTTTCCAACTCAAAAATAATTTAGGAATTTATGGTGGTTTTCAGGGTTTTCCCGGTACAGAAGGGAAAAGCAGTGGGATAGTTTCTGATTTTGTACCATCAGAACCTTCTAATAGCTCGAAGGTTCGTAAGGCATCTACATACAAAACTATCCTCAGTGGTGATATTGATGGTAATGATTTGGAAACCCCGGTTATAACTGATGTTACTAAAATTCAGGGTAATAATAGCTACCACGTTGTAACTGCCAGTGGTATCGACGACACAGCTATTCTTGATGGTTTCATCATTACGGGAGGTAATGCAAATGTGGCAAGCCCTGATGATAATGGTGGTGGTGTTTATAATAATGCTGGTAACCCCAAGCTAAATATTACTATTCAAGGCAATTTTAGCTCAAATAATGGTGGCGGCATGTATAACAATGGTGGCAATCCAGTAGTAAGTGGTAAGTTTGAGAATAATTGGGCTGCTAACGGTGGTGGAATGTACAATGATAATGGTAGTAATCCTACGGTGAGTAGTGTATTTACCAGTAATACAGCCACCAATGATGGTGGCGGCATGTATAACAACAACTGTAATCCTACGGTGAGTAGTAAATTTACTAGTAATACAGCTTCCAATAATGGTGGCGGCATGTATAACGCTGCTAGCAACTCTATAGTTAATGGGGCTAAGTTTGACCAAAATACGGCTACTGAAAATGGTGGTGGCATGTATAATATTAATAGTAGTCCTATCATCAGCGGAACAGAAAAGAAAAGTGCTATATTTACCAAGAATTCCGCGAAAAATGGCGGGGGTATGTATAACAAAGATAGCACCCCTACAACAATTAACACTACTTTTTTAAATGATGATAATCCCACCACAGTTAGTATTGAGTTTACACTAAACACTGCCACTGAAAATGGGGGCGGGATCTATAATGAAAACAGTAGTCCAACATTAACTCGTATTGCCGTTAAAGGTAATTCTGCTCAAAATGGGGGTGGGATATATAATGCCACCAGTAGCCCATCAATAGATCACACTATTATTAGCGGTAATAAAGCCACTAGTGGTGATGGTGGTGGAATGTATAGCGACAATCTGACTTCGACAATGACTCACGTCGCTGTTAGTGGTAACTTTGCTACTACGAGTGGTGGCGGGATGTATAATGCCGCTGGCAATTTCACTATAAATAATAGTATCTTTTGGAATAACCAAGACAATAGTGGTATTGTCAATTCCACACAAATAGTTGGTGGTACATCGACAATACAAAATTCTATAATTCAAAATAGTGATCCTAAGTTTATTACAGATGTCGATCCAACAACTGCACCAACTACCACGGGTGATTTCCACTTACAAAGTGGTTCTCCAGCACTTGATACTGGCTTAGAAACTTTAAGTGGCGGGGCTACCAAAGATTTAGACAAAAAACCTCGCAAAATCAAAGTTGAAGTTGATATGGGAGTGTATGAAGCTCAATCACCTTCAGTCTTCTCAATTACTCTTGTTGATTCTAACCCAACTAAGGCAAGCCAAGTTAAATTCAAAATAACCTTTGATGAAGGCGTAAAAGGTGTAGATGCTGACGATTTTCAATTAACAACATCTTTGGGCACCATAACAATTGGTGGTAAATCGGTTGAAACCGGTGGCACGGCATTAAATACTTTTACAGATACGACTGATTATGAAATTACTCCTGATGGTAGTTCTCGAGTAAACGAATACACGGTTACAGTAAAGAACATTGATGATAATATTAAAGGTAATTTACGTTTAGATTTAATTGATGACGATTCTATAATAAATCAGTATGATATACCTTTAGGCAACACTGGTATTGGCAATGGCAATTGTGATGGCAACACCGGAAATAATTGTGACCAACAGAAAATCTACGAAATTGATAGAATTTCTCCCACTGTCACAATTGTTCAAGCAACAAGTCAAGCCGATCCAACAAAAGACACACCTATTAACTTCACAGTTGTTTTCAGTGAGCCAGTGAGTGGTTTTGCAAATGGTGATGTTACTATCACTGGCACCGCAACCGGTGCGACTGCTGCTGTTACAGAGAGTGCTCCAACAGATGGGACAACCTATAACGTGGCAATCAGTGGTATGACCAGCGGTACTATTATTGTCAACATTGGTAGTGATGTTGCCCAAGACTCAGCCTCAAATGGCAATGAAGCCAGCACAAGTACTGATAATGAAGTCACTTATGATGCAACTCGCCCCACTGTCACAATTAATCAAGCATCAACCCAAGCCGATCCAACAAAAGACACACCTATTAACTTCACAGTTGTTTTCAGTGAAGATGTAAGTGGTAATGGTGGTGACTTTGTAAACGGTGATGTTACTATCAGTGGTACAGCCGGTGCGACTACTGCTATTGTTACAGAAGAGAATCCTCCAAATGGAACAACCTATAACGTCGCAATCAGTGGCATGGCCAATGACGGTACTGTTATTGTCAACATTGGGGCTGATGTTGCCCAAGACTTGGTTTCAAATAACAATGAAGCCAGTACAAGTACTGATAACACTGTCAGTTATGACACCACCTCATCAACTCCAACCGTTGATATTATCGATGTCACTCCCAAGACAACTGCAAACGCTGTCAGTACAATAACGATTCAATTCAGCGAAGCGGTGAGCGGTTTCGATATTGCTGATCTATCATTGACACACAATGGTGGTAGCAACTTGCTTAATAGCGAAAGTCTTACTTCCACCGATGGTGGCATTAATTGGATATTGAATGGTTTGTCCACATTAACCGGTACGGATGGTACTTATGTTCTTACCTTAACAGCTACTTCATCTGGTATTAAGAATAGCGAATCCATCAGTTTAGCAGATGGTGCCAGCGATATTTGGGTAAAAACCGCGAGTGCTCCAGTCGAGCCAACTGGTTTTACAGCTACAGCAGTTTCACAAACCCAAATCAACCTCTCGTGGATAGATGGTAATGATGAAATTAGTTATAGAATAGAACGTCCGTCTGGAACTGAAATTTATACCACCGATGCTAATGTAACTAATCAAAGTGATACTGGATTAGCATGTGGTACAACATATACTTATGATTTGATAGCAGTTAATGGCAATGGTCCATCTAATCCTATCACTGCCAGTGCAACTACATCTGCTTGTACTCCTCCGCCGCCACCTCCGCCGCCGCCACCTCCGCCGCCGCCATCTTCCCCGGATGTAACAGTAAATTTTGCTGGTGATGGTAGTGGTAGCGTCATAAGTGAGGCTAGCGGTATTGATTGTAAAGCGAGTAGTGGTGAAGGAAAAAGAAGTGGGATTGGCAATTGCAAAGATACTTTTTCTTATGCTATCACCGTCAAACTCACGCCAACTGCTGATCCTGGTTCAGAATTTAGCGGTTGGACTGGTGATGATGACTGTGCCGATGGCAGCTTAAAAATGATGTCTGACACCTCATGTACCGCTAACTTTAAACGAGTATTCTTTTATGCCACTCTCTCGGTGGTAACTAAAGGTAATGGCGTTGTCAACAGTGAGCCAGAAGGTATAAGTTGTAGTAATAAGATTAAGGATTGTTCTAAGCTTTTTGAGGCTTACACTGAAATTACTTTGACTGCCACTCCGGATAGCAATTGGCTTTTTGATAATAAATGGCAAGGCGACTGCGATGATGCTGGCAAAGTTACTTTGGATAAAGACAAAGAATGTACAGCGACTTTCACTCCAGCCCCGTCATTGAATTTAACGGTAGTAAAAACCGGCCAAGGTACCGTCACTAGCGATCCCATTGGTATTGATTGTGGAGCCGATTGCGAGGAAATTTATGATAATGGTACTGAAGTTACTCTTACTGCCGTAGCCGATGCCGGCTGGAAACATGAGGGTTGGCGTGGTCATTGTAGTGATGATCCGGGTAAGGTGGTGATGCTAGATACCGATAAATCGTGTCGGGCCGTTTTCATTGAGGAAGTGGTGACAACTGAGCCGCCACCGGATCCTAATCAGGATCCCAACCAAATTAACCATACACTTAATATAGTTAAAACTGGCTCTGGTACTGTTACTAGCGAACCCGCTGGTATTGATTGTGGGACTGACTGTGATGAAGAGTATGTCAAAGATACTGAAATTACCCTCACGGCAACGCCGGATGCTGGCTGGATATTTGAAAGTTGGCAAAGTGATTGTAATAGTTTTGGACACGTAACTTTGGATGTCGATAAACAATGTACCGCGACTTTTGCCGAAGAAGATGTGACTGCTCCAATTGAGCCACTAGGTACTCCGTTTAGCTTGCAAGTGGTTAAAACCGGCGAGGGTAACGTAACCAGCCAGCCTAGCGGTATTGACTGTGGAAGTGATTGCGATGAGGATTATGATGGTAGTTCTGAAGTAAGCCTCACCGCTACGCCGGAACCCGGTTGGAAGTTTTATGGTTGGCGCGGCCATTGTAAAGAATCTGGGCAAGTGAACCGCAACAAAAATGATAAGAAATCTTGCGCGGATTTTTGTAGTTGCCGGGCAGTTTTCCTAAGTGATCCATCATCTACCGATGGAACCTCAGATGATCAAACCGACGATCAAACTTCTGACGACGATATCGTTGGGAGCGGAACGCCAACAACCACTACTCTTGATGATGGGAGCGTAACCAGCCAACCGCTTGCTTGTGAAACCGATTGCACTGAGCCTCAAGTACAGATAAGTGCAACCCCCAAACCGGGTTTCGGTATTGTCGGCTGGACTGGTGGTGAAAGTTGTAATGGTACTGGCTCAACTATCGTTGCCGCTGCGGACGCAAATTGTCAACCAGTTTTCGCGCCAGATGATGATAATGATGGAGTGGCTAATTCGATTGAAAATGCGGCTCCCAATAACGGCGATGGAAATGATGATACTATTATCGACAGTCTCCAAAACAATGTGGTTAGTTTGCAGACTCCTAGTGGCCAATATATCACCACGGCGGTGAATAAAGAATGTACCGTCAAAGGTGCCCAACTGAAGAGTGGTGATAACTCGACGGCTTCGCCGGTTGAGTTAGAACTTGGGTGTGCAGAAGCCACTATCACAAATTACCAGCATGGAATCAGTGATTTAACTGATACGCCACATCGTCAATATGACAGTGCTAGCGGTAAATGGGTAGATATACCGGTAATATATGACAAGCTCACAATTGGAGGACAACCAGTAGCTGTCGAACAATTTACTTTGTCCGATGGTGGCTTAGGCGATAGCGTTGCTGGTGATGGCAAAATTACTCATACCAGTGGACGCGCCGCACGGGCTGGTACAGTGCAGTTATCATCATCTACCTATCGAGTTGCTGAACTTGATGAGGTTGCTACTATAACGCTCACTCGTACCGGCGGTTGTGATGGTAATATTACTGTTGTTCACGCGACGCAAGATGGAACCGCAGCCTCAACCACAGATTATAAAACTAATCACGGTGCTTTAGCTTGGGCTGATGGTGATTGTGGCAATAAGCAATTTGCGATAACTATATTGGATGATTTTGATGGCGAAGGTGATGAAACTGTCAATATTAGCTTGGTTAAAGCGAGTAATGGAGCAACAATTGGTGATCCAAATAAAGCGGTATTGACAATTGCCGATAATGAAGCTAATTCAATTGCAACCAATACTGGCATCGGTACCGGCGATAATATTGGTAGTGGTGATTCAAGCGATAGCAATCTTCCACTTGAATCACTATTGACTACTATTGAAACTTGTGAAACCTTGAAGATGACAGTTGGCAATGGAGATGGGCAACTCTTTATTAAGGAATTTCCTAATGCCAGCTTGGTGAAGGTAGAGACATGGAATCCCTTTGGTAATGGGGAAGCCGAATTGACTCTTACTGGTAAACAAGTGGGTAACACTGAAATGCTCATAAGTGATAGCACTTCTTCCCAACAAGTTACTCTCTACATCAATGTTGTTGCCTGTGGTACGACAACTACTAAGCCGCCGGTTACAAACATTGCTCAAGAAGTTAGGACACTCCTAGCAATTGTTAGAGTTGGGCAATCTTTAGATTTTACCCTTACCGATGGCAATGGCACTCATTTAGTTAACGCAATGCCGGATAGTAGTTTGGTTTCCTTAACCGGTTGGGCTCCCCACAATGATGGCTCAGCTAATTTCACTTTAACAGGGCTAAATGTGGGTAATACCAAATTCCTAGTCAGTGATAGTGCTACGCAACAAACTGCCATCATCATCATGGTTATTGAACGTCAACCAGTAACTGGAGTGGAGTCTACTGATGGTGAGCCGATTGTTGATGGTGAGCCGAATGGTAAATTACTAGATTGTAATAATGCGTCACAGATAGATATTCAGAACCATTTGCAGGATAGCCAAGCGTGTTTTATCGGCAAGATAAGTATAAATACGGTTTTACAACCAAATCACCAACGGTTGACACGAAAAAAAGCCAAAATTATTAGAGTGTCAGCGGTAGTTAGAGTTGCTCCCGAACATGTTGGCAAAGCAGCGGAATTTTTGCTGGTTGGTATTCATACTACAGCAACTGGTGAAAGCAGCTATAACCGTAACGAGCAAACATGGCGCGTCTGGGATAAACATATTTATAGTTTGCCAATCGCCCAATATCATCCACAATTACCGGAAATTGTCGATGTTTTTATCTTTGAAGGCGATTTGAGTTCAATGCCGGGAGAGTTCACGGTATTTGTGGGTTACCGTTTGGTAGCTGATGATTCCGTTGTCTATAATGGTTTGGAGCCGATCCATTTCTTTGTGGATTAGTTAAATGTAGGGTGGGCAAGTCTTCTTTTGCCCACCATTTTGTAAGGTATAATTAACAACATTCTTAATATATTTCAACATGTTTCCTCGTTCCCAAACTCTGTTTGGGAATGCCTGCTTTTCCTCGTTCCCAAACTCTGTTTGGGAATGCCTGCCTTCCTCGTTCCCAAACTCTGTTTGGGAATGCCAGCCTCGAAAAATTATCGGTAAACTTGGTTTCTCACTACGCTTCAAAGAAGACAAATATATATTTCAATGACTAAAAATAACCTAAGAAAAATCTTTCTATCGAAAAGAAAAAATTTAAGCCTAAACCTATTACAAGAAAAAAGTAAGGCAATTAGCCAAAATTTTTTTGAGCATTTTGACTTATGCAAGATTAAAAAGGTGCATGTATTTTTGCCAATCCGGCGACAAAACGAAATTAATACTTGGCTTATCATCAATGAAATTAGGCAAAATCACTCGCATATAACCCCGATTATTTCTAAAAGTAACTTTCAGACTTGCAACATGGAAAGTTATATACTCGATACCAACACAAAAATGGTAGAAAATAAAATGGGTATTTGGGAACCGACTAATGCGGTTAAATGCCCGGATAAATTAATAGACATGATTTTAATACCATTATTATGCTTTGATAAACAAGGTTTTAGGGTTGGTTATGGCAAAGGTTTCTATGACCGGTTTTTGGCAAAATGCCGCCCGGACATTATTAAAATAGGTTTATCACCATTTGAGCCAGTAACTAAAATAGATGATGTTGATGTTAATGATGTTAGAATGGATTTTTGCATAACGACTGAACCGGTTTGCGATAATTTAGAGCCCGATTTATGTTCCACCGATTTCATCGGTGGCTATTCACATTTAACCCCTTCGGGGTTGGTACATCTTTGGAAATTTCTAACCCCGAAGGGGTAAAACATGAATAGCCATAGGTGAAACCTATGGAACTGTCCAGCAACATTTATCCCCAGTTTTTTTTTGCAGGTAACTACAGGTAACTGAAAATGCACCCAATGCTCAATACTGCGGTACGGGCGGCACGTAGCGCCGGTGCGCTAATTGTCCGCTCTATCGAAAAACGCCAAAATTTACAGATAGACACCAAAGGTAAAAACGATTTTGTTACCGAAGTTGATAGACAAGCAGAAGCCATTATCATCAAAATTCTGCGTAAAGCCTATCCCAATCATGCCATTCTTGCCGAAGAAAGTGGAACAATGGCGGGGAAAGATTATCAATGGATTATTGATCCACTGGATGGTACTACAAATTTTCTGCATGGCAACCCCCAATTTTGTGTATCCATCGCTTTGCAATACAAAGGACGTTTAAATCAAGCCGTCATTCATGATCCCTTACGCGACGAATTATATACTACTTCGCAGGGTGTCGGCGCATTCTTGAATGATTATCGGATGCGTGTCAGTGGTTTAAAATCTTTGGAAGGTGCTTTGCTGGGTACTGGCTTTCCCTTTAGAATGCAAGAACA
>Ga0233404_10000569_pt1 | contig 10306 bp, 5 predicted proteins | sample Na_oxic_2_MG_FD_179861 | JGI IMG/M metagenome (GOLD analysis project Ga0233404, IMG submission 179861) | Seawater microbial communities from Saanich Inlet, British Columbia, Canada - Na_oxic_2_MG | ecosystem: Environmental > Aquatic > Marine > Inlet | place: Canada: British Columbia | collected...
CCAATTGGATATTTGGATATTTGTTTCGGGAATGGAGCGAAGCGGATTTCCCGAAACTCTTATATAGGTTTCGGGAAATCGTACCTCATTCCCGAAACAACAAATTTTGATATTGGCGAAGGTATTGATATACAATCCTTGTAGTTTATATTAAGGAATAAATAATCCATGAAATTTGTCCAACAAAAAAAAGACGGTAGTACCACCAAGATAAAAACGACTTCGAGCCAATCTCAAATCAAATTGCCACCTTGGAAAGTGCTGATTGTTGACGATGAAATGGATATTCACGCTATAACTCAGTTAGGATTGAAAGACTTTCAATTCGCGGCTCGAACTTTGCGAATATTTCAAGCCATGTCTGGCACTGAAGCGCGAGAAATTCTAGCGGCTGAACCTGATATTGCGGTGGCCCTGATTGATGTCGTCATGGAAACAGATGATGCCGGCTTGCGGTTAGTGGATTTCATTCGTAATCAACTTAAATACTCTCTTATCCGGCTAATTATCCGCACTGGTCAACCTGGGAAGGCCCCAGAAAGAGAAGTAATTGAACGCTACGATATTGATGATTACAAAAGCAAAACTGAATTGAGGGCCAATAAACTCTATACCACCATGCGCGTTGCCCTAAAATCCTACCGCGATCTCGCTGCGCTTGATTCTAACCGCAAAGCCTTAAAAAAGATTTTGGAAGCCGTGCCAGAATTTCACCATGCCCAATCTCTTAAGCAATTTTTCAACGGCGTGCTGAGCCAACTGATTGGTTTATGCAATTTATGTGAAAATAGTCTGATTTCGACTGTTAATAGTGGTCTTGTGGTCACTGCTGACAACCAGCATCAAGTCACGGTTCAATCGGGTACTGGTCGTTTTGCAGCAATAGAGGAATCGGAGGAAATTGAGAAAATTCGTCAAATTTGTTTAAAAAAGATATCGGGCGAAACGGCTAATCAAGCATTACCACCAGATGCACTATTGATTCCGCTTGAAATCAATCAAAAGTCGATAGGCGGCTTGGTTTACTTAGAAAATGCGCGACACCTGAGTCGGGCCGATTTAAACCTCATTCAGATTATGGCCCAGCAATGCGCCAGCGCTTTGGAAAATTTACAGCTCTTCCTCGATCTGAAAGAAGCTAACCAAAAAACCTTACAAATGTTAGATGTTGCTGAACAAGCGCGTCAAGAAGCTGAAACCGCACGTCAAGAAGCTGAAATTGCTCGTCAGAAGGCTGAAGTGGCTAGCCAAGCAAAAAGTCAGTTTTTAGCAAATATGAGCCATGAGTTGCGGACCCCCTTAAGTGCTATCATCGGTTATAGTGAAATGTTAGAGGAAACCGCAGAAGATTTAGATTTAGAGCCAGATGATTTTACCAAAGATTTGCAAAAAATTCAGGGTGCTGGCAAGCATTTACTGGGACTCATCAACGATGTACTTGATTTGTCTAAAATTGAAGCCGGTAAAATGGAGTTATTTTTAGAAACATTTGAACTGAATACCGTGCTAAATGAAGTCGTGGCGACGATTCAACCCTTAACTGAAAAAAGGGCTAACACTTTAACTGTCACACTCGATGACCAGTTAGGCAATCTACATACTGATATCACCAAATTACGCCAGATGCTGTTAAACTTAATGAGCAATGCCGCTAAATTTACCGAAAATGGCTATATTCGCTTGGAAATGAAACGTGATGGCTTCTGGGTAACTTTTTGTGTAATTGATAATGGTATTGGCATAACAGTTGAACAACAGAAAAAATTGTTTGAACACTTTACGCAAGGTGATTCTTCGACGACTCGTCGTTACGGTGGTACCGGTTTAGGTCTAGCGATTACTAAAAAATTTGCACAAATGCTCGGGGGTACGCTCTGGGTTGAAAGTGAATTTGGGCACGGTAGTACTTTTGTACTCTCAATACCGGTAACAGCCCAAACCACAGACACCCAAGTAGATAGTGTTGTAGAACCGTCGCTAAAGGGAGAAGGTATTATCCTCGTCATTGATGATGATATGATCATTCGGAAATTATTCCATGAGAAATTAAGTAAACTCGGTTATACCGTCGCCGTCGCCGTTGATGGCAATCAAGGTATTGAATTAGCACATAAACTCCATCCAGACGGCATTCTGCTTGACGTGAATATGCCAGATAAAAATGGTTGGCAGGTTCTGTCGATACTCAAAAACGACTCCAAGTTGGCACCAATTCCAGTCATTATGATGTCAATGGATATTGATAAACAGAAAGGTTATGCGATGGGAGCAACGGATTGCCTTGATAAAACCATGCCACATAGTCAATTACCTCTTATGTTAAAGCAACATCATATTGGTGAACATGCCAGTGATTTTGTTATGGTGGTTGAGGATGGCCGATTTTTTGAAAATGTTCCTAGAAAATAATAAATTTCACTCCGCCAGAAATCCGATTTTTTCAAAAAATCGGATTTCTTTGAAGCTATAGACTTTCAGAAAAATATTTGGCACCCTTCATATCCCTATAAAAGTAGTGAACAGTTGTTTCGTTCATTGCGCTTCGCTGCTTTCCCGAAACCCACATTTGGCTTTCGTTTCGGGAAATCCACTTCGTGCAATGAACGAAACAACTGTCAACTACTTTTGAAGGGCGCCAAATATTTATAAATATTTCACTCCGCCAGAAATCCGATTTTTTCAAAAAATCGGATTTCTTTGAAGCTATAGACTTTCAGAAAAATATTTATTTCACTCTGCCAGAAATCCGATTTTTTTGAAAAATCGGATTTCTTTGAAGTATTTTGTAGGGTGGGCAACGTCTTTTTGTTGCCCACCGAGATGGTAGCCCTAGTGAGCCCTACAAAGATTCATGATATACTAAAAATTTTGGCGAAGGTACTTATTATATACAATCCTTGTAGGCAAGCTTTTAATCCTTTATTATATACAATCCTTGTAGTTCACTTCAGGAGAAACTAATTACTATGTTGACTCTACCTAACTATCAAATAGGTAGTCAGATTTACGAGAGCGTTAATTCGCTCGTTTATCGTGGGCATCGAAAAAAGGATAACAAACCGGTTATCCTGAAAATGCTCAAAGAAGACTATCCCACCCCGGCGGAATTAACCCGCTATCGGCAAGAATATGAAATTACTCATGATTTGGATTTAGCTGGGGTGATTAATGCGTATGGTATTGAAAAATATCAAAATACGCTCGTCATTATTTTGGAAGATTTTGGTGGCGAGTCCTTAAAACAATTAATGGCAAATCTCCAGTTTCAGTGTGTGAAATTAATCCTGAAATTCCGCGAAAATTATAACATTTATTTACTTGTTTGAATTTAAATTTTATATTCAACCGTTGGTTAGTTCATTAATCAACTTTTTTAAATTTGATAGATAAGGAAATATGTGTTATGGGTATGCTCGGTTGTACATTGGTTTATGTGGGTTTTGTCCTTTTTCTCAACGCGTTGTGGCTTTTCAAAAAATTGGAAGCCAAGAATGTGGCACCTATGAACATTTTTGTCGGAATTCTGATTTTTGCCGGCGTAATGAGAACAGTTGTTCTTCAAGGGCAGGAAATAACACCTTATTTTAATGCCATGCAATCCCTTTTGTTTGCTTTCACCTATTTGTGGGTGGGCATCAATATTATATGGAATCTTGATGACAAAGGCTTGGGATGGTATTGTTTGTTGGTGGCTATTGTTGCCACGCCCACTGCTTTCACGGCCCTCCCTGACATCGGCTTATGTATTCTGTGGCTGATGTGGGCAAGTTTGTGGTTCGTATTTTTTCTGTTATTGGGACTTGAAAAAAATATCGCCAAAGGAGTGGCTGTATGGGTACTTGTCAATGCTATTGTCACCGGTGTGTCAGGTTATCTGATTCTGATCGAGGTTTGGCCTTGGCTATGATGTGTAAAGAGTGTTGTTTCGGTAATTAGCTTTAACTGATCCTGGCGGATCGGTAAATCCGGTGGGCGATTAAATATTATTGCAAGCATTCATAATACCCGAAATTTTATGGTTCAGTACTTAGTGATCCTAAATGGCTTGTAAATAAATCGTTTCGGACGGGGTTGCAAACCCCGTCAGGCGATTCCACAAATCATTTAGGATCGCTCACAGAAATTTCTCAAATTTAGAGGATAAACCATTTATGAAAAATTATTCCGACCTGGTCATGGCAGAACGGGCAGAACTCACCGGCTTGAGCTTAGAAAAATTGGTGGCAGAAATTCTTCGGCTGAGAGGTGAATTGGAAAAAAGCAAGGAGCGTCACGAAGATGCTGGAAAAGCGTTTCAGGCAGAAAAGGACAAGCTGAAAAATATCTTTGAGGCAATACAGGACGGCATCTACATTGTGAACTGGGAAGGTGACATTGAGTATGCCAATCCGGTGCTTGAAAAGCAATTCGGTCCTTACCAAGGTCGCAAGTGCTATGCCTACTTCCATGGCAGAAACGAAATTTGTCCTTGGTGCAAGAATGCGGATGTTCATGCCGGAAAGACAGTACAATGGGAATGGACCTCTCCGTCAGGCACGACCTTTGACTTGCTTGACACCCCCCTGAAAAATCTGGATGGCACCATCTCGAAGCTTGAACTCTTCCGTGATATCAGCGACCGAAAAAAGACCGAGGCTGAACTGCAAAAGGCTCATGACACTCTGGAGGAGCGAGTTGAAGAACGGACGGCTGAACTGAAGCAAAGAGAGAGGGAACTCCGCGAAATGAATCAGGAGTTGCAACGTCTGGACAAGCTCAAAGATGAGTTTCTGGCCAACACATCACACGAACTACGGACACCCATCAACGGTATTATTGGTATTGCAGAATCTCTGATAGATGGTGCTACCGGTGAGTTAGATAAACGAACTAGTGCTAATTTGGCTATGATTGCCAATAGCGGAAAACGTTTATCGTCTTTAGTTAATGATATTCTTGACTTTTCTAAGTTAAAACATCATGAAATAGATTTACAATTAAAACCGCTTGAATTACGTTCCATTATTAATATGGTGTTGGCTCTTAGTCAGCCATTGATAGCCCAGAAAGAGCTAGATTTTGTCAATACAGTTGAACTTGACTTACCGGCTGTATTTGCAGATGAAAATCGCTTGCAACAGATTTTGTATAATTTGATTGGTAATGCGATTAAATTTACCGAGCAAGGGCATATTACAATTTCAGCTCAGGCTATCAGTGAACAACAAGTTCAAATCACGGTTGCGGATGATGGTATTGGTATTCCAGCAGATAAATTAGACAGCATTTTCAAGTCTTTTGAACAAGCTGAAGGTTCTACCGCTAGAGAATACGGAGGTACGGGCTTGGGTTTAGCCGTGACTAAACAATTAGTTCAACTACATGGTGGTGAGATTAGAGTTGAATCTACACCCAAAGTTGGCTCTAAATTTATGTTTACATTACCGATTTCTGATGAATTGGTGTCTGAACCGGTGATTACGCCCCAGTTATCCAAAGTGCAAACGGCCTCCAAGACTGAAGTAAACATATTACAACCGTCTTTAACCAAGAGTAAGACAATCACACCAAACGGTTTTAATATTTTAATTGTGGATGATGAACCGGTGAATTTACAGGTACTTTCCAATTACCTGTCCTTGCAAAACTATGGCATCATTCAAGCCTCCTCCGGTGAAGAGGCGTTAGCACTGATAGAAGATGGCCTCAAACCCGACGCGATTTTATTGGATGTTATGATGCCGCGCATGACCGGTTATGAGGTTACTCAAAAACTGCGGGAAAAATGGCCAGCCGATCAATTGCCAATTGTGTTATTGACAGCGAAAAATCAAGTTGAGGACTTAGTGACGGGTTTCAGTGTGGGTGCGAGTGATTATATCACCAAACCCTTTTCCAAAGATGAACTGATGGCTCGTATCCAAACGCATATTCGCATTTCTCAATTGAAAGCTGAAAGCTTGCAGTTAGAGATTGAAACAGAAGCCGCTAAAGTGGCGAATCAAGCGAAGAGCGAGTTTCTGTCTAACATGAGCCATGAATTGCGAACCCCGCTCAATGGCATCTTGGGCTATGCCCAAATTCTGCGGCACGGGCGGAACCTTGATGACACGCAATTGGGGGGCATCAATACCATTTATCAGAGCGGTAACCATCTGTTGACTTTGATCAACGATATTTTAGATCTTTCCAAAATTGAGGCTCACAGGCTCGAACTCTATCCAAACGCCATTCACTTTTCCAGTTTCATAGAAGGCATTACCGGGATTATCCGGATGCGAGCGGAACAGAAAGATATTTATTTTGCGTATGAACCACAAGGCCATTTACCCAGCGGGATAGAGGCGGATGAAAAACGCTTGCGGCAAGTATTAATCAACCTGTTAGGTAATGCGGTTAAATTCACCGATCAGGGCCGAGTGACTTTGCGAGTTTCAGTCATTAAAGAGACTAAAGTTAAAGACACAGATTCCCCCACTAAAACGGTTACGCTTCGTTTTGAGATTGAAGATACTGGGGTTGGGATGACAGCGGAACAACAGGCTAAAATATTTTTACCCTTTGAGCAAGTGGGTGATACCCAAAAACGCTTGGAAGGAACGGGTTTAGGTTTAGCCATTAGCCGCCAATTAGTCGAATTAATGGGTAGTGAAATCCAAGTTAAAACGGAAGTAAGCAAAGGGAGTAATTTCAGATTTGAGATTGTGTTACCGGTTGTCGATGTCAGAACGCAGGAGGAAGCGCAAACCAAGCAGCAAATCACCGGGTATCAGGGAGAACGGCAAACGATTCTCGTGGTCGATGATAAACCAGATAACCGCGTCATTCTCATCAGTATGTTGGAAAGAATAGGTTTTAAAGTGGCTGAAGCTGGCGATGGTAAAGAAGCGGTGACAAAAGTCAAAGAAGTCATGCCGGATGTCATTTTTATGGACTTAGTGATGCCAATCATGACTGGTTTTGAAGCAGTCCAAGCAATACGGCAGATCCATGAATTCAAAGATACTCTGATTATTGCCAATTCAGCCAGTGTCTTTGAAGCCGACCAAGAAAAAAGTCGCGTCATTGGTTGTGATGAGTTTTTGCCCAAGCCAATTGAAGAGGGCCGATTATTTAATCTGCTGGTTAAGCGTCTCCAATTGGAATGGGTTTATGAAACCGTCGTGGAAGAAACCATACCAGAAAGTCAGGTTATTGACGCAACGCAGTTAATCCCACCGCCTCTCGAAAAATTGGAGGCTTTGTATGAGTTAGCGATGATGGGGAAAATGCTCAAAGTTCGAGAACAAGCCACGCAACTTGAAGAGTTGGATGATAAATATATTCCCTTTGCTCGCCAAATCCAAAAGTTGGCGAAAGAGTTTGATGAAGAACAAATCGTGGCTTTAATTGAGCCCCATCTTAAATAATACTTTTTGTCTGAATCAGAATTTTCAGAATTAAAGAATTTTCAGAATTTTCTGGTTCCCACGCGCCGGCGTGGGAACCGATTTGGTTTGCCCCCGCGTCCCGTCTTTGCGGGCTTGTGGCCGCTTTGCAGTCACCTCGATAATGCGTTCCCACGCCGGCGCGTCAATGCCATTAAGTTAAGGAATATTTATTGGAGTCCAAACCTTCAGATTTGGATTATTCGGCTTAAATATCAAATACTTCCAAATCTAAAGGTTTGGATTCCAATGCTTAACTTAATGGCAGTGACGCCGGCGCGTGGGAACGAGAACAAATTCTGTAAATTCTGATTCAGACACTAATTAAGGAGATATCGAATGAACATGAACGCAAATAAACAACTTCATTATCAAAATTATACAATCCTTATCATTGATGATAATCCGAGTAATTTGGGTGTTATAGTTGATTATCTAGGGGAGTATGGCTTTGAAATCGTTGTGGCTAAGAATGGTGAAATAGGTGTAAAAAGGGCCAAAATCATCCAACCTGAACTTATTTTATTAGATGTACTCATGCCGGGTATTGATGGTTTTGAAACCTGCCGTCGTTTAAAAGCGGATGAAAAGACTGGCGATATTCCAGTGATTTTTATGACCGCACTCGACACTCAGGAGGATAAAGTTAAAGGCTTTGAAGCCGGTGGTGTGGATTACGTCACCAAGCCCATCCAACAAGAGGAAGTTTTCGCACGTATTACTACTCATCTCCGCATTCGAGATTTGACAATTCACTTAAATGCTAAAGTGGAAGAATTAACCAAAACCCGCCAAGAATTGGTCCAAAGTGAAAAGATGGCTTCGCTTGGGCGACTGGTGGCCGGTTTTGCCCATGAACTGAATACCCCGTTGGGTGTTGCTGTTGGTAGTGCCTCCATGTTACAAAGAGAAGCAAAAAAAATTAATGGCTTAATGGAACAAGAAGAAATCGATGTGGATGAATTGCTGTCGGCGTTAGACGTTATTGATAAAGGCTCCGATTTAACCTTATCCAACTTAGAACGCGCCGCCAACTTAGTCACGAGTTTCAAACGCACCGCGGTGGATCAAACCTCTGATGAAGTGAGATCATTTGATGTCCCTGAAGTGATTAACGACACGATTAATACTTTGCATAGCCGCTTCAAAAAGACCGACATTGAAATTTCCGTGGATTGTCCCAAAGCGTTAAAAGTAAAAAGTTTACCAGGTGCTTTGGAACAAATCCTGACTAACTTACTCATGAACAGCTTCATACACGGTTTTAATGAGGGCAAAAATACCGGTGTGATTAAAATAAACGTGCAACTGAATGAAAACCACTTGCAACTGGAATATTCTGACAATGGCAAAGGCATTGTCCCAGAAAACTTGGCAAAAATATTTGAACCCTTTTTTACCACTCATCGCGCTCATGGGGGTAGTGGCTTAGGCATGTATATTTGCTATAATATCGTCACCACCCGATTGCATGGTACAATTAGCTGCGAAAGTACCCTTGGTAAGGGTGTAGTTTTTAGAATTGATTATCCAATAGACATTATACAGATTTAAATAATGTTCAATCTTCAGGAGTGCAAGGCGTACCTTGCACTCCTGAGAAATTAAGTTAAATCGGTATAATGTTTAGTATTAATTTTCATGTCAAAGGAGTTTACTTATTATGAATTTACAAAAGAAATGGTTGCGTTATATTGTTGCTGTAGTCCTTATTGGTATTGCTATGGGTTTCCGAATCTGGCCTTTGGGCGGTTTGGAATTACGCATTCCTTGGGTAACATTCTATCCAGCGGTGATGGCTGCCGCCCTATACGGTGGCTTTTCCACTGGTCTATTAGCCACATTTCTCTCTATCATAGCCGTTTTGTTCTGGTCTCCTACCGGTGAACCATTCATTGATGATCCGGGTGATTGGTTAGGTATAGCAGTTTTTTCCTTCAATGGCGTATTGATCTCGCTTATGAGTGGTGCAATGTTTAGGGCTAAAGATCGGGCAACAGTAGCCAAAGTACAGGCTGAAGCGGCCAAAGAACAGGCTGAAGCGGCTAATAAATCCAAAAGCGAATTTCTGTCCAACATGAGCCATGAATTACGAACCCCGTTGAATGCGATTTTGGGTTATGCCCAAATTCTTAAACGCAACAAGAAGCTCACCACTATGCAACAAGATGGTCTCAATATCATTGATGATAGTGGTAAACATTTACTGACACTCATCAATGACATTTTGGATATGTCCAAAATTGAGGCTGGTAAAATGGAACTTTATGCTTCTTCCGTCCATTTACAAACCTTTTTAGATGGCATTGGTGGCGTGATTCGGATGCGAGCCGAAGAGAGAAATGTTTTTTTCCAGTTTGAAGCCCCTAGAGCTTTGCCAATCGGTGTGAGTATGGACGAAAAAAGATTACGTCAAGTACTCATTAATTTGTTGGGAAATTCGGTAAAATTTACCCATCAAGGCACAGTGACTTTGCGAGTGACTACCATTGGTACTGCGCGTATGAATGATGATCTAAAACAACAAATGATTCGGTTTGAAGTAGAAGATACCGGGGCTGGTATGACCTCAGAAGAATTAGATAGTATATTTTTGGCCTTTGAACAAGTTGGTGATAAAAAAGCCCAACAAGCTGGCACTGGCTTAGGTCTAGCGATTAGCCGTCGTTTGGTAGAACTGATTGGTGGTGATTTGCAAGTCAAAAGTGAAAAGGGCCAAGGCTCAATTTTTTGGTTTGAGATTACGCTCCCACTGGTTGAGGTGGCTGCCCAGACTGAAGAAAACCGCAAACCGGTGATTGGCTATAAAGGAGAACGGCGTACTCTGTTGGTGGTAGACGATAAGCGAGAAAATCGTTTGGTGATGGCAGGTATGTTAGAACCACTGGGATTTGAAATAA
>Ga0233404_10000570_pt1 | contig 10299 bp, 5 predicted proteins | sample Na_oxic_2_MG_FD_179861 | JGI IMG/M metagenome (GOLD analysis project Ga0233404, IMG submission 179861) | Seawater microbial communities from Saanich Inlet, British Columbia, Canada - Na_oxic_2_MG | ecosystem: Environmental > Aquatic > Marine > Inlet | place: Canada: British Columbia | collected...
AAGAAAAAAAGTTTATCAGTGCTATATAAGAATCTGAAGCCATCCTTACATAATATATTGCCCAAGAAAAAAATATCCAATCAATTGGTTGATAACGATTGGGATAAATTTAGGGAAAAACTGAAACGATATCCGGACAATAAAAATGCAATGATCAAAGAAATGGCAGCGAATGTTGCAGAGATTAACGGCTATAAATTTAATCCAGATTTAAGCAGTCATAATCAAAAGGTGAAAAAAAGTTTGAGATTTATTTATGAAGCTGTTGATGAACACAATAATAAAATTTACTTATCAACCGACTTTGAGAAGGGAGCCTTTGAAGTATGTAATCACCATGGTAAACATCAGGGAGAATATAGCTTCAACGATAAGAAAACTGGAGAAGCTCAATCTAACCATGATATTTACTTACATTAATTGGTTGCTTGGTAGCATCATGAATTATGAAGAACTTGATGTTATTAAACTCAATGTTCAAGTTTTTTACCAAAGACAATAACTACAAGGATTGTATATAATAAGGGATTAGATCATGGTTGTACTTGGTTTAAATCCTTTTTTATATACAATCCTTGTAGTTATTGGTAAAAGGAATAATTTTTATGGATGCCTTTGGCATAGAAAATTTACGTTGTCTTTCTGATACCGGCTTAATAAAACTTAAACCTCTCACTATTTTAGTGGGGCAAAATAGCTCTGGCAAAAGTACCTTTCTCAGAGCATTACCACTTTTGCGCCAAAGCGTTGAATCTAGGACGACCGGGCCCATACTTTGGTATGGTAGATTGGTAGATTTTGGGAGTTTTCACGAAGCAATTAGAAGTGGGGCTGAGCAAAAAGAAATTGTCTTGAAATTTCAGTTTAGTATTTGTGAGAAAATAACACACTGGTTATCCCCATCTTTTTTTGATTTACACGATCAAATCAGTGTATCACTGATTCTCAAAGTTATGGAGGATTTAAAACAAGGAATGACTCGGACGAAAGAATGCATTCTTTCATTTGCGGGGCATAACATAAGAATAGTGTTCGATAATGAAGAAAAAGTAACAACGTTCAAAATCAATGAGTTAGATGTATTAAAATTAGCAGAAAATCAAATTTTTTATGGTAAGTTCAAATATTTAATCCCTTATATTGAAATATATGATTCTAAAAACGAAGCCGAACAAACTGAGATAAAAAGTTTAGGTGAGATTATTCATCTTTACTCCTTCTCTGAAATTTCTCCAATAAGTATTATTAATTTGGCTGTTGGTTCTTCTCAAGCAATGCTGGCTAATACGCGAAAGAATCTTAATAGTACGGAAGCCCTCAAATCTTGGACCATCAATTCTGAGGCATTTAAAACTTTCAGAAATTTGGTGATCGCTTATCAATTACAAGACTTATTACGAGGTGTAGACGAATACCTTGCCGCGTTCACTTCTACCATCAACTATATTGCACCATTACGTGCAACCGCCGAGCGTTATTATCGTATCCAAGATTTTGCTGTGGATGAAGTCGATTCTCAAGGCAGAAATTTAGCCATGTTGTTGCGAAATTTAACCACGGAAGAAAGCCAACAATTTGCCGAATGGACCCAAAAATATTTTGACATTGTGCCAACTTTTCAGTCAGCCAGTGGACATTTTTCAATAAAATTAACCGAAAAAGATGGCAAAACCGCATTTAATCTTGCGGATACTGGTTTTGGCTTTTCTCAAGTTTTGCCTATTATTACCGAACTTTGGCGGTTAAGTCATCAACGTATTCAACCTTCACAACAAATGCCACACCCATCCAGATTGCCGATTGTTTTTGCTATTGAACAACCGGAGTTACATTTGCACCCAAGTTTACAAGCTAAGTTAGCAGATACATTTTTGGCTACGATTAAAACCGCACATAAAGCAAATATTGATCTTCGCTTAATCATCGAAACCCACAGCGAAACAATTATCAATCGGTTAGGACACCGCATTGCTAATGGCGATGCTAAACGGCAAGATATTAATGTAGTGATATTTGAAAAAGAAGATGCCAATGCCCCGGCACAAGTGACAACTGCTGAGTATGATGAAGAAGGTTTTTTAACCAATTGGCCTTTTGGCTTTTTTGAACCGGATATAATTTGATATGTTATTGGTTTTACATGACTCTCTGGCTAATGCGCTTGATCAGGATAGCGTGTTGGAAGCTTTGGAAATTATTGCGTTGGCTCGCCGGGAAGGTAAACATTTGGTATTTGCTAAACGCGATGTCCTCAAATCTTTGCTTAATTGCTCGGCTCTTCCTCAAAGGACACATCAAGTTTATTCTAAAATATACGCTCGTTTATCTGAAAAACAGGTTTACCTTCAAACCTTTACTCGTCGTGTTGAAGTAATCGCACTTGATACTGGATTGTCTTCAAGGATGGAAAAACATTGTAAGGTGATTAGCGTACCCGCCAGCTATTTTTGTGATTCTGCTTTGATACAGAAAACCTTACTCATTACGGAAAATTTAGACGATGCGGTTTTGTATCAAACAATCACTAAAATCTATATGCAGTGGAAAAAATTAAACGGGATAAAAATGCTTTTTGATCCATATCAGGGCGGTGGTTCAACTACCAAAAAGGCGTATAAGCTCATACAGGATAAGCAAGAACGATTTTGTTTATGCTTGTTAGATAGCGACAAAAAATCACCCAAATCGCCTCTCGGTAATACAGCAAAAGATGTCAAAAAAATAGATAAAACCAATAAACCGCTTTGTGAATACTTTATCGTCGGTGTGAGGGAAATTGAAAATCTTATTCCAACAAAGCTATATAGTGCTGTTTCTTCTGGAGATAATAATAGAATGCAATGTGTTCATTTTCTGGAACAGTTGGAAAATACGATCATTGCAGAAGCACGAAAGTATTTGGATATAAAAGATGGATTAAAACTGAATGAAATTTTACAAGCATCTCCTAACAGCCCATTTTCAAAAGATTGGATGAATTGGTTAAACAACGTATCTTCTTTGGCTATAAAAATATCAAAAGTATGTATAAAGAATAAAGAATGTCTGAAGAGCAAAAATTGTGATTGCATTATCACAACCGGGCTTGGAGATAAAATTTTAGAAGCCGTCATTAAACTTATTGAAACACCAACCAAGGATCAACCAAGCATACAAAAGATTGCTGAAATGGTTGAACCCATACTAAAATCGGAATGGGAACCGATTGGAGAAATTATAACGGCGTGGTGCTGTAGTGCTTCAAAGATAAGTACAGCATAGTGATTACAAAAAAAATTAATTTATTTGACAATGTCACATTAGCGGATGCTAGTATTTTAATATTTTTCAATTTATCGTTCTTGGTATTGTCTCTCGCTAATCCTTTATTATAAACAATCCATGTCAAAGCTTTTAAATCCTTTATTATAAGCAATCCTTGTAGTTTTCACCGGTGCCCCCGAATTATGAAAAAAATTATACAAACAAAGATGGTTGTACTTTGCTATCATCAGTATTAACCACATAACGTACCGGCTTTTTTAACTTTTTGATTTTTCCCATTTCTACCGCGCGATTTAACCAAATCTTCAACTGTTTAGGATATAAATTAAAATATTCGCTAAGTTCCTTCTCGGTTTTTTCATTGGTGAGTTGTTGTTCAATATGAGGCAATACTAAATCAAATAAATCCGTAACTTTTTCGTTTGCCTCCTTCACCTCAATTTTCTCATTTATTTCCGGTTCATGGTAAACTGCTGGCACGGTTTCTTCCATAACTTGCGGTGGCATTGAGCCGGCGAGTTGTGATAATTGTTGACGTAAATCCAAAAGGTTTGACAACTCATTTTTATCTAACCCAATCGCGCCTTTATTTAGCAATTGTTGATTACCGGAAGGCATGGACTCATCTTTACGCACAAATAACGGCACCCATTGCGCTTGCAAATTTTCAATTGCGCCAGCCCAAGTACCACCCTCTTGATAACCACTATTAACAGCAACCGCCCAATCTGACAAAGCATATATATATTTATTACGAGCCATCGCATTACCAACGTTAAAACCAGCATCCGGATCAAAAGGGGAAATAAGAACTAACCGCTCTTCTCGTAAAGCTTCACGATATTTGCCGGCAACGGCGGTGCGTGCTAGTTTATCCGCTAACACTCCAACCGCAGTGCCACCGTGTGTTAAAGCTGTTAACATTGCCTCTGTGTCTACTCCTCGCGCCCCGCCAGAAATAACAGTGATTTTTTGCTGGGCCGATTTTTTAGCAATTTCTTTTGTAAAATCAATAATTTGTTTATCTACATTTCGGGAACCAACTATCGCTAAGCCACCTTTTTGTAATAATGCTGGTTGCCCAACACCATAAAAAATGGGAGGTGCTGCTTGTCCCAATCGTTTTTTCAGGTATATGGGATAGGCTTGATCACTTCTACTTATCACCCATAATCCGTTATTAGTCCATGCTTCAACTGCAAAAGCAAGAGCTCCACCCCGCATTAATAAACTAATTAAACGTCCAGCGGTTATTTTTTTATAAGCTATATGTTTAATTTTAACTGTGGCACCAGTATCTAATAAATTTGCTGGGCGCATATTTTGTTCTTGTAACCATTGTGCTAACCAAGCATATTCGGATGGTGTCAATGGTTTAATTTCCCCTAGCGTTTTTTTACCGAAATGTCCACAGAGCAATAGAACCGCTTGTGTATCCGGACTTAATTGGTGTTCTGTATTGTTCATTTGTATGTAATGGTGAATTATGAATGGTAAATGGTGAATTATGAATGGTGAATTATGAATGCGTAAATTAAATTTAAGATAAATAATTTTACGAAAAACCTCGGAGGTTTTCAAAACCTCGGAGGTTTGGCTCCAAACCAATTTCAGATCTCACTAAATAATTTCACGAAAAACCTCCAAAGTTTTGAAAACCTCAGAGGTTTGGCTCCAAACCAATTTCAGATCTCACTAAATAATTTCACGAAAAACCTCCGAGGTTTTGAAAACCTCGGAGGTTTGGCTCCAAACCAATCCCAAATATCACCTTTCAGAGCCAAAAAAATTATCCCATTGAGCATCCAAACATTTACAAGCACTTTGTAAATCAAGTACTTTCAAAATGTCGTCTTCCTCAATTAAAATACCCTCCTTACGCAGTTTACGCAGCCCGTCGTCAACTTCAAAATCAATAGCCATACCATATTTATTTTGGATATAGCCTTCAATTTCACGATCAAGTTTGTATTGGGTGTAATTATTATCACGGTTAACATGAAGGAAATAATAAGCCAGAATTGCTTCTTTGCCTTCTTCTTCTTCTGCCATATCAACGAGATAGTTCATCACCCCAAAGTTGTTGTCCAGATTGTGAAAGTAAAGGTTGCGTGATAATACCATCATGTACTTGTTACGCTGCGTGAATATACTCATAATCTGACGCACAATAATTCCTATCAAACCCACAAAGGCACCGATAAGGGCAAAAGGATTGATGACTGCGGCACCTATCTTGCCCACTGCCGAAATTATCCCAACAATAGTACCTCCACCCCCTGATACTGCTAGTTTGATTTTATCAAACAGTTTAAGCCGCACATTTTGATTAGGAAAAAGCATTTCCAAATCAGTGCGGGGAATATTCTTAAACAACTTCAAAAATACGTTAGTCTCAGAAATGTCTTCCGGCAAGTTTTGACGAGATTTTCGTACCTGCTTTCTAGCCTTATCCTCGAAAGTACCACCTTTAAGCCACGTAATAAATACATTGTCTTGCTGAGATTTTTCCGGCTTTGATGAATCCGGCTCCGGCTTACTGGCTTTATCCTCATCCGATTTCACTACCACACCACTGTCTTTTGAAGAATTTTCCGGCGGCTTTGGCAAAGAATCCGCCAAAGATTTACTGGCTTGTTCTTCTTTGAGTGCTTGTTCTTCCTTGAGTTTTTCTTCATTGAGTTTTACCAATTCCTGAACCCGACTATCTTCGGTTTTGAACTTCAGGAGTATAAACAGGCGTTTGTAAATTGGTATTTCAATGGTATCCTTGGTCAAAAAGAGGGTTTTCCAATTGCGTTGTTGCTTAACTTGCGTAGCTGAGCCGCGATAATAGACAATCAGTTGCTCAAAATCATCCAAATCTACCGAGACACTAACTCCATAGAATGAAGTTGCTGCCACGGCAAGATTGATATCCTCAATTGTCAATCTCTCATAATTAGCATTATCAAGCAATTGACACATTTCATCGACAAGTGTGTTATGGAGCTTTTGCCGTTCCACGCCGGAATACTCACGTTTAGTAATGCTATCCGTATCCGGATTAAAGGGCACATAGCAACGTTTCAACTCTTCTAAACGAGAATGAAATTTGTAATGATAGAGGGCATTAAAGATTTGGCAAAATTCCCCAAATTGTTTTTTATCTTCCGGATTCCAATGGGGAGCGGCTAATAAATCAGCCACTATTTCTTGCCTGCCAATGGGGATAAAACGCTCACGGATTTTTTCCGTTATTTGCAAATCGTCGGACATAAAATTTGTTTCCTATTAGTTTTGTCGCTGTTGATGATACTAAATAATTGGGCAACAAGTACAACGAATTTTATGAATTAAGTTTACCACCAATCACTTTTAATGATCTCAAATTAGCAGCTTAATAAAAACAATAACTTAATAAAAACAATAACTTAACCATGCTTAATAGGATTTAAGTCTTGACAAATTAAAGGTTTTATGCTTGCTTATAAAACAAAGCCTCTCTGAATTTATGATTGATGATTTTGGGGCTATTTCCTTGGGTTACATCTTCAGCCAAATATTCCCAAACCCATTATACTTTTGATAAAACATACTTTTTTTGTAAAGGCGTAAGTCCTAGAACCCTAGATTATGCGTATGCTTGAATTTCTTGAGGGCGATATTTAAACTGTGACGTTAAGGAACGTGCATAAAATAACTTGAGGAAACGTCAAAGGTTTGCGCGTGGGATTACCCCGACGAAATTCCTTATGATGTAGGGGTGAGCAAGTTTTGGTTGCTAGTGCTGGCAAGCGGAGGTTTCCGTACCACCCTAAAAATGAGAGCCAAGAAATCTTTTGAAAAAATTTCTCAAATTTCCGTACCACCCCAAAAATGAGAGCTTCGATATCCTTCAAAATCGGGGTAAAATCTCACCACCTAATCAAATCAAGGCTCTGATGTTTTTGAGGCGATTTTCTGTCATTCCTTGATTTGAATCAATCCCATTTAATGAACCCTAGGAATGAGAATTAAATAAAATACGAAAGTTGAAACCTGACAGGTTTTAAAACCTGTCAGGTTTGGCACCAAAATTTTGCAAGTTATAAAATCCTCATTCCTTAGTGCCGGGAATGAGGATTTGGGAAAACCAGCCAAAAACTTATTCTTATGTAGTTTTGAGTGAAGCGAGATATCTTTAAATTCGGTAAGATTTCTCGCTTCGCTCGCTTTGAAGTAACGCAACGAGGTTATGCCTAATGACAAGAGCATTGTATTGACAGGCATAAGTACTGAACCACAAATTTTCTGGTATTTTAATTTCAGGAGGGCAACCATAAATGCCCCTACATACTAATACCTAAACGTAGGGGCATACCGATTTGGTTGCCCTTACGCTTGTGGCAAAATACCCTAAAATTTATGCTTCAGTACTTAATTTAAGGTTAATTACGACAACCTTGTGGCAAATATTGAGAATCTAAACCATTTTTCTGCCCAGAACGGCAAAACCACATCTTGGTAGTTGCCTCATAAGCGAATTGAAGCGTTTTCCCGGCTAAAGCTGGCTCCAGATCATCTTTCAGAGTAAATTGATAATAAAATGGCTCTTTGGCGTTTAACTGGATGTCGGTTACCAACGATTGAGTTTCGCTGGCTAAATATGGGCTTATCTCCTCAAAGGTTAATGGAAATTGGCCGGTTTCGGCATAATAGGTGTCGGTAATGATTTTAAGCTCCGAAAACACTTTCAAAACTTGGCTCATTGCCGGTTTTAATTCAAGTGTTGCTAAAGCCTTCGATGCAACAGCATCCGAATTATCAGCTTCGACACGTCGAGTTAACGCACCCTCTTCAGCACAAACAGAGACAGTGCCAGTCGCTTCAACTTTGGAATCTTTGGCCTGCTTATCAATTAAGCCATCTCCATCGACATCTGAAGCATCCTCGCCTGGCATCCCTCCACTAATTTTCAAACGCCCAAAACTGGTCAAGCCGGCGAAACCATTATACCAATCGCGGATTTGCAAAGCATCACCACCGCGTCGCGTGAATACCAACGCCAATTGATAATTGCCGGTCATTACCGCCGTGGATTCTATTGTGGCTTCCAACAGTTGGCCTTCATTGGCGACGGGGAAAGCCTCAATTTCACCTTGGGGAAAATAAACCAGAATATGAGCTTCGGCATCCGCTTTCAAAAGGGCCTTAAGTTGGTCCGGAATACCCAAGTTAATCTCAAGTTTATTACCAGAGTAGTAAACCTGTTGATTAAATTGAATTAACCCTTCATAACTACAGGGTTGAGTTAGAACTTGACTGAGCGTTGCATTGGCACTTGCCAAACTAAACGCGGTGGCTACCGCTAGTGTTTTTACTGTCATTCGTAACATTATTTTTTTCCTCTTAGTACAACACAACTTCTTTTTGGATTGAACGGATTTTCTCGTTCCAACGTTATGGGTATTGTAGGGGCAGACCTACGTGTCTGCCCTTTAACCTTCTATTTCTCCAAACAACCAAACACATCTATACTACTTACCGTACCAGATTTTACCGCCTCCAATTCCAACAATTGTTCGCCAGCAACGCTAAAGACTCGAATCAGATTGCCTTTCGCCTCACCAACTATAATTTCCGGCTGGCTCTCACCGATCACATTCCCAACCGTTACCACTAAGCCTTTTTGACTCTCGAAAGCGGTAAAGGCACTTTGAAGAACACCGTCCGCGTTATAAATTTCAACGCGGCTCCCCTTGCTGGCTTGAACCACCACAATTTCATTTTTGCCATCGTCATTGAAATCGCCGCTTGCTACTTGAACACCATAATGTTTTTTGGCAGTGGAAGAATGGTCATCTTTTGAGAATTTATCATCCTTTGAAGATTTATCATCTTTTGAAGACTTATTATCCTTTGAAGATTTATCATCTTTTGAAGATTTACTATCCTTTGAAGATTTATCATCCTTTGAAGGTTGATCATCATCATCAGTGTGATCATCATCACACAGATTACCTTTGCCTTTTTTCTCACAGCCTTTGCCAGACGAGTCCGATTTTTGGCGAGGGCGGGATTCTGGCTCTTGAAAAACCAAAAAAGTCTGCCGTTGTTGAGTCGCCGAGTTATAAATGACAACTTGGTCTTCTTTTAACAGACTGCCAGCAATAATGTCGTCCTTGCCATCACCATCGACATCACCAACAGCCGGGGCCATGCGCGTCTTTTTCGCAAATAATTCAATGGTTTCAAGCATTTCACCATCTGCTGCATAGACGTTTACCGAGGTGTGATTGGCAGAACGAGACGCGGCGACGATTTCCGGTTTGTCATCACCGTCCAAATCACCAGTGGCTAACAACATCCCTTTCAGCGAGGTAGGAAATGACCGGATTGTTTGGCCCTCCAACTCCGAAAGCGTAATGGTATTATGACCTTTTTGAGCCGCAGTCACAATTTCATCTGCCTCATCACCATCAAAATTACCCACCGCGAGGGAAATTTCCGACTTGTCTGGCTGCCAACCTAATGGCGTTATTTCTACTTCCTCCGCTGCCAAATCAACCGTCAACAATTGCGCTTCTGGTTTGGCGTGGACAGCGTACAGAAGGCATTGCGTGGGTTCTTTCTCGACCAAGTCGATAGTAACCGGTTGGCCATTACCACCAGTTACTTTTATTGGTGCAAAGCTGTAGCCTTCTTTGGCAGCGGTTAGGGTATAGGTGCCAGCAAATAAACCACTCAGTTTATAATAACCTTTTTTGTTTGTAGTTGTTGTATGGTGTTCATCCAAAGTCAGCGTGACATCTGCCAACGGTAGATTGGAAGTATCATAGATGTAACCGTTAATTTCATAGAATACCGCTTCCTGCTGTTCTACTTTTAACCTCCACCGGGGATAGTCAGAGGTTTCTCGGGTAAACACTTCAGAAAATACCGAGATATCATTGACAATTACTTCCACTGCGTAGGATTCACCCACTTCCAATTTGAGACCCTCACCTTTATTAAATTCATAAAAATTAAATCCACCATTTTTCCGCGTTGCTGTAGATAAAGAAATGTTGCCAC
>Ga0233404_10000571_pt1 | contig 10290 bp, 7 predicted proteins | sample Na_oxic_2_MG_FD_179861 | JGI IMG/M metagenome (GOLD analysis project Ga0233404, IMG submission 179861) | Seawater microbial communities from Saanich Inlet, British Columbia, Canada - Na_oxic_2_MG | ecosystem: Environmental > Aquatic > Marine > Inlet | place: Canada: British Columbia | collected...
TCAGTATTGGCTCAACAAAGCTTTTGTGTTTTTCAGCATCAGATAAGTACCATAAAGCCGGTTTATCCTCCAAATCATATTCGATCTTGAGTGTTAGTAAATAGCGGATTCCTTTGGTAAAAATACGTTTATCTTCTAAATTGGCTCCTAATAATTTTTTCAGCAACTCAGCGCGATCTTCTATATGAGGGTTAAGAGATGGAGTCTGAGACAATGCCATTAAACAACCGGCTGCGTCACAAGGAACAATCTTATTTTTTTCAACAATATCACTTAATAAGTCTGCAACGGGTGCTTCAATAATGATTACTGTTGCATCGGCTAACACATTTTGCAAAGGGTTAGCAAATTTTCTCCTCTCTTGTACATTAGATAAGCCGTGCTCATGGCGAAATAAGGAGTCCTCTTCATAAGCACTGATGATATCTTTTAAGGAAACAATAGTTGTTTTATTTTGAGAATATCGGCAATTATGTGCTCTTAAAACCCTTAAATCCGGATGTTTTTCAATGAATGCTTTTTTATCAGCCACTAAAAGTAATATTTGCCGAGCAATATCAGCACAATCATCTACAACGTCTTGGTATTCTTCGTTCTGAATAAGGCTATTTAACTTTTTTAATACAATAAATGCTTCATCCTCGTTCAATTCCGGTTGATGCGTTGTTTGTATAGCCGAAAAATCAAAATAATTCTCGCTTTTTTCCCGTATTCTTGACAGTCGAGGAATAAGGATGACATGAGTGTCAAGTTTGTGGAGTGCCAAGAAAATTTTAGCATGGTAAGTTTTGCAGTCAATGAAAAAACATCTTTCCGGTATGAAATTTAAAAACTCTATCACCAATTCTTTGAATTTATATAATTTATTCGCATTAAACCGAGCAAAGGCTTGTCTAGCAATATCGCAAAGCCTATCTTGAAGAATTTTTTCACCGCATAAAGAGTTAGCACATTGCCTTAAAAAGTTCAGCAAGTACTCAAGTCGTTGTTGATTTTTAAATACCAAAAAAATCGGTATGTCTTGCAATACGGCTTCTAACTGATTTTCTGACCAAGCAGATAATGAGGTGGTTAAATTGGGTGCCTCAATGAGTGTAATAAGGCAATCCTGAAAAGATTCAGATTCCAAATTGGGTAAAACTTCCCAAGCCAATAAAGAAGTTGGATTAGTATCAGGTTGGGGAATAGCCAATAATGGCTTTTCAGAGTCAATATATTGCCATTGCCATTCTTGTTCATCTACGGCATAACAATATACCCACTGAGAGTTCTGACAAATATCATTTGTATATTTTTGAAAAAAATCAGAGCATTTCAAAGCATAAGATAATTGCCAAATATTTTCTGGGGTAGGATTATGCTTTTTGACAAAGAGATTTAAGGCCGGTAAGACATTTTTTAATGTACCCTTTGTCGCAAGTAATTTATTCCATTGTTGACAGGCATCCCCTTCTTTTTCAGGTGTTTTATTTAAATCGGCTTCATCCCATGCCTCAATTCGTGAACGCCCGGAATCAAGGAAAAAATATCCATGTAAAAGTAGCGTAAAATCACTACTTGCATTATGTGAAATCTGTTCATTAGGTGGTTGGTTTGGTTTGCCAACTGGCAAAAATACGGCCCACTGTATAGATAACGTTCCGAGTGAAGCTGGTTTTTGAGTGAATGTCACAGCACAATGGGGAATAGATTTATCGGATACAGTTTCGCCATCCTCTGTTTCGTGTTGGGGAAAGAAAGGTTTAAGCTTTCCTTCATCCTCTACTATATTAAGGATAGATTCTCGTCCGGCAAATTGAAGATTGTCGCCAGTGACTTCCTCTAATATATTGCCACTAAACTGACAATCATCTATTGGATCATTTTCAGCTTCCGAAGGATAAATACGGCGAGAGCCTTCTAATAAAAGATGAAATTGAGAAGTGAGATTATCTTGACTTGGTAACCAATAATTGATTTCCCTTAAAGAACGTAATAATGGTAATAACACACCAATTTCATTGGCTAAATCATTTATAAACAATTCTTGTGGTGACTTATCCCCAAGAAATTCTTTTACGATAATGGGTTTATCTGTTTTTTTGCGTAGTGGTATCCATAAAATGAAATAGGATGGTTCTAAAATAAGGGGTTTCAGATAATCTTTTATAAGGGAGCCATCTGGCTCTACAAATTTCCCCCAATCAGAATGTCTTGAATCATTGCCTTGTGTATCTTCCCATGGATTTAAAAAATCAGCTATCTCAAAATTTTCTGATTTTGAAGCACCCAAAAAAAAGAAAGCATCGCAAAGATGAAAAACACTTTTTTGACCTAAACCAAATTTACCAATAGTGGCTTTTTGTCCGGCCCTATCATCCATGCCAAAAGAAAGGAAGGACTGTTTATTTGATCTTGTAAACTCACCATTATTCAGGAAAAAAAGTGCCGGTCGTTGTAATAGAGAATGTTTGGCTGTTGGTAAACCATTTGTCCACCCAAAATCCAATCTTGCGGCACCACTATCATCAGCATTTTGCACTATTTCTTTTATAATGGGAAAGCCATCCTTATAACGATCACGCAATAAAGTACGAATTTCGCCAATAAGGTTTACTTTGTATGATGCCATAAAAATACTATCTATTCCGGTTTTATAAAAAATTTTAAGTCAATTAGAATAGGGACAAATTGCGGCTTGTTTGGGTTTTTTATGATGTTATTGTTTGATAAATTGTTTAGCATCATCGACTACAAAGATGCACCGCCAAGCTTCTTCTGCCAAAGAGCAATATCGATTAGGTTTTTCTAAATATTTTTTCAAAGCTTCCACAATAATCCAATCATTGCTACGTCGCGTTTTGTTTGCAAAGCGGTTGAGTTGTTGTTAGTTGTTGCCAAACTTCCGGTATAATTCGCTTGCAACATTTTCGTTAAGAATTTCAGCAACAATGATTTGTCATTGCCCCATCGCCATTAAAGAAATCTTTGTTGGGGTGGCTCGTTATTAATAGATACTCAACAAATTGTCTGGTGAACTTATGTTGGTTAGTAAAGTCTTGCAGAACCAAATGCCTGTTGGTGAACGAGCCATTTTGTTCTGGATTCATTGGTAATGTTCCTATTGTTTATTAATCAAGCTACTGATGATGATAGCACATTTTCAATAATGTGATAAACTAAATAGACCAAAATTAGCAATATAATATTAGAAATTACAAATACCTAATTAAACCCGTTCTTAAAAGTATGACTGCCAGCGTCGATAAGTTTCGGGCATCAAAAAGTTTGGGGGCCAGAGATGTCGGTAGATAGCTGCTCGCCCTCATCCACAATCTGTAGGGTGACATTGAATCCCTTTTGAAAATACTCGGTGGTATCAAAGTTGGATTTTGATAAATAACCGGCAACCAACTTGCCCCCGGAAATTCATTATCTAAACCTTTTTCATGCAACCGTTCTCGTGCATGGCGCACCGCTACATATAAAGATTCACCCCCACAGTAAATGCTTTGAGAAAAAATTGCAAAAAATCTTGAGCCACTTTATCCGGCACCGGCTCGCGCATCAATATCACTTGTGGAATATTCAAGTCGGCTAAATCTTCGGCTAATTTTAAGCCATCACAAGAATTAAAAATTGCTAATTGCAATCCGTAACTAATCGCTTTTCTTAATCCAAATTTCAATTCTTCAATTGTCAGACTTTCTGTGGTGTTAATAAATATCCACCCTTTGTCATTTTGGCTGGAACTATGCCCGGCAAAAAATAGGATGTCCCAAGTTTGCTCCCAAAGGCTATCACTAACTTCGGTACGTTTTGGCTCGACAAGAAATGTCGGAGCCGCGCCATTTAACCCTAATTTTTCTAAGGATTGGCGATCACTCTTAATATTAATACCCTCACTATTGCCCAAAATCGCCAAAATTCTGAGAGCCGATTTCTCGGTTGTTTGTACCACGCCCGATTCTTTGTACTCGCTGGGGCACAGGGCAACCTCCGCTTGAGTATAAGTATTAGCAAATAAATCCCATTCATGCCAAGGTAACCTTTTCAGCACGGCATCGTCAGTTTGAATGATAACGCGAATCGGCTCTTTGGGATTACCTAATTGTTGGCATAATTTTTCCCGCAAATTTTGCAACGCGCTATCTTGTGAATTGAGCCAGTCTTTAAAATTGTTGATTAAATCTCTAGCGGATTGCCGGCATTGCTCCAGAATTTGATTAGGATCAAAAACTCCGGTACTACCACGCCTACCACGCAGACACTTATCCAAATCTGAAAAGTCTGATTGCCAGCGTCGATACTTTTCGGGCATAGTTGGGTTTGGGGGCAGCAGCAACTTGCCAGATATTATGTTGGCTAAATGTTCGCCCTCATTTCCAATCTGTAGGGTGCCATTAAATCCGTTTTGGAAATCGCCGCCATCAAGTTTTAGGATAACTAATTTTGCCATTTTTTTGTACGCCCTTTACTTGACTTTATGTAAATCTATAAACATAACGGGATATTCGTTGTTAATATTGGCAGGTGTCTCTAACATGTTAAAACCCATTTTTTCATAAAAAGATACTGACACACGTTTAGCATCTACAGTCAAAAATCGACATCCAATGACTGGCATAATGTCATTTTTTATCATAGATACACACCAATCTATCATAAGTGTGCCATAGCCTTGACCTTGCAAACGTTTGTCAATAGCAAGACGTGCCACTTTAACTGCCGGAAAAATTTTATAATCATTGGCGCGTGGACATTCTCCAAAGCTATAACCGCTTCCTAGTGTCACTTCACTACACATAAGCGTAATATAGCCCCAAACCCGTGCTACCTCGTCAACTAATACATAAGTGCTGGCAATGTGATTTTGGTGAAAATCCAATGCACAATTACGCAAAAAGGATTTCAAAGGTTGATATTCCTTTTTGCCCAGCGAAAGTTTGGTCGTATTATCACTTGGTTGAATTTGACGAAACTGTAGTGATTGTAAATTCAACACCTAAATTCCCCTTTTCTGGTGAATATTTTTGGGGCAAAAAGTCACATAGCCTTTTTCATGATACTCTTTCAGCAATTTTTGCCCACGATGAAAGGAATCAATCGCGGCTTGCTTGGGTTTTTCATCACGCAATTGCTTTATAAATTGCTCGGCATCTTCTCCAGAAAGATACACACCCCCGAAAGTTGATGATTTAATACTCATTTTTTTACCTCTACTGATTGAGAGTAATTACTTTTGAAAATCAGATAACTGAAATTCAAATAACAAAATCTTCCGTCACTGTCACATCGTTGAGTTGCATTTTAACCCTAAACTGTTCCCCACGCTTATAAAACCACTCGGTTTCAAAAGCGGGGTGATGACTTTTGGCTAAATACTCGTGTGGCTCCCCGGATTTAGGTATCACAGTGAATTTGAGATTATCTGGCAAATTGGTTTGTTCGCCAAAGGGATATAGGCGCATAATCACCTTAATATCTTGATTTTCAATCTCATTTAATTCAACCACTAAAACCACCGTATAATCTGTACCCAAGTCAATTCGTTTAGCCCGTTTAATTGCCACAGTCGCCATAAATGCTGGAATCGGCTTCGCAAAAATTTCTTCGAGCATTTGCCAACCAGCTTCTGTTGCCTTAGTAAAATTCTTTTGTAACCATTGGCTCAAATCGTTCACAAAAGCAAGCGGAGAAAAATCGTCCAAAAATTTTTGGATTATCCCTTTTTGGGTTTGAGCCAAAGCAAACTGTGAAGACGATTGTAGAACTAGATTATAAGCCATAATTGCTTCTTGATATTCTTCTCTAGCCTCGTCATAGCGCTTGATACTGGTAAAATAATCCCCTACAGATTGTGCTACTTGCCCAAGTGTAAAAGGGTTTCTTCTCTGATTTCTTGCAAGATTCGACATAATTCAAAATCCTCTCGTTGCTGAGCCTCATTATGTTTTTTGATCCATTCGTCGGTGCCCCGTTGCCAATCATGACAAATCGCGTGGTAAATAGCCTCTGCCACATCTCCATTTTCATGACAATATTTTTCTAAGACAGTATGGGCTTCGTTTACAGTCGAGTTATCGCTATCATTATATAAACGGCGAAGTAAGTTATGAATGCGATATCTATTTTTATGCTCGCTCTGCCACACAAAAGAAAACCGCGTAAGAATGCGAAAAGTGGCTTTGGTTGCGTTAAAACGTAGGGCATCTCCTAACGTAAAGTATAGTTCACGATCAAAAGTGCGACAAGCACTCAGGGCATGAATGGCATCCTGAATTTCTTCATCGACATACCGCAATAGTCTATGGGTTAATTCCAATGATTTAACGTTAATTTCGGGGATAGTTGCAAAATCAACGGCATTTAGGGTTATACCACGTCGTTTAGCTGCCAGTACCACATCAGCACACAAACTCAGAAAAAACGGATGCACTTCATTTGGCTTGACACTAGCATACTTAAGCAGTGCTTGTCGTAAGTCAGCATCGGCAATATTTGCCTTTTGCAAATAGACAATAGCATCAGCGTTGGAAAGATGCCAAACGAGTTGCGTATCTACTTTTTCCAGTAAAATCGGGAATTTGGGTGGCTCAGCCCAGCGTGGTTTTTCCCGCCCAGCCACTACTACCACAATCCCGGTTGTTAAATCCAAATCACCAAGTAACCGGCGTAACCATTCATCTCGGTAGAAAAATCTTTCTGCGGGCAAGTTGTGTTCATGCCCCCAAAAAGCTTCATGAGTATCGAAAAATAGGACAATTCGTTTTAGAACGTCGTCATCTTTCATGGTGGCATTTAAGTCTTGAGCGAACCAATGTGGCAACGTATTCATTAATTCAGTTTCAAGCTCCATGGCTTTCAATTGCGTGAGCCATTGTTCATCAATTCCCCATTTTTTCCACACCAATATCACTGCTTCCCCAAAGTATTTTGTTAGAGTATTAAGGATAGCCCTAACTACATTTGCCAACACACTATGTTCCAGAGCATCCACCAATACGCCAATTAATTCCATTTCTTCGGGTGGAAAAAGTCGATTAATTTCTGCTAATGATTTACCCTTTTGGTGCAAATACCAAACGCAAGCAAAGTCATAACGAGGAAATTTCAGTTTGCATCCCAATGCCGAAGCCACTATTGCTAAATTACGCCGCAACATCAATAATCCATAAAAACGATCTTGCGGTTTATCTTTTTCTATTGGTGCTTGTCCAAAATCCAAGATTGCGGCTGGAACTGCGCTGTAATTTTGTAATTCATCTTTTTCAATAGTGGCAGTAAACTCATCATCAGACTTAGTTTTTAGTTGTTGCCAAACTGCCGGTACAATTCGCTTGCAACAGTTTTTCCGTAAAAATTTCAACAACAATGATTTGCCATTGCCACCATCGCCATGAAAAAACAAAATCTCGGTTGGGGGTGGCTCATTATTAAGATACTCAACAAATTGTCGAGTGAATTTATGTCGATTAGTAAAGTATTGCAGAGCCAAATGCCCGTTGGTGAGCGAGCCATTTTGTTCTGGATTCATTGGTAATGTTCCTATTGTTTATTATCAAGCAGCCGACAGTGATAGCACATTTTCAATAATATGATAAACTAAATTGACAACAATTAGCAATATAAACTAGAAATTACAAATACCTAATTAAACCCGTTCATTTTTTATGATAGCATTTTGTGGGCACCCTTCATATTCCTACAAAAATAGTGAACAGTTTGCCTTAGTTTGCCTTAGAATAAATTCTAAGGCTAAAAGCGAAAGTAGGCTAAAGCCTACTAAATCAATTAGTGCCCTTTAGGGTACTTTAGCTTTTAGCCTCAGAATTTATTCTGAGGCTGTAAACTACATTTGAAGGGTGCCATTTTGTAGCATGAAAACTCTAGCTGGACTTTTGCGGAGCACAAGCTGCTGATTGTTTTTCGCGTTCTTCAGCCAAACGGCGTAGCCATTCCATTGCGGCTTTATTGCCTATAATACAATCTTTGATGAAGGAACCCGTGCTTGGCTTTTGCCAACGCACTCGTCTGCGGTTATTAATTCTGTCTCTTATTGATCTCGTTTTCATCTTGATTCTCCAAACATTCTTTGGTGACATGTGAAATGAAAATATCTTTATCATCATTGAGTTGTCGCATTTTATGCAGGTGTAAAGCGACTTGCTCTTCTTGTTCCTTTGGTTTACGCACCGATTGAAAGATGAACTGTTCGGCTTCTCGTCTATCAATCACGAAACTATGTGATGGATAGCCGTAAATTAACCGGTGTAATGCATCTGGCTTTAAATTATCTCTGCTATTTAAGCGATCACCGTATTCTTCGGCTATTTCCATCGCCCGATAAAGATTACCGAGTTTCATCGGTTCAATTTGATGATAAATCGGATTCAGTAATCCAGAAGTGACATTAGTGGCGACTTCTAACGCACTTTTGGTCGAAATTTGCCCTTCTCCTTTTAACCACAACGTCATAAAAAATTCCTCAAAAACATCATAAGACACTTCCTTTAAACGCCCTAACGCATGAATCAAATCCAAACCAGAATCACGTTCACCGAGTTCATCTGGTTTTAGGAGTTGAACATCTAATGGGCCTAATTCGGCTGTATCAGCCATAATGACTTCATCCGCACCAAGCGCAATCAGGGTACCAGCACTTTTGCAATAAGTATCTATATAAACCGTGAATTTCTGATATTTTTCTTGAAGGTAACGGGCAATTCTATAAGCAATATCGGGATCGCCTCCCATCGTGGTTAGAAAAAGTAAAACATTTTCATAAACCGGCTGCCTACAACATGCTATTAAGTCGTCATCTTGTGGTTTTTCTATATCGGCATCAAATAAGATGATATCAGTTTGAGCATTTTCTGACAACGCTAAAATAGTACGGCAAAATTCTTTAATTTCTTTGGGTTCTTCTTTATTTGACATGATAAATTGCCAGCGTTGATAATTGGGTTATTATAAATCGGATTCTTTGCGATCAAAACGAGAGCAAGCCGATTTTTCGCTAATCATTATTTCTTTAAGAAATAGTATTTTTCATTTCAGTACATTGAGAAATTAACGAATTACAAAATACGAGGTAAAATATTTTGTAACTACTCAGGTAATATTTTATATCTAAGTACAACGGATCGGGGGATTTAACGGATTGGTGTGTGATGTGTCTATCGTTATGAGCTTGTAAGGGTTTGCCTTCGATAAGGTGAGTTATAGTCTTGCACCAATCCGTTAAATCCCCCGATCCGTTGTACTAAACAAGACACTGCCTGAGTAGTTGCAACATTCTCTAATTTAATTTGTAATATGTCAACAATGGTCAAACCTGACAGGTTTTTAAAACCTGTCAGGTTTAATTTCGGAGAAAATTGTTTTTTTAATTTTTTAAGGGGCAACCGGGATTGCCCCTACATTCTATTGGATATGGTAGGGGCAATCCGTTATGGTTGCCCGGAGTAGTCCTTTAATTTTGGTAAAATAATTCCCTACAGATTGTGCGACTTGCCCAAGTGTAAAAGGGTTTCTTCTCTGATTTCAGGCAATATTCGACATAATTCAAAATCCTCTCGTTGCTGAGCCTCATTTATTAATCAAGCCACTAACAATGATAGCACATTTTCAAGAGTTCTTAGGGGAACACCGGTTTTGGATATTGTCCTTTGTCAGTTTGGCACCATTCAAAAATGGTTAGGGGCAACCATAAAGGATTTGCCCCTACATGCCCATTTTCTTTACAAAGGGCAGAGCAAAATTGGTTGCCCTTTTTTCAGAATAAATGAAGGGTGCCTTTACCGAAACTTTGCCAACAATTCATCACGATTACTTTGTAGCAGTAAAGGTGACATCTTTTCGGGTGGTAACTGTAGTAATGGCTAAATCACCTCAATGGCTTGCTTTTGAAATTTAACCCCCGTCAAAGTTGATTAACACCGAAGGTGTGAAACGTAAATAGCCATAGGTGAAACCTATGGAACTGGGGTGTTAAATCTACCAGAAAATTGTAGGAATTTTTCACCTTAAAAATGAGTACAACGAATTTGAAAAAAAACACAACGAATCATGGAAAATTCTATACAATCCTTGTAGTTATTGTCTTTGGTAAAAAACTTGAACATTAAGCATAGTTTATTTTCAAGCAGTTGGTACATCTTTTCGGGTGGTAATTGTAGCAATGGCTCAATCCATCTATTAACGTATCTCCCGAACCGCCTTTTGAAATTCTAGCACTGCATCATATTGATCGGGGTAGTCGATATAACGTTGTAAGATTTCTAAATCTAAATCGGGAAAAAATTGACT
>Ga0233404_10000572_pt1 | contig 10283 bp, 6 predicted proteins | sample Na_oxic_2_MG_FD_179861 | JGI IMG/M metagenome (GOLD analysis project Ga0233404, IMG submission 179861) | Seawater microbial communities from Saanich Inlet, British Columbia, Canada - Na_oxic_2_MG | ecosystem: Environmental > Aquatic > Marine > Inlet | place: Canada: British Columbia | collected...
GAAGGCGTTGTGATAGAATTGACTTTGCCTTTGAAGATGTAAGTACTTGGGCATTTGTCTGAATCAGAATTTATAGATACGAAGTAACAGGTGAAACGAGAGCATTTTAAAATTAACAGAATAAAACTTAAAATCATGTAACTACTCAGCCCTAGCTGTTTTAGTAGAAATAAGTCGGTACGCAAAAGTCTTTTAACATTTTTTACTTGAAAAGAAATTCGATTTTTTCAAAAAATCGGATTTCTACTTTTAAAAAAATGTTAAAAAACTTATGCGTACCTACTTAAATTCTGATTACAGTTACTCCGTTACTGCGATTCCCAATTCCCATATCAATAATTACGTGTCACAATATAACTCGCCATCCAACGTAGCGGATCCGCTTTTTCATCAAAATCGGCGAGGCTAGTTTTAGCATCCTCAATTAACTCTATCGCCATTTGTTTTGCACCCCGTAGCCCTAATAAGGCTGGATAAGTCACTTTATGATGAGCAATATCTGAGCCCTGGCGTTTGCCTAGCGTTTCAGTATTTGATTCGACATCTAAAATATCATCTTGAATTTGAAAGGCTAAACCAATGCATTTGGCATAGTGATCTAGTTTGTTCAATTGGTTGTCATCAATCGTATTACAAGTGAGAGCACCCAGTTTAACGCTGGCACGAATCAGTGCCCCCGTTTTGTGGATGTGCATATTTTCCAATTCAGCAATATTTAAAGATTGCCCAACCGATGCCATATCAATGGCTTGCCCTCCTGCCATACCGCGTGATCCACTCGCCTGCGCTAAGGTTTCAATCATTTCTAAACGTCGTTTGTCGCTTGCTTGTAAATGAGGATCGTGACTCAATACATAAAATGCCAGCGTTTGTAAGGCATCACCAACCAAAATCGCAGTCGCCTCATCAAATGCTTTGTGACAAGTCGGTTTACCACGACGTAAATCATCATCATCCATCCCAGGTAAGTCATCATGTACTAATGAATAGGCATGAATAAGTTCCACTGCACAAGCGGGGGCATCTAACGTGGTAGGATTAACACTAAGAGCACTACCTGTGAAATAAACGAGCACTGGACGCACTCGTTTACCGCCGCCCTGTACAACATAACGCATCGCTTCATGTAGGCGAGGCGGTTGAATATCAGCAGCCGGTAGCCAGGTGTCTAGGGCACCATCAACTCGTTGCTGGTAAGTTTTTATTAAAGATTTCATAGTTTAATGGTTAATGGAATTATAACTATCCACTCTTGAAATTTGTTTCAAAGCTAATAATAAAGATTGAGTCATTTTTTTTAGCCTTAATATCATGAAATTCAAAAGCAATTAGTATAAGATCAAAAGAATAAAAAATGAACCATTCCCAAAAATTTGCTTTTGAATTTTTAAAATTCAACTAATAACTGATAACTGATAATAGATATGATAAAACAACTATTTTTACTCATATTATTCAGCGGATTTGTCATCAATGCGTATGCAGACAAAATCTATCGCTGTCAAGATGAACAAGGCAATATCCAATACACCCAAACGCCCTCACCCGCGTGTCATGAAAAAATTGAACTTAAGTCAACTCAATCTGACACACCTGAAAAGCCGCAGAATGAAACCGAGGTAAACTCAGAAGAAACAGCACCTTCTGAAGCGACTTCATTAGTAGAAAAATGCAAAATGGCTCGTCAAAACTTGGCGAAACTGACTTCCAAAAATCAAGTGAGTAAACCTGATCCCGAAAACCCTGATAAATTTATTATCTTGACTGAAGAACAGCGCCTACAAGAATGGGAACAAACGCTAGATTACATTGACAAAAATTGTCTTACCTCGAATTCTGAAGAATAAATAATGCCGTACAAGGGCAAGCACAAACCAAGTAGGTCGGGTTAGATTTTTTTGCGCAGCAAAAAAACGTAACCCGACAAAAGTTTTGCTACAATTAGAAATCCGATTTTTTCCAAAAATCGGATTTCTGACTGAAACATCTATAAAAGGTTAAATTATGCCATTCAGTGTAGGTCGGGTTAGATTTTTTTGCGCAGCAAAAAAACGTAACCCGACAAAAGTTTTGCTACAATTATAAATCCGATTTTTGGAAAAAATCGGATTTCTGACTGAAACATCAAAAATCGGAATAAAACATTCAATAATATTATAGGAGTGTGCCATGTAAAAATACTATTTTCAGAAAAACTCCAAGTCTACAACTGTAAACGACTTTTGAAAGGTATCCCAAAATGATTGAAATTGAATTAGTAAAAAAAAATAATATCATAAAAGCTCAAAAAGCTCGCGAAAAGGGTAATGAAACTTCGGCTATCGGGTATGAGGTTGAAAATAAGATTATTGATGAGCTTGGAAAGGAAGTTATCAAAGCCCAAGAAGTCATTAAATATAAGCATCCCGGCAATGGTAGAATATTAAGGAGATTCTAACTATGAGTATGGATTACCAAGCCTATTTTCATCTCAAGCATTCTACGCTAAATATCAACAAACTTCAAAATTTTTTAAGACAATATGGGTTGATATACGAAGATCGCCCATCATATTTTGTTGTTAATGATGAGACATTGATGGAAGAATTACATCAAGAGTATGCCGATTGGTTACAATTCGTGTTTGAGATCAATCATCCGAATCGAGCACCAAACGCTGTTTTTGTCCATGAATTGTTTGACTTAATGCTTGGATTCGTAACGATTGGAAGCAAAAAATTGGCTATCCTTGAAATTTCAGAGGGCAACTTGGATAAATTAGCACACTTTATGCGACAAGAAAAAAAGGCTAATGTGTTGCATTTTTTAAGTTCGCTCTATGAAGCATTAGTGGCTGATTCTATGGTATGGGGAATAGAACTGGCTTATAAAGAAGCTGTTCAATTTATGAAGGGTTCGCTAACAGAAGAAATAGCAAAAGATTCCATTCGAGCGGCTGTTGGTGTATCGTCTTCTAGTTTAGCTTTACTTCGGACTTTTGAAGGACAGAATGTTATTATAGGAAATAACATGGGTGTTAGCCGATGGTTTTTGGGATTGGATTCAGAAATGAAATTTTTACCTATCTCATTACAAGCAACGGTTGCTCATTCAGACTCAAATGCTTTTTGCTCAGAAAGGTTATTGACAGCATAGATTTGTAGACTGAACTTCCTTCGCAACAGCTTTGGATTCCAAGTATCGTAGGGTGGGCAAGATCTTTTTCTTGCCCACCTTACCGATGATGGTGGGCAAAAAAACACTTGCCCATCCTACATTTTGACTACATTTTGACTTCCCCTACAAAAATCCGAAAATTTAATCGTGCGGAGTATACAATCCTTGTCGTTCTAGCCAAGTAGGTCGGGTTAGATTTTTTTGCGCAGCAAAAAAACGTAACCCGACAAAAGTTTGGCTACAATTAGAAATCCGATTTTTTGAAAAAATCGGATTTCTGACTGAAACATCTATAAAAGGTTAAATTATGCCATTCAGTGATTTTAAAAATATACCTCAAGTTCAACGAAAATATGATATAAGATATCGGGAAAGTTATTTTATCACAACCGATAACTTTATTGTTTCTGATATTTTTCAGCAAGAATTTGATTTCAACGTGAAAAATATGGATATTTTTTCCTCAGAAGCGGCAAGATGTGAAATTATCATTTTTCCGATATTGAGAGAAGTTTATAAAAGTTATTCGACAAAATTTGCCATCTGGGTGCAAAAATCACTTTCTTATGATACTGAATTAACTGGAATACCGGATTATCTTGTTTCAAGAAAATCAGAATATGGCAAATTACTCCTTGACTATCCTGTTTTAGCAGTGGTAGAAGCCAAAAAGAATGATTTTGAACAAGGCTGGGGGCAATGTTTAGCTGAATTGGTTGCTTCTCAAAAATTGAATGATAATGTCGATTTACCTGTTTATGGAATTGTCACTGATGCTAAAACATGGGAATTTGGCTTGTTGAAGCATAAAATTTTCATGAAAAATCTCAGAAGTTTTACAATAGATGATTTATCAATGCTGTTTGCTGCATTAAACTTTGTTTTTAAGCAGATCGATGAATTAATTGCATAGTGAAAAAGCAAGCGTAGAGTGGGTAGAGGAACGATACGAAGTCAGCGAAGCTAAACCCACCTTTTTTTTATTATGGAATGGTGGGTTTCCGCTTCGCTCCTACCCACCCTACTGGTTTTTTTGATAACAGGAAAACACTAAAAATGCCCACCCACCTTTTCAAACAACTCTCAAAAGATCGCCAACAAAATGCCGATGTTCTCGAAAAACGCTCTATGCGAGGGCTTAAATTGCGCGTGATTGAAAAATATTCCGATTCTGCCCATTTTATTTATGAACTATTGCAAAATGCAGATGATGTCAGGGCGACTCAAACTCGATTTGTGCTTAATCAAACCGGATTGATTTTTGCACATAATGGCACCATTCATTTTTCAATCACAGAACCAGGTAATGAAGAAATAGATACTCAAAATCAGCAATTAGGGCATATCAATGCAATCACTTCTATCGGTAATTCTAATAAATATGAGGCGCAAATTGGTAAATTTGGAGTCGGTTTTAAAGCCGTTTTTCAATATTCCAGCACCCCAGAAATTTATGATCCGCCCTTTTGTTTTAGGATTGAACGATTTATTGTGCCTATTTTGCTTTCCACAGATCATCCGGATAGGCAACCGGATGAAACTTTATTTTATTTTCCCTTTGATAACCCCCTTCAATCTCCCGCCTTTGCTTTCCAAACCATTTTAAACAAATTAAAAAACCTGACTAATCCCATATTATTTTTAAGGCATTTAACAGAAATTAATTGGAAAGCGAGTGATGGGAGTCAAGGGAAATATACTAAGAATGAAAAACCCAGTTTCTTAAAAAAACTTGGCATCTACGATAAACCCAATTTCTCCCATCAACTCAATCTATTTCAAACGACAAATCAAAAAAACAACCAATCTCATACACAATATTTCCTCGTTTTCACAGGCAAAACAAAAAACCATCTTTTCAGCATCGCCTACCTCACGCACCTATCAAAAAAAAACCTTTCCATCTCATATCAGCAAACCTTTCCCGCCTACTGCTTTTTTCCCACTAAAGAAACCACTTACCTTAACTTTATCATTCAAGCCCCCTTTTTATTAACCGATAGCCGGGAAGGCATAAAAGAAAATGAGGAATGGAATCAACACCTTATCAAAGCACTCGCACAAAAAACGGCAGAAAGTTTAAACACTATCAAAGAAATCGGCTTACTCACAGAAGATTTTTTCAATGCACTACCGATAAATGAAACCCATTTTTCCAAATCGCACTTATTTCGCCCGATTTACGAAGCCGTCTTAAACCAATTACAATCAGATCAAGCATTATTGCCAACCCAGACGGGCGACTACACGACACAACCAAAAGCCTATTTAGCCGAAAATCCCCGCTTAATAAATTTATTAGACTCAAAACAACTCAGTATTTTAGTCAAAAATGAAGCCGCGCAATGGGTATTTCCCCAAATGACGCTTCATCAACGATTACTATGGGATTATGTGAAACACCATTTAGTTAATCAAGAAATCACCTCGGATAAATTAGTGCGCCGCATAACTAAAACATTTATTCAAGCGCAAAGTGACGAATGGCTCATGCAGTTCTATACCTACTTATTAGAAAAAGCGCGTTATCTCTGGAAATACAAACATAATACTCTCAAAACAAAACCCTTGCTTCGTTTAACCAATAATGAAATTGTTTGCGCCTACAATCGTATCGGCAAAATACAAGTCTATTTGCCAACAGAAAATGAATCAGAATATCCCACCGTTAAAAACTGTTTTATTGAACATGAAAAATCTTTACAGTTCTTATTAGCATTAGGATTAGATCAGCCAAAAGCGTTTGAAGAAATTAAGTATTATATTTTGCCTCGCTACAAAAAAAAAGACGACATTGCACCGTCAATAATATTAAAAGACTTCAACAAAATATTCCGCTATTTTTTAAACTGCCCTTGGCATCAAAAAGTAGATTATCTCAATCAACTCAAAAATATCCCCTTTTGTCGCGCCCTAGCAGATCATTCAACGGTGCATCTATTGCCAGGCTTGATTTATTTCCCAACCGACAATTTAAAAAACTATTTTAATCACACCCCCCATATCTATTTTTTAGATCACGCATTTTATGCTGAAATAGAAAACAACTATGGAAAAATATCACTATACAACTTTTTCAAAGAACTAGGAATTGAAGATAAACCCAAGCGAATCAAAATTAAAGCCACACTATCAGTGCAACAAAGGGAAGCCATTCATCAAGGAAAATATACCTATGACTACTATCATTCATCTCAATACACCTACGATTATGACATTGAAGGCTTAAACACATTTTTCACCAAAATGAATTTAGAACGCTCCCAAATATTATGGCAATTTCTACTCAAACTGATTGAAGACAACTTAGGGCAAGAAATTTTTAAAGGGCAATATCACTGGTTCTACCGGCGCGACAGATATTACTACTTCGACGCAAAATTCTTGACAACACTCCAACAAACCGTTTGGCTTTATAATCATAATACCTGTCTCAAACCAGCCAATATCATCGCACCAGAACTCACCGCAAATTATGAAACAGAAAGTTATGCCGCCAAAATTTTAATCGAAAAATTAGAGATTCAACAGGAAAGACTCACAGGTTTCACCAAAATACAAAAAGAACGTTTAGCTTATGGAAATGAACTTTTTCAATTAGCGGGTGCTATCGGAAAAGAACCGGCAGAAGTATTAAAAAAATTTAAGCATTTCTTGGTTCAAAAAAATTCTCGCTCCAAAAAGAATAACCAACATTTTCCTCATAAATCTTCTCGTTCCCACGCGCCGGCGTGGGAACGCAGTCTCGACGCGCCAGCGTCGGGTGTAAAGGGAGAACTGGACGCTGGTACGTCCCGACTGCATTCCCACGCCAGCGCGTGGGAACGAGAAGAAAAACAATTCAAACAAAAATTTGATGAACTCACCAAAATCGAAGCACTACGAACCCGTCTAAATGACATAAAAAAGTATAGTTTTCAATGGTTTAACACCCTATTAGCATTAGAATACTGTCTCAATAGCGAAAATCAAAAAAACAGCATCAATATCAAATTCAGCCAAATCGAAAAACACCCCACCTCAGATAAAATCATCATACTCAAAAAACCCACCCGCTATATTCCGCCCTCCATAGAAGATATCGCCGATTTATCCTTACAACTCCATTTAGGCAATGAAACAAAAAGCGTATTAATAGAAATAGTCAATGTCAAAGAGTTTACCCTACGCGCCCGCCTCAAATCTGCCACCGACATTCAAGAAATCAACTTAAATCGAGTACAAAGTGCCATTATTGAAATAAAAAATCCCGCCTTTGTATTAGAAAAGCTAAAAACAGAATTTCAGCAACTGCCCTGCACCGATAACGATAATTTACAAACCAACTTACCCCCCCAAATTGAATTTATCCTAGGACCCCCTGGCACAGGAAAAACAACTTATTTAGCCAAAGAAAGAATAATACCCTTAATACAGGGCGCAACAAATTTAAAAATACTGGTATTGACACCCACAAATAAAGTAGCAGATGTCTTAATCAATAAAATAATGATAGAAACCCCTAACTCCCCTAATTCCCCTATTTCAAAAAGAGGCACTTTTTATCAAGACTGGCTAATTCGTTTCGGCGTAACGGGAAATACTGAAATAGAAAGGGCTGCCCTATTAAAAGAGAAATCCTTTGAATTCACGCGCCTCAAAAAGTGTGTGCTTATCACCACGATAGCCCGATTCCTATATGACGGCTTCTCATCAAGCTTGCTCAAAGATTATCAGTGGGATATTATCATATTCGATGAAGCCTCAATGATTATGTTAGCGCAAATAGTTCACGTCTTATATCAACAAACCCATTGTCGTTTTATAATCGGAGGCGATCCCTTTCAAATTCAACCACTGGTACTCGCCGAACAATGGAAAGCCGAAAATATTTATACGCTAGTCGGCATAAACCGTTTTCAATCTATCAACACCGTGCCACATCACTATCCCATCACCCAACTAACCACACAATATAGAAGTATTCCGCCCTTAGGCACCCTATTCAGTCAATTCAGTTACGACGGCATTTTAAAACACCACCGCCCAATAACCGACAAAAAACCACTAAAACTAGAAAACTTTGATTTAAAAGAAATCACCGTCATTAAATTTCCTGTCAATCAAGAAAACCTATATCGCGCACGGCGCTTAGAAAACGGAGGCATCTACCATATTTACACCGCGATTTTAACAGTTGAAATGGCACTCTCTCTCTCCAAACAAGCCCCGAAAGGATGGAAAATAGGCATAGTCTGCCCCTACCTGGCACAAGCCACCCTAGTCGAAAAAATGCTTGCCATCAACCCTCACCCCCCCAATTCAATCATAACTGGCACCGTACACCGCTTTCAAGGCGACGAATTTGACATAATATTGAATTTATTGAACCCACCCCCAACAATCAGTTCAAATATCTTCTTAAACAACCAAAATATTTTAAACGTCGCCATCAGTCGCGCCAGAGATTACCTGATTCTACTGATACCCGTTATTGAGGGATTAGGGCAAATAAAAAGACTTGAAACGATTCTAAAAACTAAAATAATGCAACATTATCAAGAACTTACCTCAGAAACTATTGAAAAAATCCTATTTCAGCAAAGCAACTATATTGATAAAAACACCTCAATCAGCACCCATCAAAATATTAATGTTTATGGAAAACCTAAGCAAAAATATGAGGTGCTTCTTTCAAGTAGGGCGGTAGATGTTCGGATGTTGGTGGTTTAGTACAGCGAATTTAGTACAGCGGATTAGTACAGCGGATTGGGGAAATCAACGGATTTTTTCAATGGTTTGTTCTAAATCAGTTTTTTTCCTAAATCCGTTGTACTAAACATAAGGGCATAATATGTGAGCGAAAATATGAAAGAAAAATTAACGTTAAAAAGTTAATGTTTTTGGATTTGATGTGTTAGAATGTGAATGGTAGAATTTACAATTGATTAGATTTTTAATCAACGGGTGTTAATGATAATTTGATGGTGGGTTTCGTACCTCTACCCACCCTACGCTTGCTCAACTATGCCTGTCAAAAAAATTTTTAAATTGTTTAAAAAATGTTAGCCTATGTTACAATGATAAAATTATTAAAATCACGACTTTGAGGGTTAAGAAATGAACCAATTGAAATTAAAGGATTTAATCTCAAAACAGAATTTTTATAACTCTTTGAAATAAATACAGTTTATAGCTAACCCTCAAAGTCGTATAAAATATTAGATTAATAATTTAGTGTCCCAAAAACACTTCCAAAGCTAAAGTTTTGGGATTTTTAAAGAAATTATAAGGAAAACAAATTTATGAAAAAACAAACTGCTTTATTATTTGGATTATTATTCCTAATCTTAAACCACAGTGTTGTGATGGCGAAATTATACGTTTCTGAAGTGACTGTCTTGAAACATGAGGCTGCAGTTTCAGAGGCGGTTTTTTCACCTGATAACCATTTATTGGCGACACGCAGTGCTCACACGGTCAAATTGTGGAATTTAGCTTTTGGAAAAGCGATCTACCAATGGCAGGATAGCCAAAATCCAGAGCTAGATGTTCCCATAACCATTCAGTCAATCGCCTTTTCACCAGATAGTCAGTTGTTTGCTTATGTGAGTACCAACAACACCATCCGATTACTGGAAACCAAAACAGGGAAAGTGCGATATGATTTACAAGGTCACCAAAACATCATTCCTTCAATTACCTTTTCTAATGATGGGAATTGGTTAGCTTCTGGGAGTTATGATAAAACGGCTAAAGTATGGGAAGTAAAATCAGGACGGTTGCAGCAGTCTATTAGCAAATATTATTATTACTATTACGAGTACTCGCAGTGGACGAAGAAAAATTCGTCTGGTTTAGGCAGTGTTTATTCAACTACTTTCTCTCCTGATAGCAAGTGGCTTGCTTCAGCCAATTATCTTGGCGAAACGTTCTTAATGAAATTACCAGAAGGGAATGCATATCTATCTTCTAATTGGTCTGGAATATCAGATGCTTTTTCTACGAGTTTCTCCACTGACAGTAAATGGCTTGCCTCTGGAATCAATAAACATATTGTATTGTTGGAGGTTTCTTCTTACTCAAATGGAAGTCCAACCTATAACACAACAAATGTGGAAAAGGAGATTTATTTCCTCAAATTTTCT
>Ga0233404_10000575_pt1 | contig 10223 bp, 5 predicted proteins | sample Na_oxic_2_MG_FD_179861 | JGI IMG/M metagenome (GOLD analysis project Ga0233404, IMG submission 179861) | Seawater microbial communities from Saanich Inlet, British Columbia, Canada - Na_oxic_2_MG | ecosystem: Environmental > Aquatic > Marine > Inlet | place: Canada: British Columbia | collected...
CAACTAATAATAATACACCATCAGCTTCTTGGATAGCTAACCGAACTTGTTGAGTGATACGTTCCACGATAGCATCACCTTTAGCACCAAGTCCGCCGGTATCAACCAACCAATAATCGTTCCCACCAACACGCCCGCGCCCAAATTTGCGATCACGAGTTAAGCCGGGTTGATCTGCAACGAGAGCATCGCGGCTTTGGGTTAACACATTAAATAAAGTGGATTTGCCGACATTAGGCCGGCCTACAATTGCAATAGTGGGAAGCATGGGTAATTTTTAATTTATGAATCCTTGGCAAATTAAACTACAATTTCTTAGTGTACCTATGCTACCAGAATATAATTCTACCGTATAGTATTCCGGCAATTTATCAACGGTTGTAAGAGGTAATAACTCAGCTTTAGCTAAAATAGGCATAAGCGTCCTCTCATCAGTAGCCAACGTATCTACTTTCCATTGCAATGGACAACGACTGCACGCTGTCAACATATACCACTGATGCCCATTTTGGTAAAGTGGGTTTAAATGTTGTCCCACGGCAATTATATCTGCTTTCTTGTCTATATGTTTGCTATCAACTTTGATCGCACCGGCCGTTAAAATAGCATCAAAGGTTGTGATAGTGGCTGATTGGGTAAATGGGGTATATTTGCCTTCTTTATATATAGAAACTCCACCTTTTATTACCGCATCACTTGGGCTACCATTGCTATTGTAAAGGGTATATATCTGTGGTGCTATCAAAAACTTGGATTTTAGAACTTTGAATACTGTCACTATTGCCCTCAACAACGCCAGTTATTATAGTACCAAATGGATCTTCGTCACTGTCATTGTTAGCAAAATACATTATGTTGCTATAGTTGCCAGCAGTGATGGCATCCAAAGTGACCGTAAATGTTGTGGTAGCACTGGGTGCAAGCGTAGTTGTACCAAATTTACCAGCAGTGAATCCATCGCCAATAAAAAAAATCGTAGATGCTAACGTCAATTCGGCATTACCAATATTTTTCACCGTGAAAATCTTAGACAATGATGTACCAATGGCGGTTATACCAAAATTAGTTACATTGATCCCAGCAACTATATCTGTTTCACCATCCAAAACTTGAATTTCCGGACTAGTTGGGGTGATGACAAAATTTGCCGTACAAGTTTGAGCACCATCCATTGCGATAACTATAGGACTTGTAGTGCCGCTACAGTCATCATCCCAGCCATTAAAGGTTGCACCTTGGTCAGCTTTAGCAATTAAGACGACAGTATTATCTTTAATGTAACCGGCTTGACAGTCCGTTATGCCAGTGCCGCAAGAAATACCGGGTGGTTGACTGATAACAAACCCATTCGTTGATGGATTGACAGTTAAATCTACAGTTGGCGTGGTTTCGCCACCATTGTTACCATTTGGGTTATCAACTGTAATCGTAAAATTTGCGGTGCAGTTTTTATCAGCATCCATTGGCAAAATTAGCGGATTAGTTGAGCCACTACAGTCACCACCCCAACTGGTAAAGATTGTCCCAGTGTTGGCAATAGCGTTAAGTATAACGGAATTACCGTTGCTATAATCAGCCGAACAATTGGTATTGCCGTTGCCACAGTTAATGACTTTAGTATTACTGCTTACATTACCGTTGCTTGGTGGAGTAAAAGTTAAAATATTTGTGGTCTCAGTATCAGTAGTATCAGTGTTAGTATCAGTACCTTTAACCGTTCCATTAACATAAAAAATGAACGGATTTGGGCTTTTACCACTAACCGGATAATCTGCTACGGCATCATTGATAATAGTAACTTTTCCTTTGACATTAGCTGTAGCACTGGCTGCAATTTTAAGAGTAAAAGTTTGTTTGACAGTACCATTGGTATCATCCGTGATGTTTAAAGCAGTGGTTGATACTTTGACATTAGCCGGTACAATAATGTCAGTGATATTAAGGGTTGAACTATCAGTAGCTGTGTTAGTTATGGCAAAAGTTATAGCACTGCCGGCAGTGCCGGCTGTAGTGGAGCCCAAACCAACTAATGTAATACCATTTGCGTAACTACTTCCTTCTCTTGATAGTCGAATTGTTCCGGCTGCCCACGTTATCGCCGGCTCTAGTAAGGCAAATAGTGTAATTAGCAGCATAAGCGACACGATTTGCCGGCGTTTTGTGAAGGGAAATATTTTATATTTTGGAAGCCAAGTGTATGTATTCATGATAAAAATTCTCTATTGGAAGATATTTGGGAAAAAAAAACGGCACACTGTTTTAACAGCGTACCGTTTGTTTAAAGATGAGATTGGGGTGCAAAGTTGTTTTGCACCCACAGTTTAGGGAGTTTGCTGGGATTTGCAACCCCGTCCAAAACGTTTCGGAGCCAGTTGCAAACTGGCTCCAGCAAAATTTTTAAAGTTATAAATTAAGGTGGGTTTCGCTATCGCTCTACCCACCCTACATAAATGTCCATTATAAATTAAGGTGGGTTTCGCTATCGCTCTACCCACCCTACATAAATGTCCAACATAAATGTCCAATTTATAACTTTAAGTTCCGATTACTGCTCAATTATGTTGATCTCAATACCAGGGTTGGTGGCAATCACTGTACCTAAGTCATCACCTTCTTCAACACGATAGCCAAAATAAATGTTTAAAGGCCCCGGAGTTCCAACAGTACCAGAGAATAAATCTACTGTTAAATATTCCGGCATTTTGTCAATCGTTGTAAGAGGTAACAACTCTGCCTTAGCTAAGATAGGCGTTAGAGTTTGCTCAGATGTGGCTAATGTACCAACCTTCCATTGTTTCGGACAGTCATTGCAACCATTCAACATATACCATTGTAATCCGTTTGGATAGTTCAGGTTGTAATGCAATCCTACTACGAGGATATCAGCTTTTTTACCAACATGCTTTTTATCAACCTTGATAGTACCAGCCGTTAACAGAGCGGTAGTGGTTGTAACAGTAGTGGTTCGGGTAAAGGTACTATATCTACCCTCTGCATACTTAGATACACCACCCTTTATTGTGGAATCGCTAGTTGTGCCACTGGTATTAAGCAACGTGTAATTGTCTAGTGCATCAATACATACACCGCCACTTAAAATGCCATTTCCACCAAAGCAGCCTATTTCATCCGCCATTTGTTGGCTAACACTGCCACTAATTGGAAAATCGAAAGTACCTTCATCACTGTCATCGTTTGCAATGGTCAGTGTACCAACGGAATTGCCTTCAATCATCGCATTGAGAGTGACAGTAAAAGTTGTCGATTGACCAGCAGCAAGAACCTTCGGCGCATCAAAGGAGTTCACGTTAAATCCAGAACTACCTTGATATGTAGCCAAACTATTCAAGTTGAGGTCACCAGTACCAACATTCCTTACGGTGAAAGTTTTGTCAATGAGTGCTCCAGGGGCGGTAGTCCCAAAGTCAATAGATGTACTTGTACCATCAATGATGTCTACTTGCCCATCTAAAACTTGGATTTCAGGTGAACCAGTACCACCAGTACCAGTACCACCAGTACCACCAGTGCCACCGGTACCTCCAGTACCACCAGTGCTGCCGGTATCTGTTACAGTCCCGGTAATTATAAATTCAAATGGACTTCCACCATCAGAACTATACAACTCAATTGGGCCGGTGACTGTACCAGCTACAAAAGTATTGAGTTGCACTTCAACCGTAAGCTCTTCGCCGGCTCCAAGTAGTTTTGGATAGATACTCTTCATACTAAACCCATTAGGCAGTCTATAGCCATATAAGTCCATAGTTGTGGTACCAGTGTTTTTCAGGGTAATGGATTTGGTTACCGGTTGACCAACACTAGTTGTTCCAATCTCAATCGCTGTAGTTGAACCATCAGTGATTTCCGTTCCATCAACAATGATTTTGGCTTTAGGCTCTTGAGTTCCAGTTCCACCACCAGTGGTGGTAGCAGTAAAAGTCGCCGCGCAAGTCTTAGCAGCGTCCAGTGTTACGGCAACCATAGTACCGGTACTAGCTGCACAGTCACCACCCCAGCCTTCAAAGCTCGCATTTGCATCAGCAGTGGCAGTCAAGATGATAGCACTACCTTGATTATAGCTGAATTGACATTCTGTCGCGTTAGTACCGCAATTAATACCGGCTGGTTGGCTAACAACAACCCCATTTGTGGGAGCAGTAATGGTAATAGCAACTGTTCCAGTACCGCCTGTTCCAGTTCCTGGGTCTGTACCAGTTCCTGGGTCTGTACCACCGGTAAAGGTTGCTGTACAGTTTTTAGCTCCATCTACTGTTAAGGTTAGCGGATTAGTTGAACCAGTGCAATCACCACCCCAACTAGTAAAGGTTGTTCCACTATCAGGCATTGCAAACAAAGTTACTGATTCTCCACTAGTATAACCAGCTGTGCAGTTAGCTCCAGCACTACCGCAATTGATACCACCAGTACTGCTAGTAACATTACCACCAGTTGGTGCTGTTAAGGTGATATTAGCAATATTAGAACCGCTACCAGATACTACACCTCTCACAAATATAGTGTATGGATTTTCAACTCCGTCACCATCATTGTTATCGGCATCGTTACTAGCTATAGTCAAAGGCCCTTCAAAAGTCCCGACTTCAACTGCTTCTAAGTCAATAGTTACAGTCAAATCACTCTTAGGATTTACCGTAAAGTTAAGCGCGGTACTGGTAACTTTCAAACCTTCAGGAGTGTTGATATCATAGATACTCAGGGTAGCACTACTCGGATTTTTGAAAGTTAAAGTTCTTGAAATTGGAGTACCGACTTCAGTAGTCCCAAAATCAATTGGAGTAGTAGATTCATGTTTAATCTCAGTGTCACCATCCCAAACATCAATTTCTGGTAAGGTTGGTGGAGGTGGTTCAACAGTACCTTTGACTGGGAAAGTATAAGGGCTAAGTTGCACACCAGTTGGAGAAGTACCAACTATAGACAATGTACCCTGATATTCGCCAGCTTCACTTGCAGTTAAAGTAACTGTAAAAGTGGTTTCTTCATGGGTTAAGGTTGTTGGACAACCGCTAGTTGTAGGAGTTGGGAATGGAGCACCAACAGTTGGACTAGCATAAGGACTTGCAGAAAACCCATTACCAGTTCCAGTTAAAAATGCTACTGTGGTTGGTTGTAAGCGTAATTCTGCATAACCACTGTTTTTAACCGTAAAGGTCTTAGTTAGAGTACTTCCTACTATAGTTGTACCCATGTCAATAGCCATAGATGTACCGTTAGTAATCATAGCTGCATTGCTATTAGCACCATTAAAGGCTTGAATTGCAGGTAAATTATTTGGTACTAAGAAAGCATTAATTGGAACTTCTATCGGTTTAGCATAAGTATCATTATCTGCCCATACTTCCAAAGTACGATTGTAAGTGGTTACTTTATCTACTGTACTAACTGGTGGATTGAAGGTTGCGTCAAAAATACCAACATCTGGATCAGCCTCAAAACCTAAACCCCATAAACTATCAAGGTCTAGTGAACGAGTACGCCGAAATACATTATCTGGGTCAGGAGCAAATCCAATTTGGGAAATACTATCTGGACTACTAGCTGCTGTAGTTGAACCAACTTTGAAAGATTGAACAACTGGAGTTCCACCGGTTGTTATGCCAAAACTAACACATTGAGTAGCAGGATTTGGTGGTGAAATTTGGTTATCCGCATTAATTTGGACAATTTCACCATCATCATCTATGGTAAATAGATGGGTTTGTTGACCACTTACTGTATCTTCACTGGTTATGTCAACTGTTGCTAAAGAAGATGTACCTAATCTATAAGCAGCATTAGATGATAGTTCAACAGTTAATGTTTCGGTTGGTTCAATTAAATCATCATCAATAATTGTTACATCAATTGTTTCGGAAGATTTAGTAGGAGTTAGTATAACGCTACCTCCAAATTCTGCATAGTCCAAATTTGCTTCGGCAGTACTGGTAGATGAGATAGTGTAATTAACGGTTATATCAGCTACTGGTGGTGGAACAGCTTCAACAGTAAACTGACCTGATGTACTGGGTTCTGCCGCTGGAGTTATGGTGGCTGTGATACTTATAAGAGGATTAGAAGCTACAGCCTGATCATCATCATCAATAATAACAGTAGCTGTATCACCATCACCAATGGATACAGAAGTGGTAGTTGCAGTTACTATTGCACCCAACAAAGTAACAATAACAGTTTCTGAGCCTTCCACAAGGGCATCATTAGTTGTTGCTACATTTGTGGTTAGATCTACAGTTAGACCTATGTCTATACCAGCAGCTCCAGCCGGAATTTGTACACAGTTACTTGCGGGTATTCCACAAGCAGTACCTGCATAAGTCAAAGTATAATCTGTAGTTGCTGTAGCATTACCAGTTACTTCAAAGGTAACATCAACAGCAGCAGCAAGAACGGCATCTGACGTAATTTGAAATACACCGTCAACAGGTGTACCTTCATTTGCAGTTTCTACACAAGTTACTGTAAAAGCACCTGTTGCTATACACGAAGTAGGATCAGAATCAATATTGATTGCAGCTTGCGCTGTAGAAATTACCCCTAAACCAAGGGCAACACCACAAAGTGCGTTTGTCAGGGTTCTGACGATAGTGTGAGAAGGCGGACTACTGCCCCTCAACAGGTATGGAGCCTTTTCAGGCTGTAAGTTTCGCGTTTTCATTCGATGTAAAACCTCATTGTATTGAAAGTTATGTACTATGTCAAGGTTTAGACTGGTTTTTGAAAAATGTCAAGATGTGTGATTATTTTTTTTAAAATAGGGTAGATAAAATGAAGCGTATCAACAACATAGCTAAAGATTCCGCTTTTTTATTCACCCTACATTTTTTATTCACACTATTTATGTGAAACAATTTCCAATAGTGCAATTAAATAAAAATCACCCAAGTCGAAATTTTTATCTAACTTTTTAGTAAACAATCTAAATTAGCTATTTGTAATTAAGCATTAATTTATTTCTACCACAACTAAATTGGTAAATTTATAAAATAATTACTTAATAACAATACGCTAAATAATATTTAATTAATCTAATCAAAAGTTAGATACAAACCTATCTTTACCATGAAAGGATTGCTGCAAATTGAAGCAATATTGATGCCATCCAAAAACTTTTATGGTTGCAACAGATTTGTGTTTACGAAAAATTTCTACTAGCGCAGGAACACACAAGTCACATGTTTCTTCTAATTTTTCATTAAGTTCAATCACTGAATAAAAAGCTAGAAACTGTACCAGTCACTACCATGAAAGAATTGCTGTAACTGAAAGCAGAATTGATGCCAGAAAAAAGAGAGGCTAGAGAAAATGGTGAATGGTGAATGAAAATATCATTCATACGATGCAGAGCATCAAGGAAGGCATTCCCAAACTCCGTTTGGGAACGAGAAAAACGGAGTTTGGGAACGAGTAATATATATATGGTTTATTAGCGAACCGGAGTGCAAGGCGTACCTTGCACCAGTGCATTCCGGTTCGCGCTTAACTTAATGGCATTGACACCGTGCGTGGGAACGAGAAAATTGTGAATTGTGAATTGTGAATTGTGAATTGTGAATGAAAATATCATTCATAAATACGATGCAGAGCATCGAGGAAGGCATTCCCAAACGGAGTTTGGGAACGAGAAATTGTTACTTTTTACTATTTTTATTTATGCATAATGATGGGCACTTTCGCGGTGGAACTAGAAAAAAATTTATCTTTAATAATCAACTCGTTAATTAACTTCTCTCCGCAGCGGGATACCACTTATTTTTTCGCCCAAATTGATACAAGATAATTGTTAATAAATACAATTTTTTTAAAAATTTTATAATTATGCTTCAAAAAGATAAGAAAAAATTGTCAAAATAGCCACTTTTTTTAATCTTTCAAAAAATTTGCTTTGAAAATGTCAAAAAAATAAAATGATAAAAACCAATAACTTAGTTAACTTGTCTCCACGGGGGAAATAAAACCGATTGGTGGCGGTTTACCGCCAAAAGCCTCCAAGTCGAAAAAGGCTTCAAAATACCAACTTTAGATTGTAGGATGTTAAAAATCTATAAGTCTTAATATTAATACCTTCGCCAATTGTTTTATAAATCAAATTGTTATTGTAATATCAATATGTTCGCCAATCTATATAACCTATTGATTTAGTACAACGAATTGAGAAATAAACGAATTGAATTATAGATAAGCTGTTGTTATTTAAAGAGTTTTTGATTCGTTTATTTCTCAATTCGTTGTACTAACCTAAACTTTTGGCGAAGGTATTAAATAACGAACCGTATTTTGAATCCCGTTTTAGCTTTATTCAAAGCATTTATAATAACTTAGTGCAGGATGGCATAAATTTCCATACCATCTTCAGTCCAAGAAATCCGATTTTTTTGGAAAAATCGGATTTCTAGGTGGCTTGAAGATTTCCGCCCTCCTGCATTAGTGTAATACTAAACGTTTGGCGAAGTATTGAATGTTTATTAGCTATATTATGAAATTCGTTGTACTATTTTTGGTTCACCATTTATGAAATTAGATTAACCATTATTAATTAAAATATGAATTAAAAAATACTATGGGTAAAAAAACACCTTTATATAACAAACATTTAGAGTCGAAAGCTAAAATGGTAAATTTTGGTGGCTGGGATATGCCCTTGCATTACGGCTCTCAAATCAATGAACATCACCAAGTTCGCCGCGATGCCGGCGTGTTTGATGTTTCACACATGACAATTATTGATTTGCACGGACAACGGGTGCGTGAATTTCTGCGCTATTTATTGGCGGGGGATGTGGGACGCTTGAACAACATTGGCAAAGCCCTTTATAGTTGCATGTTAAATGAACAAGGTGGCGTGATTGACGATTTAATTGTTTTTTTTCAGAATGATAATTGGTTTCGTATGATTGTTAATGCGGCAACACGAGATCAAGATATTGCTTGGATCACCCAACAGGCTCAACCCTTTGCTGTCCAAATCCGGGAACGTGATGATTTCGCTATGCTCGCTGTGCAAGGCCCTGAGGCACCAGAAAAACTTAAACCTTTATTACCAGAAAATTTGATTGCCAAGGTAATGGCTCTTGCACCTTTTCACGCTAGTTGGAATAATGATGAACTTTTTGTTGGGCGTACTGGTTATACCGGTGAAAATGGTTTTGAAATTATTTTACCCGCTCAACAAGCTCCGGATTGGTGGGATGCCTTACTTGCTGCCGGAATAATGCCAGTGGGACTTGGTGCGCGTGATACTCTGCGTCTTGAAGCCGGCATGAATTTGTATGGAGCTGATATGGATGAAAACCATTCTCCCTTAGAATCAGGTTTAGCTTGGACGGTGGCTTTTAAACCAGAAGAGCGAGATTTTATCGGGCGCAATGCCCTACAAACCCAGCTGGATATCGGCAAACATCAGATAATGGTAGGATTAGTGTTGCGAGAAAGGGGCATATTACGCGGACATCAGACAGTGTCTGTGAAAGGTGATGGAGTGGGATATATAACTAGTGGCACTTTTTCGCCAACTTTAGGGGTTTCTATTGCTTTGGCACGTTTAGCGGCTGGAGTGTATGAGCCTGTAACAGTGACAATACGCAATAAACAATTACCCGCACAAGTGGTCAAACCGCCGTTTGTGCGACACGGCAAAGTTTGTATTGATTTATAATAAATAAGGATTAATTGTAAGGTTATATTGATGAAAAGTGAAATACCAGAAAATTTAAAATATGCGGAAACCCATGAATGGGTACGTTTTGAAACCGATGGTACCGTCACTATTGGCATTAGTGATCATGCTCAACAATCATTGGGCGATTTAGTTTTTATTGAATTGCCGGAAAATGGTCAACAATTCAAAGCTGCTGATCAGATTGGCGTGGTTGAATCGGTCAAAGCGGCTTCAGATATATTCAGTCCAATTGCCGGGGAAGTGATTGAAGTCAATGATTCTCTTGCCGATGCCCCGGAATTGGTCAACAACAGTCCCTATCAAGATGGTTGGTTGTTAAAACTCAAACCGGCCGAAAATAGTAATTTTGTTGATTTGTTGACTGCTGAACAGTACGCTGAAATTATTGCTGATGAAGAGTGAGTTAATTGTATCCTCTCAAAATTTGTTGGTATATCTCAATGTAGGGTGGGTAGAGCGATAGCGAAACCCACCGTTACGTTGAAAAATGGTGGGTTACAACGACGCTTCTTAATTGAAATGTGAC
>Ga0233404_10000577_pt1 | contig 10215 bp, 9 predicted proteins | sample Na_oxic_2_MG_FD_179861 | JGI IMG/M metagenome (GOLD analysis project Ga0233404, IMG submission 179861) | Seawater microbial communities from Saanich Inlet, British Columbia, Canada - Na_oxic_2_MG | ecosystem: Environmental > Aquatic > Marine > Inlet | place: Canada: British Columbia | collected...
TGCTCAAAAGTTCTAAAATGCCCATGTTTAGGAAATCTTAAAAAAGTGATATGGCTCTGAAATAAATCAAATATTCTACGGTATGACTTCTCAACATATACCGCGACATTATTTTGATATATCTCCCGAACCGTTGATACTACTCCAGCGGTATAATTATACCGGTCACAATCAACATCACCAAGTAAATCATTTACACCAATTCCTAATTTGTATATGATAATATCCAAAGCCTCCAAATCGACAGAATGCTTACCACTAAGCCAATTACGAAGAGTTTTAGAACTAACTTTTAAGTTCTCTGCAAATTTCTCTTGACTAAGATTATTCTGTTTTAACATATCTCTTAATTTTTTTAGAAGCTTCTGGAGTTAAAAATACACCTACTTTGGGCATAATTAATTTACCCTTTGGTTGAAAGTCATATTACTATAGTTCAAAAATCTGTCTAGGAAAGAAAAAAGCTATTTACGTCTTTTGTTTCCTAATCTAATTCAAGCCGTTCTTGTCTGTAAATATTAAAGGCTCAATCAATAGGCGTTCAGAAAAATAGTTGGAGCCAAACCTCTGAGGTTTTGAAAACCTCAGAGGTTTTTAGGACGCTTGGTGGGTTTACGCTTCGCTCCTACCCACCCTACAAACTACAACTTGCGACGAGATGCGTATAATAGGGTCGATTTGTTAACATATCACGTCACAGTCGATACATATCGTGTTATATAAATGTTTTAAAGAAATCCGATTTTTGGCAAAAATCGGATTTCTAGCCTTAGCTAAAAATACTTTGGAGCCAAACCTCTGAGGTTATCAAACAGAGGTTTTTTTCTTTCATCAGGTGGGTTTAGCTACCCACCCTACTTTTGCTTGATTTTTATGATGATTTGAGCGACAAAATTTTTAATTCCACCGATTTCATCGGTGGCTATTCACGTTTAACCCCGAAGGGGGTGAAACGTAAATAGCCATAGGTGAAACCTATGGAACTATTCCTATTTCCAATTACCGACTAACAATATATTTCAAAATTCTGAAAATTGTCTCCATGTCGTGTGTTTCATAATATTCCCTACTGTGTTCAGTTGTCATTATCGGGCGATTCGTTTCCAACCCGGCAATGTCGGCTCGCATAAATGACCAACGTCCATAGAAAGCGGTGTAACAGCCAAAAATTTCTTGCGGATCCTTGGAATCTTCTTCCCAGTTTAAACGTGCCGCTGTCAGCATTTGCCCGTAAAGCTGTTGTCGCATTTGGTGAACATCTATACCACGCTTGGCTCGCACAATAACCAACTTATAAGGTGTCTTCAATTCACCAAAAATCGTATCACTTAAAACCGCATCCGCAACACCATGTAACTCAAACGTTGGATATTGCGCCAATAAAATCACTTCGGATGATGTCAATACCTTATCTTGTTCAACCATGAGCAAAAGCGGGTAAACGGCTCGCGCCCATTCGGTTGCCGGATTAAACTGCCCCGGTGAAAAATGTTTGAGGTAAGCAAGAATGCGATTAAGTTCTTTGGTTTCCTCTTCTGTCAAAGTAGGCAAATTATCTACGTTTACCCAATCATAACCGGCGTCATAACTTGCCTTATGGTTATGCTTGAATTCTACAATTTTCCGCAATTCGTCAAGGGTTATCTCGGCAAAATGAAATTTCGGGATGGTTGGGATTGCCGATTCTGGAGGGTTTTCTCTTTCTGGCTTTTTTACAGCTTGCTTTTCCAAGCCATTTTTAATGACACAAATTTCGTCCTCTGAAACTTGATGCAATTCAAAACCGTAATCGCTATCACCATCGACATGAGAATTGTCGATGATTTTTAACAATTGTTCCGGTGTTGTTACATCATCTGGGAATAATCTCATCTTATCGAAAAGCTTGATGTAATCCCAAGCATTCTGAACAATGTATTGCAGTACTTGGTATTTGTTGGCGGCTTTAAAAGTCCACAACTCCATCACGCCTTCATCAATGCTTGCGGTTAGGATAAATAGGTTTTGGTTCATAATTAATAAATTTCCGGTTTGAGGTGTTTTTTCCTCGTTCCATATGGTAATTTTACTCATAAAAGGATAACATGTTCAACTCGCAAGTTAATCTTTTTTATAAAATGACTACCCCTTCTCTTAAAAAATGGTTGCAAATTGCAATTGCGTAATAATATTATCAAACACCATAAATATTCTAAATGCCTACGTGCTAAACCTATCACTCAATGTTCAAGTTTTTACCAACCGAAAATTTGCGCTTTTGACAAGTTCAGTAGTCATGTAGTCATGTAGGTCGGGTTAGCTTTTTTTGCGCCGCAAAAAAACGTAACCCGACAAAGGTGTACCTTAGACAAATGTCGGGTTACGTTAGAGCAAAGCGCTTGATAAGCTAACCCGACCTACATGACTGAGCCTATTGAGGCCCGTTACTTTTTTTTGAAAACTTGAACATCGAGTATCAGCGAACTGAACAAAGTTGGTGGCTCGTTTATGAACGCATCAGTCCAAAATTAGCGACTCAACTGACTGATAAATTAGGTATTAAATTAATGGAGTAGAGCTTATGTTATTAACGATGAACGATAAACCCATCAAGAAGATTGCCGTTGTCAATAATTCTGCGGCTGCCCGCGATGAGATGGCTGAGAATCTCATTGAGGTAGGTTTTCAGCCAATTATTCAGACTTCTCAATTAAGTTCGATAGATGAGTGTATTGCAACGGTCACAACTAGAGCTGATGCCGCTATTTTGGAACATCATGCTTATACCAAATCCCTGCCTGTAGTTCTAAAAAATCCCGAACACCTATGAATGTGAATTATTACAGATTACAAGCATCAGGAGCATAAATTGTTGTATGTTCCAAGGTATTTTTTAAAGTAACAAAATCATCACATGAGATAGTACTTACATCTAACCGAAGTGTTCGTAAATTTACGAGGGTAAGTAATGGGCTAATATCGCTGATCGGATTATTATCAAGGTCTAATGATGACAGATTGACTAGTGAAACCAACGGGTTAATATCAACGATGTCGTTATCCCGTAATTGCAAATATTTCAAGGAGGTTAGCGTCGCTAGTGGATGTATATCCTTGATTTTATTGCCTCTTAGATCCAAATAATCCAAATTAATCAGTACATTTATACCAAAGATACTTTGTATGTCTTTATTAGGACAAACAAGTTTTTTAAACATTTTAATTTGAGTTCCCCCCTTACTAATAGCACAACCACGAAGTCGATAATCAACATTAAAATAAACATCAAAATCACTATAAGAAGGTATATCATTTTCGGCTAATTGCCAAATATTTGCAATCGGATCGTAAATTTCTTCCGGTATAACTGATAAATAATCCATTTGAGTACAACTACTAATAATTGAGCCACGAAAATAGAATTCATAACCTCCTCGCACATGAATTTTACCATCAATAAGCGTACTGTTATGAGAGAAACGTGGAGTAGGTATGGAAGAAGCAACGGTCCAAGTATTTAAAACTGGGTCATAAACTTCTACGCTATCCGATTCTGGGTGATATGACTTAGGAACGCATGAGCTGGAACGTGATGGAACAAGTAATCCCCCAATCACGTATATCTTACGATCTACTACTGTACTAGTATGCTGATAACGCCCAGTCAGCATAGATTGTGCTGTGGTTATGGTATTATCTGCTATAGAAAAAATCTGGACCCGATCCAAAATTTGGTTTTCTTCATTTCCACCAATGACATAAATCTTTCCATCAACTCCACTTAGGCTATACCCATACATACCATCAATCTTAAAAATTGGTTGATGAGATAGTAATTCAAATTGGACGGGATCAACATTTGGAATTAATTGCATATCTGCCGCATATATTTGTCCATTCACATTCACAGCCTGGATATGCAGGATTCCATCTTTACTCAATATTGCTAAGTCACTAAGGAGAGGTAAAGAGCTTGGTTGAATACTTGTGAGTTCAAAACGTAATGGTTCTTCTTTAGGAAGCACTTGCATGGTTACACTGTACACTTGTTCATCTACATTTCCAGCTTGAATCAGAAGCTCTCCATCGCTAACATTGAAGGTTGACAATAAATCGGGAACAGAAGGACATTTAATTGTGAGGGATTCGTTTTCATCGGTTTGCGTTATTACCTCAGTACCATTATCACATTGGTATGTTACTATCACCTCTTTTACAATTCCGAATATAGGATCACCACACATTTCATTTCCGACCAAGACATCACAACTAGAATTACTTTCACAAAATTGCTGAAAATAGTTAGTTGCATTACAATAGATATTATCTTTACCATAAATGGCATCTATTACATGAATATTAGCTGCCAGTATTGTTTTCATTGTCAAAGCGGCCACAATCGCCGTGAAAATAGATATGACGCTAGTTTTGTATAATTTTTTCATTTCCATACCCCGTAGTGACGGTACTGGTCCATTGAATGGGATTTTTCTAGTATTCGTCCCAAAATAAAGATATGATCAATACGTTAAGCAATTATTTGTAATTCAGCATAATATATTGATTCCAAAGATGTTCCCATTCAAGGGACCCAGTACCGATAATATTTAACCTGATTGTAACGGATTTTGGGGCGAACACATAGGTTCGCCCCTACACCAAAAATTGTAGGTGAATGAAAACCACCGTAATTCACCAAAAAATGTAGGGGTTGACCTATGTGTCAACCCTTATTGGTGAATGAAAACCACCGTAATTCTTTGCGACCCCAAAATCCGTTATAATCAGAAAAATTGTATGGAGCCGTGACTGTTGGTGATATGTGGCGATTTGGCATGTTGGATCGTGATGCCAAACGCATTGTGAAAGATATTGATTCCTTTCGTATTCCCCTTGATCTTGACGAATTGTTTCAGGTATTTCTTGGAGTACTTCAGCCAGCGTAGGGTCAATGCCATTATAAGGAAAATAACTTAGATATTTAGGCATCCTTCAAAAGTAGTTGACAATTGACAATTGTTTCGGGAATGGAACGAAGTGGATTTCCCGAAACCTATCCAACTGTTCATTACTTTTGTAGGAATATGAAGAGTGCCGATATTTAGAAACTAAGTTTCTTAGGAATGCTCATGAAATAATTTCCCGGTTTTGAGTTGTTTCGGGAATGGAGCGGAGCGGATTTCCCGAAACAAAATGGGGACTTATTTCGTGTCCATTCCTTAAAGAAACTTGGTTTCTCATTATTTTGGTTCCATTCCTTAGGGATTAAATTAACATGAAAATACAAATTATTTACTTCAATAACTTTGGCCCTTTAGAAAATCAAACGCTTGATTTTTATGATGATTGGAGCGACAAAATTTTTAGCAGGGTGCTATTTTCAGGGCCAAATGGTTCGGGCAAGTCTCTGGTTTTTAGAGCAATTGCGGAATTATGGCAAGCAACCGGGTATTGGTTAGAAAACCGGGATAAATTGCCACATAATAATACGTCTACTCGAAATTGGTTAGAACAATGGGGTGGTATTGCTTTGGTTTTAACGGAATTACCTTTTGTGTCAGGTTCAGTGGGCCTCGTTTTTGGTGAAAGTGCTTGGTTTAAAAAAATTGAAATGGCACATTCTGAAGTTCAGTGGCTAGGTGAAGTGAGCAAAAATAAGAAAAGTGTTCTTTTGCTTCCCCAAACCGAATGGCTCAATCATTGGGCTGAAGCCAGAAATAAGCTTATCGTCAGTTTTGAGGCGGCTGATACCCCCAATGTGATTTACCTAGATGCTGAAGAATGTCGTTGGGTTTCCCCTAAGCGTCGTGTCGGTAAGATACTGCCGGAAGATACTAGCTCACGGTGGTTGGTCAAATATAAGGCCACTGAAGATTGGCAAGGACAATTAGAATCTTCTCTCGTCAATTTGAAGGCGGTTGAATTGCATAAATATCATCGTCTGATTCGGGAATTAAATCATTGTCTCTATGGTAAAGAAATTAACCATGAGATTAAACGAATTGATGGTAAAAATCGTCTTCAAGTGAGCCTTCACAAAAAACGGGGCCAATCACATTTGCTTGATATACTCAGTGCCGGAGAACGCCAAGTACTTATCAAGTTATACCTTGTAAGTCGTTGGTTAGAACCGGGGGGATTGGTGATGATTGATGAACCAGACCTTTATTTGCATCCTTCGGTAGTTTATAGTTTTCTGGCTCGAGTGGAATCGCAGGTTGAAGAAAAAAAGGGGCAATTGTTAATTGCATCTCACTCGCCGGATGTTTGGAATCGGTATGACACCCGTGATCAGCTCATCGAATTAGGAGATAACTTATGAGTAGTGCCAAAAAACGGCTCCAAGAAATTCGGAAACAAAAAGTTAAAAATACCGGAAAACTTGTTTTGTTAGTTGAAGGCGAAGATGATGTTGGTGCTTATAATGAAATATTTAACCGTCGATTTTCTTTATCATGGGAAGAGGAGTGGATAATAACTCATGCGGGTAATAAGCAAAAAGTCATTGATATTATCGCAGCAGAACCAAGCTGGTTGGGATTAATTGATCGTGATGAATGGTCAGAAGATCGCATTTTACAAGAACAAAATGCCTTATCCAATCTTTTAGTACTCCCACGTTTTTGTATGGAAAATTATCTTATTTGTCCGGACGAACTATGGTAGGCTTTGGCAGATAATCAAAGAGCCAAAATAAAAGGTGGTTTGCCTCAATTACAAGCTGAAATTCTGATTGATAAAGATAAGTGGATACGGCATGCTGTATTATGGTCAGTTATCAATCCATTATGGGAGGGCATCAAAGCACTTGGATTTAAAGGCGCACTTTTAGATTTCAATAATGCTCAAGATGATGCTAAAATTCAAGAAACACTTAATAAATGGCATCATTTTCTGGAACCACGAACCATTTTCACCCAGTTCCAAAATAGTCTGAACGTTGTTATGGCCAAATATGAATCGGAGCAGTTAAGGCGATGGGTGCATGGCAAACAGTTTTATTATTTACATGTTCATCAAGTTTTGAACCGGCTTCTTAAGCCAGAAAACGCCGAGGTAAGAAGAAAACAGATTTTCCAAACCTGCCCGTTGCCAAATGACCTTGATTTTGTCTATCAAAGAATGGGATTACTTTAAAAAGTCAGGGCAACCACAAGGGATTGCCCCAACATATTCTTGGATATTGTAGGGGTACGCGGATTTGGTTGCCCTCAAGATGAGGAACAATAATGCATGATTTAATCGGTGCGTATCAAAGACTTGCTCGCATTTATCAACTGTATATAAAAAGTGCTTTTCCATTGCGCTATCGCGCCCTCGCGGAAGATGGATATCTATCACAGAAAAATTTACAGCAAGAAAACGTTATGGACGGGGTTGCAAACCCCGTCCAGCACAATCTTTGTAGTTATTAGTAATGTTACCCTGAAAATGGGAATGCACCCTGACGGGGTTATAAACTGTGATGTTAAATTTGAAGCTCTTAAAGCCATTTATTTTTCACACCATTTTAGGCATCGGGCTAGAAATCCGATTTTTGCCAAAAATCGGATTTCTTTAAAAGCTAGAAATTGTCCAAAGATTGCGTTAACGCCACCAAACTTATAAATTCGCTTCGATAACCGAAAGGGTCTTCACCACGCGCTCCGCGTGCCAATGCTAAAACATCCGCATAAGTAAATTTGTTGGTATAAGTACCACCTCGCAACAGTTGACCAAAGGCAGCCACTGCTGCTGAAAAACGAAAACGTTTACTCGTTTTATCAATCTCGGTGAGCAAGTTTTGCCGAGTGAGCGGCAATTCTATTAACTGACTGGTATCACGATCAGGTGTCTTGTAACGTAAGCGCAAAAAAATCAGTTCATCACTCATAACACTAGGCTTCGTGGTTGGCTCTGTATAGCGTAAGGATTCTAAACGTTGACCTTTACCACCTACTAGAGCTAGTTCATACAGTGCCGTTACAGTATGTCCAGCCCCAATTTCGCCGGCATCCACTTTATCGTTACTAAAGTCTTCCCGTTTTAAGATGCGATTTTCATAACCAATTAAACGATACTCCACTACCATTGCTGGGTTAAATTCAATCTGAATTTTTACATCTTTGGCAATGGTATTAAAAGTTGAAGACATTTCAGTTACTAAAACTTTTTGGGCTTCTTTCAAAGTATCAATATAGGCATAGTTACCATTACCAGCATCAGCTAATTGTTCCATCAAGTGGTCATTGTAATTACCAGTACCAAAACCTAGAGTCGTGAGAGAAATACCGGTCTTGCGTTTTGCTTCAATCAGGTTTTTAAGGGCTTCAAAGTTGACAGTGCCAACATTAAAATCGCCATCTGTTGCCAATATCACGCGATTAATACCTTCTTTAATAAAGGCTTGCTGTGCTACTAGGTAAGCCAGTTGAATACCCGAGCCGCCATTGGTGGAACCGCCGGCACTGAGTTGAGCTAAAGCGGTTGTAATGATAGCACTTTGATTGCCGGGTGTTGGTTCCAATACTAGCCCAGAGGCTCCGGCATAAACGACCAAAGAAATTCGATCTTGTTCATTCAAGCTGAGTAATTTCAGAGCGGATTTCACCAATTCTAGCTTATCTTTGCTTGCCATAGAACCAGAAACATCAATCAAAAATACTAGATTAGCTGGTGGACGATTTTGGGTTAGTATGTCAAACCCTTTAATGCCAATATGAAGCAGATAAGTATCCTGATTCCAAGGTGTAGGTGCAATTTCGGTGGTTACTCGAAACGGTGGTTCGGTATTGTCGGGAAGTGGATAATTGTAGGAAAAATAATTGATAAATTCCTCTACCCGTACCGCATCTTTTGGGGGTAGTCGACCATTGTTAAGCATACGCCGCACATTGCTGTATGCACCCGTATCTACATCAATGCTGAAAGTCGAAACCGGATGTTCGATAACTCGTTTAACCGTATTATCTTCAAAGTGTGCGTAATTTTCACGATTCAAAGGCTCGCTACTCGCACGAATATCATCACCAATGAGTTCGCCACTAACACGATCAGCATTTGACCATGGCCAACTTGTGGCGAAACCGTGACTGTCACCGCCAATTTCTCCCATCCTAAAAATAGGCGCATACATCGCAAATATTGAGACAAAGAAAACGAGGAAGATTGTACCAACAACAAAGCCTAGCAGTGTGTAAAAAACAAATTTACGATATCTCCCCGTGTATTCTGATCTTCGCCATATATCAATACACATCGCTAGGGTAATTATTGGTATGATTAGCCAGTATTTGTATGTAACAAGTACAAATTTGGTTGTTGATGGTAACTCACCACCAAAACTCGCAAACATGTCTACAAATACGGGAATTATGAAGTACGTAGCGGTTACCAATATTGCTAATATGATAGTCGTTATGCAAGATGTAAGTAACAGTGATTTTCTGGTGTTTTGTTTCATTTTCGCATGTTTATTTATTGTAGTTGCTTCTTTTCACGGGGTTATTCATATCAGTTCTCAAAATTTAAGTCAAGTAGGGTGGGCAAACAGAGCCTCGTCAAAGTCAGGATTAGTTACTTGAAATATGGCACCCTTCATATCCCTATAAAAGTAGTGAACATTTGTTTCGGGAAATCCGCTCCGCTCCATTCCCGAAACAACTGTCAACTACTTTTGAAGGGTGCCTGAAATATAAAGGTTAAAGCAGCCAATCCATTTATCATCCTCAGACGACCGGGGATTATGTATGATATGATCAAAAAAAATGATCGTTTTGGTGGGTTGAACCCAGTGGGTAACTTTCAAAGCGTTCAGCGAAACCCATCCTACACTCGTTGTGTACATGGTATACTCATTTCTTTGAGACGTGAATAGTCATTTTTTCTTCACGAATTGGTTATTGGGATCTGATGGTGTTGTTTGGGGATGGGAATTCATTAATGATAAAATTTCATCCGCAAATTATATCTTGGAACGAAATTAGGAATTACGCATTAACAGATGATAATTTTAAACTTCCCTTTTAAATACAAGGCATTACAAATTTAGGATGAGTCGTTTTTGGTCAATTTTGACAGATTTAGTCGTTGGCAAAATTTCCATAACCATAAGATATTTATCATGAAAACAAAAAAATGAGTTTGTCAAGGCGTAAGTCCTAGAAATAAAAAATTTTATAGAAATATTTTTACCAAAGTAAAATAGTTGGTATACTCTGCGCGGGATAAAATGAAACTTAGCCAAGTCCGGCAAGC
>Ga0233404_10000578_pt1 | contig 10215 bp, 12 predicted proteins | sample Na_oxic_2_MG_FD_179861 | JGI IMG/M metagenome (GOLD analysis project Ga0233404, IMG submission 179861) | Seawater microbial communities from Saanich Inlet, British Columbia, Canada - Na_oxic_2_MG | ecosystem: Environmental > Aquatic > Marine > Inlet | place: Canada: British Columbia | collected...
GAACCCGGAAGTGAAACACTTTAGCGCCGATGGTAGTTGGGCGATAGGCCCTGTGAGAGTAGGTCGTCGCCAGTTTATATGTCCGCTACAAGCTAACGCTTGTAGCGGACTTTTTTTGTGCCCAGATATCTGTGCCTGCTGAAGCTGGAGAAAAACAGAGTAAAATTCTGGTCTAAACTTCTAGCTTACTGAGTGCTGATAGCATGAACTTGGAGGACGCGTTGGCAAATTCTGATACTGAGATATCGCGTTTTGCTTCGTGCGCCACGCAAGTAATTTTAACTCCGTCTAGTCCACATGGGGTGATGGAAAGGAAGCCTGTTAGACTTTCTTTAGTGATATTGATGGCAAAGCCGTGCATGCCAATCCATTTGCGAACTCCAACACCAATAGCGGCAAGCTTGCGATTTTCTACCCAGACTCCTGTGAGGCCATCACGTCGTTGCGCATCGATGCCGAATGATTGGCAGGTATCAATGAGAGCCTGCTCAATAGCACGAATGTAGGTATGAAGGTCTTTGCCGAGTGGGCGAAGGTCGACTATTGGATAGCCTACTAGTTGTCCTGGACCATGGTAGGTCGCTTGTCCACCACGGTTGATCTCTACTACTGGATAGGGAAGTAGTTCTGGGCTTCGCAGGGAAGATTGATCCCTTGTGCGGCCAATTGTGTAGACTGGCGCGTGCTCAAGTTGGTAAAAAGTGTTCGAAGCTGAGCCTTCCAGAACTTCTAGAAGTTTGGTTTCTTGGATCTTAAGAGCGTCCGAGTATGCTATATTAGAACCGAGCCATATGTCTACGAGCTGCATAGATGAGTGGTAAAGGATGAAGTTAATCTGGGGAAGTGCAAAGCGAGTATTACATGCGTATTGGGGAGTATAATTGAAGGAGGGCTCAAATCCATGTAACTTCTAGAAGCTATTTCCTTATTTATAGATAGCTATGGAAATGAAATTATGGACTAGAAGCATGCTGTTTATGCTGGGAACTACACTACTAACTAGCGCTCAACAGTCTCCAGAAAAATTGAGTGTTTCTAATTTTAAAGAAGTTCGTGATTACGTAATTGGAGACACGGCAGAGCCTGAGTATTACAAAGTAGCTTGGAAAGAAAATGTTCTAGATGGAGTTGTGAGCGCGAAAGCTCAGGATAAGCCAATTTTACTATGGCTATATTTCGGTGGCCCATTGGGAAATTGCTGACAAAATGGACTAAAGACAAGGCAGTTGCTTTTCAATGATTCAAAGTTCGTCGCGTATGTTGCTAAAAACTTTGTGGGAGTGGCATCAGATGATGTTGCCTACAATAATCTTCCGGATGAAGCTAAACAGAAAAAAGAATTTAAGTTCCTGAAGTCTTCGCTAAAAGACGGCGGTATAAACATCCAACAAGGCGTTTATGCGGTGACTTCATCGGGTGAATTTTTAGGGAAAATTGATACCGGGTGGCCAAGTTACGATACTGAAGCAAGCTTAGATAATTTACGTGAGGCTGTTAGTAAGTACCGCTCTATGGCGAAGTCTGATAGAGTTGCGACCGGAGAAATGGCTGAGCTCGATCGCAGTCTAATCAAGGCTGAAGACGCTGCTCGCCCTGGAGTTCTAAAAATGCGTACGACAGCTAGAAGTTATAGATTCTCTGAAATGGAGCTGTTTGACCAAAGACACCCTACCTACGCTAAGTTGGATGCATTTTGGCTCAGCCCCGCCGAGGCTCAGTCTCTGTTGCCTACTTCGAATAAAAGGGGAGAGAAGTCCTATTTAGCTGAAAGTTTAGTTGAGAGAATGCTGTTGAATTCGCAACCTATGGAAGGTTGCGGTGGCTGGTGGAAGGAGCACATTCAGAAACAGAAGATAAAAGTTTCAGTAAGCCATGTGATAGGTTCTGAGGTGTTTTTACTCTATCAAGGAGAGTTGGCTATATCGGCAGACAGTAAGTGGAATCAATCTAGTTTTTCTGGAAAACTACTAGGTATGGGGACGTGGGATAAAAAGCTCCAAAAGTTTACAAATTTGGAGTGGGTGACGCTTGGAGAGAGAAATCTAAAAGAGCTAAAGTCGAACATGCACCGCGGGGGAACGAAAAAAACCATGATAGCGAGCTACATGCGATTAGCAAAAAATGTAGAAGAGGAACAAAGTCTCTTGCCTCATCATTGGGAGTACTATCCTAGTAGTGTCAAGCGTCGATAGAGACAGAGAGTCCTATTCTGATTCGAATGTGTATCGTCCAGCGTCCATCGAGACACTGGGTGGGAGGTGATGTTCTTCAAAGTGGATGTATCCCGCTTGGAGTTCTTTCCAAAAAGAGTGCCATTTATGAGGCCTCACTGAAGCTAGTTTCTCATCAGTCAGGCGGAAGGGGAAGCTATGAACGCGGAAGAATGGCTGGCCGTTGTTGAGTGCAGCGTCGCAAAGCGTGTAGATTTCTTCTATCTTTTCATTGGTCATGGCAAAGCAACCTATTGAAGCAGTGCTGCCATGAACCATGATGTATGAGCCTGTATATTGGTGGGCTCGGTCATAAGCATTTGGGTAACCGATGTTGAACGCTAGGTGGTAACGACTCTGAGGGTTCATCCCGCGTTTACTGACAGCATAGAATCCCTCTGGGGCTTGAAGATCGCCTTCTGCAAGCTTGGGACCAAGGTTGCCAGACATGCCGGCAATGGTGTAGATCCTAAATAGTTTAAACTGCTTGGAGCTTGAAGATTCGATCCACAGTTCGAGTTCGCTACTTTCTTTGAATATACGGATGAAGAGTGCTGATCCGAGTTTGAGGTTCTTTTCTCGGAGGGATTTAGTGAGCTCGGGAGTCACTCGTTCGGCGGCTGCCGCGGCGCGTTTGGTGCCGTCAGCATAGTTTGCATCAATCAATCTGCGGATCGTTGTTGGGACGGATAAGGTTTCGGATTTCACAAGTGAATAAAGAGTGATGGCGATGCCGAGCATGAGAGAAATGCGAATCCAAGACCCTTGGTTGGTTTTGCTAATCCACGACATGGCACTACTTCTAGCAATTCGTTGTAGCTCTGTCACCTTTTTACTGGTCAGATTGGCTGTCTATGCAAGGCTACGCCCCATGAATCAAGCGATTGGAATCATTGGCGGAAGTGGACTCTATTCGATGGATGGATTTACTCAGACTGAGGAACGCGTGGTGGATACTCCTTTTGGAGCTCCCTCAGACGCGTTGATTGGTGGTGAGATAGCGGGGCGGCAAGTTTGGTTTCTTCCTCGCCACGGCCGAGGGCATCGCTTGTTACCTCAGGAGATCAACCACAGGGCAAATTTTTGGGCATTAAAGAGCCTTGGGGTGCGTTTCGTGATTTGTGTGGCAGCTGTGGGCAGCCTGAAAGAAGAATACGCTCCGCGTGATATTGTGCTTCCTGATCAGTATTTTGACCGCACTAGCCGACGTGATCAACATACATTCTTCGGCGAGGGAATCGCTGCGCATATAGGTTTTTCTGAACCAGTGAGTGGGGAATTACGAAAAATATTACTGGAGTCAGCCCGGGCGGAGGGAGCGACGGTGCACGATGGTGGGACTTATGTGAATATGGATGGCCCAGCGTTTTCAACCAAGGCTGAGAGCCATGCTAATAGGCAATTAGGATTTGATGTCATCGGTATGACAAATGTGGCAGAGGCTAAGCTGGCTCGCGAAGCAGAAATGGCATTGGCAACTTTGGCGATGGTCACTGACTACGATTGCTGGCATGAAGAGGAGGAGGCTGTGAATGTGCAGACAGTGATTGGTCACTTAATGGCAAATGCCGAGCTGGCGCAAAAGGTGCTGAAGCGCGCCGTCTCACAAATTCCGCTTGAAGCTGAATGGGATGCACACAATGCTCTGGATACAGCAATTCTCACTTCCAAGGAATATTGGCCGACTGAAACGATTAAGAAATTGGGTCCAGTTATTTCACGCTTTGTGACAAGTTAGAGTTTTGAGTTACCGAAGGGTGAAAAACACGTTATTTACATACTTAAGTTATCTATGAGCGAGCCTAACATTCAACTTTATCATTGCTCTAAATGCAATTCAGTTTTCAAAGCTCCAGTACCCTTTCCGAGTGCTGGAGTCTGTGCGCACTGTGAAAGATCACCTTTTAGTGAGCAGGATTTCAATTCCATTTCACAGATGAAAAAAGTGATGGACTCCGATGTGTCTCATGGAGTTCCAGGGCATGATGTCGCAGACTTTGTTTCAATGCAGAAAGTAAAGCGTCAGCGTCAAGGTAAGTGGGCGATAGTTCTCTGGGTGTCTCTGCTTGTTGTTGGTGGAGGGGTAGTTTTCTACAATCGAGAGATTGAAAAACCTATTGTTGAAGAGCCTAGCGAGTTTGTTAAACAAGAGAGCAAATACCAAGAGACTCTGGCGCAATCCTCAGGTGAGGCATTCAAGGTGTTTAACAAATTTATGCTAGCGGGTGATGCCAGCGAGAAGTCAGAGTATGTGATCGGCGGTGTTCGAAAGATTCTGAATATCGAACAAAAAAAGGATAGTGTCGATATCCTCGTTCCACGCCCGCCTCTAAGGCTTTTGGCTAACAGTTATAGTGACGATGGTGAGTTGCCTAGGGTTGAATTTATACTAGAAGATAAAGGTGGACGACGCTTTGAGGTAGTCATGTGGAAAGATGGTTCAAAGTGGCTATTAGATTGGGAGCAATATGTGCGCTATGCTCAAGATAATTGGAGTCGGTTTCTAGCCAGCGAGAGGATTGGCAACCCAAAAGAATTTAGGCTCTATGTCCGTCGTAGACATATGGTCTCTGGACGTGAGCGAGAAAAATTACAGCTCATTTTCTATAGACCAAAGATGGTGCCAGGGGAGCGAACTCAAGAATCTCCGAGCGTAGAGGTGGCAAAGAAGAGTCCATTTTTTGCTCAATTGGAGGCGGCATTTAACGAGAACCTGAGCAAGAAAAATGATGTTCAGACGGATGTGGTTGGTCGACTCGATACTGCTGGTTTGTTACGTGTGAAGGTAATTCTCGACTGGCAGCAAGAATCTGAAGGTGAGCCAATCGTGGTGCTCAAGGCCTTAACTGCGATGCATTGGCTTGAACTCGATCCGGGCACAGCATCGACATCTCAAACTAAGGAGTAATTATTTACCTAAGCCTCTTCGCATTGCTGCTATGCTGGGCTCTTGGCCTAGCCAGAAGGTAAAGGAAATAGCACCTTGGTGGAGTAGCATAGAGAGGCCGTTGGAGGTTTTAGCGCCTAGCTTGTTAGCTTCTGCTAGGAGTGGTGTTACGGGCGGGTCATAGACAGCATCGTAGACCATGTGTTGTGCTGACAGGGCCGCCGCAGGCAGCGGAAGAGCATCGCCTTGCTTAAGGCCGAGTGAGGTAGAGTTGATAATGAGATCCACTCTGCTCGCTGCAGTGACGAGCTCAGTCTCGTTAGTAGAAAGAGTGTAAACGAGCTTGGCTCCGTGTTCTTCGGTGAGTGATTTAGCAATTGGATCGAGCTTCTCGACAGTGCGGTTCGACAGATAGATTGCAGGCGCTCCTTCACGGGCGCATTGAGTCGCGATTGCTCGGCCAGCGCCACCACCAGCGCCGAGGATGAGAACTCGTAGCTCGGTGAGGGACTTCCCGAAATCTTCTAACACAGCACGAGCTATCCCAGGGCCATCAGAGTTGTGGCCTATACGTTTACCTTGTTTGAAATGAATTGTGTTAGCAGCACCTAGAGATTTGGCGTCGTCAGTGAGTTCATCACACAACGCCATCGCCTCGAGCTTGTGTGGGACGGTGACATTGCAGCCGATGAAGCCGAGTCGTTCCATTTCGCTGAAGCATGAACCTACTTGATCGGGCTCAACTTCGACACGGATGTATTGGAGGTCAATGCCGGCTTCATCGAGCGCGGCCTGGTGCATTTGGGGCGATGCTGAATGCTTGATCGGGCAGCCGATGACTGCGAGCTTAGCGTTGGGCATTTCCTCAGCAAAGGCTGGGTCACGAAGGTCGGCGAGTGTGTAAACGTGTTTCATCAGTGAAGTGGAAAGTGAGCAATGTCGGAGTTACTAGTTTTTGACCACAGATTGGACAGATTAGACAGATTATTCTGAATATTGACGTGTTACCGTAGATGAAGACGCTTGGGTTCTTAGGTGATAGAAAAGAGCTGGATGCATATGCCTATAGAAAGTTCCGCTGGTTATGGTGTCCATATCGCAAGTAGTCGCCTCATAAAGTTGGAAATATTAAGTTTAAAATCATCAATCTTAAATGAACAAGATTTGGTCTTGCTAATTGGTGTTGGAATCTATTGTCTCCGTCATGGCAGAGATTTCTCTCGGACTTTCTTTTGACGACGTTCTTCTTGTTCCACAGCACAGTGCTGTGATTCCCAACGAGACGGACATATCTTCGTGGCTGACCAAAGACATTGGTCTAAACATTCCTGTGGTTTCCGCAGCGATGGACTCAGTATCTGAGTCTGAACTGGCAATCGCGCTCGCTCGTGAAGGTGGTATTGGGGTGATTCATCGCAACAATACGATCGAAGAGCAGGCAACTATGGTTGCTAAGGTAAAGCGCTCAGAAAACGCAGTGATCCAAGATCCGGTAACGGTGACTAAGGACATGAGTCTCGCTGACGTACGTGACATCATTGCTAGTGAAGGTTTTTCCGGTTTCCCAGTAGTGGGTCCTGATAACCAGCTAGAAGGCATGGTGACTGGACGTGATATTGGCTATGTGGAGAATAATAACCGCTCAGTGGCAGATGTGATGACTCCTATCGATCGCCTTGTGGTGGCTCCGGCTGACACATGCATCGAAGACGCTCGTCGTATTCTTTACGAGAACCGCATTGAGAAGCTTCCGCTGATCGACGGTTTCGGCAAGCTTGCAGGCCTCATCACCGGTGCTGACATCGAGAAGCGCATGACTTTCACGCATTCTGCTAAAGATGCAAACGGCCAGCTCCGTTGTGGTGCTGCTGTTGGACCAGGTCCAGACCACATGAAACGCGCGACAGCTCTGGTTGAAGCTGGTGTGGATGCTCTCTTCATCGATGCTGCAACTGGTCACACTAAGGTGGTGATCGATGTTGTTAAAAATCTTATTACTCTCGGCGTTCCAGTGATCGCTGGTAACGTGGTGACAGCTCAAGGCGCTACAGACCTCTGCGACGCTGGTGTTTCCGCTGTCAAAGTGGGCGTAGGCCCAGGTTCCATTTGTACAACTCGCGTTGTGGCGGGCGTCGGAATGCCTCAGTTCACCGCTATCGAAAATGTGGCATCAGTTTGTCGCGAACGCGGCGTGGCTGTTATCGCTGACGGTGGAATCCGCTACTCAGGTGATGTTGTGAAAGCAATGGCTGCCGGTGCAGACCTCGTGATGATGGGGTCACTGCTCGCAGGAACTCGTGAGTCTCCTGGTCAGACAGTGCATTTCCAAGGTCGTCGTTTCAAGACGTACCGTGGCATGGGCTCACTCGGCGCAATGCGTAAAGGCTCTAAAGATCGTTACAGCCAGAATGCTTCCGGAAAAATGGTGGCTGAAGGTGTTGAAGGTCGCGTTCCTTACAAGGGTCCAGTTGCCGACGTGGTATTCCAGCTCATGGGCGGTCTCCGCTCTGGTCTTGGGTACGTTGGAGCTAAGGACCTCACAACTCTCCGCGAGCGCGCAGTGTTCACCCAGATCACTGCTGGTGGTCTCCGTGAGTCACACGCTCACGACATCACAATCACAGAAGAGCCAACCAACTATCAGCCACTCGGCTAGTAGTTTAAGCTACAAATTATTCAGAATTTTCTAAGTAGTAAGTTTCATTTATAGGGGCTTACTACTTTTCACTTCAAACTTATCACTTTTCTACAATGGAAGAAATCAACCACGTAGCCGTCCTCGATTTCGGCTCTCAATACACTCAGCTTATCGTTCGCCGCGTGCGCGAGCTTGGCTACTTTGCAAAGCTTTACATGCCGGAGAATCTCCACGAGATCGGCAAGCCGGGCGCAGTCATCCTTTCAGGTGGCCCTAAGAGTACAAGCGATGCAGACGCTCCAGATATCGATTTCGATGTTCTTAAAGCTTACGACGTCCCAGTTCTCGGTGTCTGTTACGGCATGCAGCTCCTCAATATCAAGTTGGGTGGTTGTGTGAAGAAGTCCAAGCACCGTGAATACGGTCAGGCTGGACTTTTCCCAGTTGAGCAGACTGGTCTCTACGCTGGTATTTCTCAGGAATCCCAAGTTTGGATGAGCCACTCCGACACAGTTGATACTCTCGGTGAAAACTGCAAGGTGATCGCTAAGAACCAGCACGGCACTCCAGTTTCACTCCAGTGGGGCGAGACATTCTTCGGTATCCAGTTCCACCCTGAGGTGACTCACTCTCACGAAGGAACGCAGATCCTTAAAAACTTCCTCGATGTTGCGGGCGATCTTGCTCCATTCCACATCGAAGACTTCAAGCAAGAGCTCATCGACGGCATCCGTGCCAAGGTTGGCAATAAGCAGGTGGTTTGTGGTGTTTCCGGTGGTGTTGACTCCACAGTTCTCGCAGTGCTACTGCACGAAGCTGGTGTGAATATGCAGGCAATCTACGTGGACCAAGGCCTCATGCGTAAGAATGAGACTGAGGAAGTCGAAGCGAACTTCAAGCGCATGAACGTGCCAATCACAGTGGTTGACGCATCTGAGCGATTCCTCACAGCGCTTGCTGGCGAGGCGGATCCTGAGAAGAAGCGTAAGATCATTGGTAACATGTTCATCGACGTGTTCTGGGATGCTGTTGGTGACGCAGAAATGCTTGCGCAAGGCACACTTTACCCAGATGTGATCGAGTCAGCATCTAACGAAAACTCAAAAGCATCCACTATCAAGACACACCACAACCGTGTGGATCGTATTCTTGAAATGCAGAAAGAAGGCAAAGTTCTCGAACCTCTCGCAGAACTCTTCAAAGACGAAGTACGCGAGCTCGGTGCGCTGATGGGAATCCAGCAGGACATCCTTGACCGCCACCCGTTCCCAGGACCAGGCCTCGCAGTGCGTTGCCCAGGTGCTCTCACTAAAGGGAAACTCGACATCATCCGTGATTGCGACGCTATCTTCATCGAAGAGCTTAAGCTCAGTGGTTGGTACAAGAAGACTTGGCAAGCATACGCTGGCCTGATCCCAGTGAAGACTGTGGGTGTCAAAGGTGATGAGCGCTCTTACGAGTTCGCGACCAACCTTCGTGCAGTGATCTCGGAAGATGCAATGACTGCTGACTGGGTGGATCTCCCGACACCACTTCTACGTAAGGTTTCTAGCAGGATCCTCAATGAGGTCGATGGCATCAACCGCGTGCTCTACGATATCTCATCGAAGCCGCCGGCATCGATCGAGTGGGAGTAGCCCTAGTGGGCTGTCACTAGTCAATGGCTAAGAGCCATTGGGTTAGATCGATGAAACAATTTTCAAAAGCGACTGGGGAAACCTAGTCGCTTTTTTGTGCCCTTGTGCTGGATTGGATTCCAGTCATGCTGCCTGTCTTATGCCGACAGAAAGCGCAATATACGCCTGGGTCATTTTTGGCTCTCTTGGCATGATTTACTGGGGATACGGTAAGATGAAGGACTGGTGGCAGCCAAAGGCGTTGGGGGCAGCTCTGATGGTTTACCCCTATTGTGTGAGTGGTGACTTCTGGATCTGGGTTGTTGGAGGCGTACTTTCCTCGTTGATTTTTTTCACCAGAGATTAAAATCGGGTAAAGGGGCTTCCTTTATAGGGGTTCCTAGAAAACCTGTAAAGAATAGCAAGCTAAAGCTCTAAAAAGAGGTCGAGGTCGTTGAATGATTCTGAGTCGGAAGTGGCTATGAGGGAGATCGGGCTGATCACGGAATCTAGCTCGTCATTGCTGAAGTAGACTTCGGCAAGTTCAGCAAAGTTTTCAGCGGTTGTGGGCTGGTGAGTTGCAACACTGGGGGCGGTTTCAGGAGCGGTGCTGGGTGTGCTGATAATGAGCGCGACACAGGCAGCGGCAGCGGCAGTGGCAGTGGCAAGTGTGCCAACGATGGGTGCAGGTGTGAGTGAGCGTTTCCACCACGGAGTCGCTTCTTGTTCCTCTAGGCGGATAGCGCGAAGGACATTACGGGAAAACATCGGGCTGGCTTCTTGTTTAGAAGCCTTGTCGAGAAGGTCCCAAGCTGGGTCGTTTTCTGGTGTGTTATTCATCGCTTATTTTTCTTTCTGCTGAGA
>Ga0233404_10000580_pt1 | contig 10207 bp, 7 predicted proteins | sample Na_oxic_2_MG_FD_179861 | JGI IMG/M metagenome (GOLD analysis project Ga0233404, IMG submission 179861) | Seawater microbial communities from Saanich Inlet, British Columbia, Canada - Na_oxic_2_MG | ecosystem: Environmental > Aquatic > Marine > Inlet | place: Canada: British Columbia | collected...
TCGCCCTCCGGCACCATCATTTCTGAACCCAGTAAACAACCCGATTGACGATCAGCATATACTCGTAAATGCCCATAAGAACGAGCCATCACTTTAGTACGCCCTTGCATCACAAAGTTTCGTTCACCGATAATAATATCTTCTCCTTGCAATTCCGCAAAAGAAGCACCCACGCTGACAATTTGTGGCTCGGTAAAAGCAATCCGTAATGGCACCCGGCGTTTGAAAGCTTTTACAGAATCTTGCACCGCATTAATACCTGCAATTGTGCCATCATCTGCTGCTTCATGCAATATTGGCCGGATTGAATTCACATCGCCAGCGACAAACACCGGAAAATCACCTAATTGCATCGTATTAGGATTCACTAAGTCTTTGAATCCATTTGAAAAATCTAAATTAAACACCTCTTCAAGCCCCAAATTATCGAAATTGGGGCGACGTCCTAGTGAAGCTAAAACCATTTCAACTGTTGTTGATTTTCCATGATCTGTTTCAACTTTGATACCCCCTTCAGGAGCTTCAGATAATTGGGCTTTTGTTTCTAGCCACACTTCAAAATCCTTAGATAATCCTCCAATCGCTACCTTATTAACTACCGGATCTGAAATACCACTTACTGTCGGTAGCAAATCAACCCCTACCACTTTAACACCTAAACGCGCTAACGCTTGCCCAATCTCACTACCGATCACACCCAATCCAATAACGGCTATCGAATCAGGTAACTGTTCTAATTCAAACAATTCATCACTCGTTATCAACTTATTACCCAAGTTGCGCCACTCTGGGGGTACAATTGGACGTGAACCGGTGGCAATAATGATTTTCTGAGCATGGATTCGTTCACCATTGACTTCTAACACTTGGGGTTCTACAAAACGCGCATGTCCCTTGATATTTTTATCACCAATCTTATCCACGCCTTGCATAACACGCCCTACAAATCTATCACGTAAGCGGCGCACATATTTCATCACCTGTGTCCGATTGATAGTCAATTGTTCACTGCCGTCAATGCCAAAATCTGCAAAAAGCGATTTTCTGGAAAATGTTTTAGCGACTTCAATCAAGACTTTAGAAGGCATACAACCCACTCTGGCACAAGTGGTACCATAATGATCCGCATTAATAACGACTACTTGAGATGTCATTTTTCGCACATGACGGAATGCGGTTAAACCGGCGGTACCGGCGCCGATAATGGCTACGTCAACATTTTTGGACATATTCACTCCTGGTTTTTTTTGATTATAAAAGGTACTTGCAAAACTCTGAAAATACAAAGTTTAAGAAATCCGATTTTTGAAAAAATCGAATTTCTAAGGAACGTGCATGAAATAAATTCGTTTCGAGGAAACCTCGAAAACTAAACCAGACCTGGCAGGAAGAAAACCTGCCAGGTCAAAATCCAGTTTGGACGCTGCTCTTGACCTGCCAGGTTTTGTTTTAACCTGGCAGGTCTGGTTTTAAAGTTAACTAAATTATTTGATGCACGTTCCTAAGCACGAAACGCACGAACTTAACTATCTTGGCAATTCAGAAAAGCCCATTAAATATTCATCCACTGCCCTCGCAGCTTGCCGTCCTTCACGGATTGCCCAAACCACCAGTGATTGCCCGCGACGCATATCACCGGCAGCAAACACTTTGTCGATAGAAGTTTTATAGTTATTAGTGTTCGCCTGAACATTGCCCCGTCCATCCAGGACAACTCCTAATTCTTCCAATAAACCCTCATGGACTGGATGCACAAAGCCCATAGCTAATAAAACTAAATCCGCTTTCAGTTCAAATTCGCTACCTGGTATTTCTGACATTTGCCAACGGCCCTGCTCATCTTTTTGCCAATCGACGCGGACCACTTTGATTTTATTGATGTGACCATTATGGCCCTCAAAACATAAAGTTGATACGCTCCATTCTCGTTGACAGCCTTCTTCGTGGGAAGAGGTTGTTCGCAATTTATTGGGCCAGTTGGGCCAATTGAGTTGTTTATTTTCCTTTTCGGGCGGTTCAGGTAAAATTTCAAGCTGAACCACAGAAGTAGCACCTTGACGAATGGAAGTACCAATACAATCAGAACCGGTATCACCACCACCGATAACCACAACATGTTTATTTTTGGCATTGATACTCATTTCTTTTGGCACTTCGTCACCCAGAACGCGCCGTGTTTGTTGAGGTAAAAATTCCATTGCGAAATGGATACCCTTTAATTCACGACCAGGTATAGCTAAATCACGAGATTTTTCAGAACCGCCTGCTAAAACGACCGCATCAAATTTTTTCAGTAATTTTTTGGCTGACTTATTGATACCAACGTGAACACAGGTACGAAATGTGACCCCCTCGGCTTGTAACTGTGCTAGACGACGATCAATGATGCTTTTGTCCATTTTAAAATTGGGGATACCGTAACGTAGTAAACCACCAACACGATCATTTTTTTCATAGACAATAACTTCATACCCTGCCCTGGCTAATTGTTGGGCGCAAGCCAGTCCTGCGGGTCCAGAACCCACAATCGCTATTCGCTTGCCAGTGCGATGGGCGGAAATTTGTGGTTCAATCCAGCCGTTTTCCCAGGCTTTATCAATAATGGCACATTCAATACTTTTAATCGTGACCGGTTGATCATTTAAATTAAGCGTACAAGCTGCCTCGCAGGTTGCGGGACAAATTCTACCTGTAAATTCAGGAAAATTATTGGTACTGTGTAAAATCTCCAAGGCTTCACGCCATCTACCCTGATAAACCAAATCATTCCACTCTGGAATAATATTATGAATCGGACAACCATTGTGACAATAAGGGATACCACAATCCATACAACGTGCCCCTTGTTGAGTCAGTTCCGAAGCCGTCAATGGGATCATAAATTCTTGATAATGCTGAATGCGCTCCGCTACAGGCGTGTAGGTCCGATCTTGGCGTGATATTTCCATGAACCCTGTTATTTTACCCATTATAATTAATCCTCTTTTAATTTTATTTAAGGAACAGCCACAAATGTGACGACGGGGTTGCAAGCTGGGGTGTTAAGTTTGGGTTGATTTTTCCCTATATTTTTCACCCTATTTTTGTTCCTTGTATGGTAGATATAGACCTTTGTCGGGTTACGTTTTTTTGCGCCGCAAAAAAATCTAACCCGACCTACTTGGCTTACATATATAAGGAACAAAATCAAGGCTCCAAATTATCTGTCATTTTTTGACAGATTTAACAGCCCAATTGCAAACCCCCGCAAAAAATACTATTTTTTGCACTTATAAACTTTAAAGCCCGCAAAATTTTCCCAATCCCCAATTCCCAATTAAAATCTATATAAGCGGTTCGGTAAAGCTTGCCCATGTCCTGGTTGGTAGCCATTTTGTAGCGCCTCCCAGGTATACTGTTGAGCTTTATATACGGCTGTTAATATATCCTTACCTTGTGCTAAAAGTCCGGCTAAACTAGCAGCTAAAGTACAACCGGAGCCATGATAACTATTTGGTAAACGGGGCCAAAGCCATGATTGAAGCCGTTTCCCTTCACCATATAAGATATTTTCTACTGTAGGCATATCTTCATGGGTACCGGTGATACAAACATATTGACAACCATAGTCCATCAATTGGGCAGCAGCATTTAATAATCTGGTGGTATTAGTTAATGTACGAGCTTCAAGACTGTTCGGTGTTAAGATTTTAGTTAAGGGTAGTAATTTTTTTATAATCGACTCGCACACCAGCCCCTGTGTTAATGATTGACCACTGCCAGCCGTTAATATTGGATCAAGTATAACCGGTAGTTCGGGATATTTAAGTAGCACTTGTTGTACTGCCTCAACAATGTCTGTATTAGCAAGCAAACCAATTTTGCAGGCTGTTATTGGCATATCATTTAATACCGTTTCTGCTTGTGCGAATACCTTTTCCCCGGATAGCGGAATATTTTCAAATATTTTGCTCGTATCTTGCACCGTGATACTAGTGACAACGGGAGCCGCATGGCAACCAAGACTCGCGAGTGCTTGAATATCAGCACATAAGCCAGCACCACCGGAAGGGTCATTTCCAGCAAATACTAATACAATAGGGGGTTGATGGTTCATAATGTTTTATGGTTTTGGAAAATGAAGTAAAATGAAGTAATTTAAAATTGGAAATTCATTATCTTATTAGACATTATACCAGTTTAATGTAACTCATTGATTTACTTCAAATTTCTATTTTTGTAAAGCTAATAAAATCAAGCACTTAAATTAAATCAGTATAATGTCTATTGTTTATAACCATTAATTATTAACTATTGAAATAAAATCTAAAAATAGTGTAAACTATTTGAGATGTTGAAGTGAATTAAAACTGCAATGACATAGATTATTAAAGATTGGCAAGATTATTTTTAGCTATAGTTTTTCAGATAAATAATTGAACCTGACGGTTACTTCGTTTCACTGAAAATAGCCAAAATTTTTTGAAAAATTTTGGCATCGAAGAATTTATTTTTCTGAACATCTATAGTTTTTCAGATAACTAAATTCACAAATGTAGGAGTGCAACTTACGGTTCAATGCCATTAAGTTAAGCGTTGGAGTCCAAACCTGCAAGATTTGGAAGTGTTTGATTTTAAATAACATAATCCAAATCTGAAGGTTTGGATTCCAATTAAATATCCCTTAACTTAATGGCATTGAACTTACGGTTGCCCTTATGTGTATGAAGTTATTTTTCTGAATATCTATATATAGTTTTTCAGATAAATATTTTGGCGGAAAGACCTGACAGGTTTTGGAAACCTGTCAGGTCTGAGAACTTTTATTTTTCTGAAAAGCTATATTTCCAAAAATAATCCTGCTCATCCAAAAAATCTGCGTAATCCTGTTCAATACTTTGAGGAGATAGTTAATGAGAATTTTCAAGTTTATTTCAGTTATCCCTTTGTTTTCGGTGGTACTGATACTTTATTTAGTGATGGCTTTTTTGGGGGTGAATTTTCAGTTAGGAGCAGATAGCCTGTTTAGCATACCTCTACCTTCCGGTTCAGAATGGAACCCTTCCTGGAGTGGTATATTTGTCATGCTTGGAGTAGTGGCTTTATATTTTGAAATCATCAAATCAACCAAAACAGGGACCTTGACTATTGTTGAACACGGGTTGTCAATGGTGGTGTTTATTACGTGTTTAATGTTATTTCTCCTTTACCAACCGACGGGGACATCAACTTTTTTGATTATTACCTTGATGTCTTTGCTTGACGTAGTAGCTGGGTTTAACATCACCATCGCCTCTGCCCGACGTGATTTCACCATGGGAGGGTAAAAGGCACACCTAAAAGAAACCAAGTTTTTTAAAAAAAACTTGGTTTCTAAAAATTTATTTTTCTGAACATCTATAGGTTCAACACTTGCTTTGTTATCAGCAGGGTTAAAATCCATAAAATGACCCTGTTTTGCGGTATTCCCCTATCTATTGTTCCCTTCCAGCCAGCACCAAATTGCCCCTTTCAAATCGGATTGGAAATGATTATAAATCTTAATCAATAGTAACTATAGCTTTTCAGAAAAATAAAAGTTCTCAGACCTGACAGGTTTCCAAAACCTGTCAGGTCTTTCCGCCAAAATATTTATCTGAAAAAGCTATATAAGGATAATTTCATAAAATTCTTAACTTAATGGCATTGGGGCGAACACTATACCGTATGCCCATCAGTTTAGCTTCGCTGACTTCGTATCGTGAAAATATAAAATGCTATTAGAAATACTATTTTAAAAATAGTATTTTTTGACACCATTTTTACAAATTTTGAGTACGCTCAGTCTAAAGTTCACCCTTATGTTCGCCCCAAAATTATTTTTCTGAAAATTTATTAAGGAACGTGCATGAAATAAGTTCGACAACTAAACCTGACAGGTTTTGGAAACCTGTCAGGTTTGATTCAACATACCTGGAAATTATTTCATGCACATTCCTAAGTCATATTTAAAATGCACAGTGATCCCATCATCTTCCATATTTTCGTTATTTTTACAGGCTCCGCCATACTAGCCACTTTTGCGCTTTATGCACGTCAAGCCCTATTAGTCGGTTATATTGTTTGGGGAATTTTGCTTGGACCCTCTGGATTTGCGATTATTGAAAATACTGAAGTTATCAATGACATTGCTCAAATTGGCATTATTTTTTTATTATTTTTACTCGGCTTGAACCTACAACCACAAGATTTACTTCACACGGTGCGAAAAACCACTGTGGTTACCCTAGTCAGTTCACTGATATTTACCCTATTGGGATTTAGTATTGCTCAAGCCTTTGGCTTTAACTTTTTGGAAAGTCTTGTCATTGGGGTTTCAATGATGTTCTCCAGTACCATTATTGGCTTAAAATTATTACCCACCACCGTATTGCATCATAAACATGCAGGCGAAGTGATGGTTAGTATTTTATTATTGCAAGACTTAATCGCCATTGTGGTGCTATTAATTTTACAGGGTTGGGGAAAAGAGGGTGGTGCATCATTAGCTGATATTGGGCTATTAATTTTAGGATTACCGTCGATGATTGGCTTTGCACTCTTATTTGAACGGTTTGTGCTACTTAAATTAATTACCCGCTTTGACAAAATTCAAGAATATATTTTTTTGATAACCATAGGCTGGTGCTTGGGAATGGCAGAATTAGCAAAATTGTTTAGCTTATCGCATGAAATCGGTGCCTTTATTGGAGGGGTGGTATTAGCAAATAACCCGATTACATTTTTTATTGCTGAAAGTTTAAAACCCGTGCGTGACTTCTTTCTAGTCATCTTCTTCTTTACTTTAGGAGCTAATCTTGATTTAGGCGTTTTATATACGGTATTACTCCCATCGGTAGTATTGGCAGGCTCAATATTATTAATAAAACCTTTTACATTCAAGTATTTAATGACAAAACTCAATGAAAAAGCGAGTTTATCTTTAGAAATGGGTTTTCGATTAGGGCAAATCAGTGAATTCTCGCTACTGATTGCTGTCGTCGCCTTACATACAGGCATGATCAGTCACAAAGCCTCTTATTTGATTCAAGCCGCAACTATTATGACTTTTGTACTATCCTCTTATATTATTGTGCAAACTTATCCAACCCCGATTGCGGTATCAGATCGTTTGCGGCGAGATTAGAACCGTTCCACTGGCTGGGAAAACAGCCATTTATCACTTTTTTCAAGAAAAATGGCACATTCCATCGCTTATAGAGATTATTGTTTGATTGTTAACTTATGACGTATTACTCGATCTTCTCGTTTTTTGTCAATCATTGATTTTAAAAGAAATATAAATTTATACCTAAAAATTAAATAACCTTAAAAATCAATGAGTTGTATATTTCAAGGCTCAAAAATAAAACCTCACAAAGCCAAATAACATCAAAAATTAGAAGAGCGAGTATTATGAAAATTAGACTCGTTTTTGCTCTTGATAAAACATTGGGAGTAACATTAGTCAACAGTGATTCAGTTATGTTATTTTGTAGGAGAAAAAGGACTCAGGCTCAATTTTATTTGAATTTTAAGTAACAAACCTGAGGAGAATTTCAATCAAAAATCAAAGAGAATTGCCATTACGACGTTTGGTATTGGCAAGATAAATTGAGCCTGATTCTAGGATGATAAAAACTCTTAAAAACCTTTTGATAAATTTACTCTGTTTATAGAATTTAACTATATGATTTTAAAATGAAAAATATCTCATATAAATTTTGATGGAGACAAGGGCAACCATTGAGCAGTCTAGAAATCCGATTTTTTGCAAAAATCGGATTTCTGATAGAGCTGTTTAACGATATCCGAAAATTTGAATGTTTAAAGTATATATTCTACAAAATCCAAAATTGCTCATCAAGTCAAATTTTGTGAAAATGTCAAAATCATTGTGATTGGAAAACTTTGGTATAATTATTGATAACGTTAAAAACATTAATTTGTTTAACATCCGCTTGTAAAAACTAAGGAATTAACCGTATGTATAAAAAAAATGCTTTTATATTCAATGCGTTAGCATTATTACCCTCAGTGGTACTCGCAAGTGCTCCTAATTTGCCAAATACAGCTTCTGAAGTTGGCAAAGTGCAGGATAAAATGGATAACCGTGAGGAGGTGATTGAAAGCAGTGAGACATTATCTTCAAATCAGCCATTGCTACAAACGCCAGATTCCGTCACCAGTCCAAATCAGGATGATGGTGTCATTCCAAACGAGAAAGGCGTAACCGAAGAATCATCCGATGTCGCACCGAGTGCGACGCTGAGTGAGGACTTGTTAGATGAAAAAGCTGGGAAAGAAGCCGGTTGTGAACCGACTACCTTAGGTGACAGATATACAGATAATGGCGATGGCACGGTGCTTGATCATCGCACTTGTCTGATTTGGTTGAAAGACACGGATTGTTTGGGTAAGCAAACATGGGATGGTGCTAAAGTCCAAATTTGTCACTTGAATGGGGGCAAAGATTGTGAACAAGCACAACCGGATAAAGATGAACACTCCGATGAACATCAGTGTGAAGACTATACCATTGGGACGGTCACAGATTGGCGACTTCCAACGCTTCAAGAACTGCAAAGTGTCATTGATTATGGATTTTTTAATCCGGTACTCTCCGACACAAAAGGCACTGAAAAATGGAGTAAAGACTCCAAAAAGGATGCATTTTCATCGGTGCAATTGGATCTATATTGGTCAGCGACGACCAGTGCGCTTGGCGCAACCCATGCGTGGCATATATACCTCACCGATGGCAATACAGGTTCCAGTGAAAAGAAGCGTACCAAAAACTATGTATGGCCTGTGCGGGGCGAACGACAATAAATAATTATCCCGAAAAGGGCAAGCACAAGGGTTGCCCCTACCTTATGTAATGGGTATGTAGGGGCAATCCGTCGGGTTGCCCCAACATTTTTGAAGGTGCCATTATAAATTCCCAATTACTTCGTTATGCAGAAGCAATTCCCAATCCCCAATTCTCAATTCTCAATTCACAATTATGCGCGTACTTTTCGTCACTTCTGAAGCCTATCCCCTAGTTAAAACAGGTGGCTTAGGCGATGTGAGTTATGCCCTGCCTAACGCTTTGCGACAATTAGGCATTGATGTTCGTTTATTAATACCTGGTTATCCAGAAGTACTCAAACAACTTTCGCTGATTGAGGTGCATGAAAATATTCGGTTATATCCTTTAGATGAACCTATACACCTCTTAGCCGGGATAATGCCAGGTGAAATCACCCCGGTTTATGTGATTAAATGTCCGAGTTTATATGAACGCGACGGTGGACCTTATCAAGATACGGAAGGAAAAGATTGGGTAGATAATGCCTTACGTTTTGGAATATTATCTAAAGTGGCAGCTTTATTTGGTAATCATCAGCTACTTTTTAAACCACAAATTGTCCATTGCAATGATTGGCAAACCGGTTTAGTGCCTGCATTTTTAACCTTTAATCCTAATCCAAACACGCGAACCGTGATGAGCGTCCATAATATGGCTTATCAAGGTATTTTTGGTCCCGAATTAATAGATGAATTTGGTTTGCCGCCCGAAAGTTTTAGTCTATCCGGATTAGAATATTATGGAAAAGTTTCATTTCTGAAAGCAGGATTATCTTACAGCGATTGGATAACAACCGTCAGCCCCAATTATGCCAAAGACATTCAAACACCACCTTATGGTTGTGGTTTAGAAGGGCTGCTGACACAACGCCAAACTCACTTAACAGGAATATTAAATGGTATTGATACAAAAGTTTGGAATCCAGAAACCGATTGCCATTTAAGTCGTCATTACACGATTAAAAGTTTAGCCGCCAAAGCCCGTAATACTCAAGCTTTGCGTAGCCAATTCAAGCTCGCATCTTCAAAACAAATGCCACTGATTGGTATCATTGCTCGCCTCATTGAACAAAAAGGCATAGATTTAGTTGTACCCATCATCCCAGATATTATCAAAGCCGGCGCACAACTCGTCATACTCGGTAGTGGCGATAAAAATTTAGAACAAAGTTTATTACAATTGGCAAAACATTACCCAAAACAACTCAGTGTTACCTTGGGATATGATGAAAAACTAGCTCATAAAATTGAAGCCGGGGCAAATATGTTTCTGATGCCTTCCAGATTTGAACCTTGCGGTTTAAACCAAATGTACAGTATGTATTATGGCACAATACCCATAGTCAGGCGCACCGGC
>Ga0233404_10000581_pt1 | contig 10204 bp, 9 predicted proteins | sample Na_oxic_2_MG_FD_179861 | JGI IMG/M metagenome (GOLD analysis project Ga0233404, IMG submission 179861) | Seawater microbial communities from Saanich Inlet, British Columbia, Canada - Na_oxic_2_MG | ecosystem: Environmental > Aquatic > Marine > Inlet | place: Canada: British Columbia | collected...
ACTAGAATCACCCTTTTAATCACCACATTTTGTATGTTAAGGCAACTATGCTCAGTATATCCTAGTCTCAATTGGATGGCTTTAGCACAATTTTTGTCAGCAATAGCTTGATAGAAATCTAAAACAATTTGCACTGGTTCTGAAATAGGCCCTTCAGTGATTGTCCCAGATATGACAAGTTTTGGCTGTGGCTTCGGTTGTTCTGGCAATAGCGTAGAAGGTTCTTTAGCATATTGCCAAAAAATTATTATCGAAGTCACTATTATTATAGACACCGAAACAACTACGAAAAGGGTAAGTGTTTTTACCTTCATTATTCAGAGTACCTCTCTTAAGTTGAATTTAGTAATTTTCCATTCAGTTCCTACCATTTCTAATTTTATGGTACCTATCCATCTTCTTTCACAAGTAACCTCAGTAAAAACTGTTGCAGTATCTGAAGATGAATCTAACAATTCTTCGGCTTTATTAACATTACAATTAGAATCACCAGTAACCATAGAACGTAATCTTTTCTCATTAGGAAATTTCCATTTACTAATTACTGAATTCACATCACCCATACTTATGTCCGCAAAATAACTAAAAATAAAATTAGTCGGTGTTTGCTGATAAGGACTTTCAGGGGCTTGTGGTTGTACATGTTGTGTTTCAAAAAAATTATATTGAAGATGAAGCAGAATAACACCGGCAATAACGGTAACCATAATAGCTTTGAATAAATTGTCCATTGCGTGATTCCTCGTTATTTCAAAACATTTCACGTAAAGATAAGCATGGATATACTTTAGTACCCGGGCAAAATAAGTTGCTTCCATTATAAGTATAACTTACTGATTTATTTTGTGTACACTATATAACTAAAATGAGCAGGTTATTTATGCCCAAGTACTAGTAATTTAACACAGAGAATTCTTGTACCTATTTCAAGTTAAGCTTAACAATTTTCCAATTTCCCTGTACATTTTCCAATTCAATAGTACCTACCCATCTGCGTACACAAGTGACACTGAGTGAAACTATTGCAGTGTCTGAAGATGAATGTAACAATTCAGCCCTATTAACCCTACAGTTAGCACCACCACCAACAAGAGAACGTAATATTTTCCTATTAGGAGATTTCCATTTACTAATTACTGAATCCGCATCGCCCCTATTTATGTCCGCATAATAACTACGAACTACATTAACAGGTGCTTGCCGACGACGTTCTTCATCAGCATTTGCTTGTGCTACCATTTTCGTTTCAGTTTCCGCCTTTAAACGAGCCTGTTCAGCCTCCGCAATCCTAACTTCTGCTTCCGCCTTCAAACGAGCTTGTTCAGCTTTTGCAATTCTTATTTCCGTTTCTGCTTTCAAACGAGCCTGTTCAGCCTCCGCAATCCTAGCATCTGCTTCCGCTACTGTTGACCTAGGAATTGAACTGGAATTTACCCCATAAAATACTCCATCAATTGCCCCCATTAGAAATTCTTTTATGGCAAATGCTGAAGTTGCGTAAACAAAATGGCTTTTTACGGTAATAATTCCGATTACCTTATTGTCTTTTATCAATGGCCCACCTGAATTTCCTTCTTGAATGTTGCCTGAGAAATATAAATCCCGGCCTTTCTGTCCTGAGTAAATTAACTCTGTATAGGCCCAATTGGCACCACCTATAGGAAAACCAAAAGTGAATATAGCTTTGTCCCTTTTTTCAAGGTCAAGATTAAAATTTCTCAAACTCTTTTCCGACAAGTAGATGGGTACCACATTATCAGGTATGTCATTACCTTTAATTGATAAGAGGGCTAATCCTTTATCGGGATTATCAGATTCTGCGTATAATATTTGAGCCTTAAATTCTTTGTTTCCAAAAAATTTAATCGTTGGGCTAGGATCGCCTTCTACCACATGAGCTACTGTAGTAATGTAGACAGTGTTATGGTCCAATTTTACAACAAACCCGGTACCCACACGAGTTTTGCTAATGATTTTGACCACGCTACTTTTAATATCTTGGTAAAAGCCATTAGATTGAACAAGGGATTGAATAAGAAAGATAACGCCTCCAAAAATGACCCCAATAACGGTAGCTATAATAGTTTTGAATAAACTAGCTTTGAATAAACCGTTGTCCATTGTATGATTCCTCGTTATTTCAGAACATTTTGTAAAAGTAGGAAATCAAAAAAACAGTAATCAGGAAATAGTAATTCAAAATTTTCAAACAAATATTCCGATTGGCATTTATTACCTAGAAATTCATCCGACTGATTTTCCATTCACCTCCCACGTTTTCCAAGTCAATCGTACCTACCCACCTTTCTGGGCGACCAGTTTTCTGTTTGCCGGTGACATCTACCGATACTGTGGCATAACTTGAGGAAAAAGAGTTTAGTTTGACGCTATTCACTCTAAACCAATCGATACCTCTAATAATATTACGCACCTTACGCTTATTTTTTACACCAATCCTTTTACTAAGGGCTGAGGAAGCATTGTTACGATCAAGGTCTTCATAATAACTACGAACTACATTAACCGGTGCTTGCCGACGACGTTCTTCATCAGCATTTGCCACCATTCTAGCTTCAATTTCCGCCTTCAAACGAGCCTGTTCAGCTTCGGCAATCCTAGCTTCGGCTTCCGCCCTCAAGCGTGCTTGTTCAGCTCTTGCAATTCTGGCTTCAGTTTCCGCCCTCACACGAGCCTGTTCAGCCTCCGCAAGCCTAGTATCCATTTCCACTGTGCTACGTGTTTGCTTAAAACCACCAGCAGATTGAAATTGAGGAACAAGATAAACACCTATAATGGTAGCAAATAACAAAAAAACTACAACTCCAAATCCAACAACTAGCCCCCATTTCCAGCCAGAAGATTTTGATTCCACCCGTCTGGTTGGCATTTCTGATGACTCCGATTTTGCAGAAAAAAGCGGTTTTTTAACAAGTTTATCACGCCATTCCCCTATATTTTGGGGCCGGTCCTTTTCATTGATTTTTAGTGCCCAATCAATGGCTTCCAATAAATGTGGCGAATAAAATCCCCGCCCAATTTCGATTGCCGAAGTTAAGGGATCCGGATTACGCCGTACAATAGAGCCTATTCGCTCTGGCGATTCTATCGGAGTTTTGCCACCAATCAACTTATATAATACTGCGCCCAAAGCATAAATATCCGTCCATGCCCCTTGTTGATTGCCTTTGGTTTCATATTGCTCAAATGGTGCATAGCCGGGGGTGACAATCGCGGTAAGTGTGCGGCTGCGACTGCCGACATCATAACGAGCCGCTCCAAAGTCTATTAATACCGGGCTATTGTCGCTTGTCCGCATGTAAATATTGGCAGGTTTGATGTCGCGGTGCAAATAGCCAGCTTGGTGAACAACTTCTAAACCATCTAATAGCGACGGCAATATCGTCATTATTTCTTCTTCGGTGGCAGTATCACCATCTTTAATCAGGCGGGCTAAACTTTGCCCTTCCTCATATTCCATAACAATGTACGCCGTATGATGCGCCTCAAAAAAGCGCAATACTCGTACAATATTGGGATGTCGCAGTTGGGCTAAAATACGAGCCTCTTTAATAAACCTTTCTAACCCCCACCTAAAATTTTCAACATCCTTCTGCGATTTAGCTTGTACCGTGTAATCGCCATCACGTACCGCAAGTTCGTTAGGCAAATACTCTTTTATGGCAACTGGCGTTTCTAATTGGGTATCTTGAGCCAGATAAGTAATCCCAAAAGCTCCATCACCAAGAACCCTTTGAATTTGATAATCGCCAAGACGATAACCGTTAGGAAGCGCGTTGCGATTGTCTGGAATGTTACTCATTATTTTGTTCTCCGTTTGGTTAATGTTTTTTCGTCCTCACCGGAATTTGTGTGGAAAACCAAACCTGACAAGTTTTGAAAACCGGTCAGGTTTTGTCCCGATTACTAATCTACCGAACCCACAAAAAAGAAATTGTGTTTTTGACAGACTTCTTCTAATTGGTTTGTATTAACCGGATCCAAAATCCACAAAGGGTTATGATTTTGCAATTCATGACGTTCGCCAACATAAGTGTCTTTGGTACGATAAGCCGTGAAGTAGAAAATACCAACGTTAGATTTAGTAACAAAGGTGTTACGTTCATGCTTTTTTAATGTCAAAGTGACTCTTTTGCTATTCTGAATTGCATCAATGGTATATTGCTCGTTCAATTTTCCTTGATTTTCTTCTATGACAAACAACCCCGGAAAACCGCACTCATCATCAGCCACTTCTTTAGGAAATACTAACCTTTTTTCTTCAGATAAGTTGCATAAAAACCACACTTTATTTGTCATATTTGAGTCCTCCTCACCGCGTCACTATTTAGCAACCGTTCAGCCATTTTAGATTCCCATTTTAATTGAAATACATTTTTGTCTGCCATTCTATCACCAACAATGGGTGAATAAATAATATTTCGGTGAAATCGGTAAGTTCTGGTTTCTTTTAGTTGTTTAATCCGTTTACGATAAAATTGAACCTGCGATTTAGAAAGAATTAAAGAATCCAAATCATCAAAGTCTTCGTCTGAAATTTCAATTTTTAAAACAGTTTCTGATTGGTAATTGGACAATGCCCATCGTTTAGCTACCCATAAATCAAGAGTTGAATAAAATCCCCGGCCCAACTCACCACCACCAAGAGATATATCTATTCTACCTGACACAAGAGTTTCAATTACATTTTGAGGGCAACCATGGTAACAAATAATCATAATTGGAAAAACGTTAATTTTGTAAAACAATGGGATATGGGTTGACACATAGGTCAACCCCTACAAAATTTGGTACTTGTAGGGGCGAACCTATGTGTTCGCCCCAAAATCCGTTATAATTGAAGAATTTATTCTGAGGCTTTCTTGCACAATTTTGTAAAACAATGGGATATGGGTTGACACATAGGTCAACCCCTACAAAATTTGGTACTTGTAGGGGCGAACCTATGTGTTCGCCCCAAAATCCGTTATAATTGAAGAATTTATTCTGAGGCTTTCTTGCACTAGTTTAATGATAGTTTAACTTCCCCAAGCGTCAGCATTTGCCCCACCATCAATAGCGTTGCCTTAAATGGTTTTATTGTTACCCTATCTATTCGTGTACCATTTGATGAATTTAAGTCTTCAATATAAAAATTATTCTCCACATAAGTTAAGCGAGCATGACGACGCGAAATACTGTCATCGTTGATAACCAGTTCACATAGTTTCGAGGAACGCCCTATGGTTAAATTCCACGCGGCTTGTTGTAATTGGGCTAGAGTGATAGTTAATTGAATCGCTTGAGCTTGTTTGGTAAATCCGGACAGTGTCCAATATTGGTAAGCCAGCTTGGCTTTATCTGTACGTCGTAACCGTTGTGTGTAGGTTTCAACCGCTTGAATTATTTGTTGGCGCGGCTGTTTCAAACTAAATAATACCGCGAGTAAGGCTAAAATAACTGCAATTATGCCAACCCATAAATAATTTGTGGAGCTACTTGATGCTGTGCAAGCCCTGCCGACTTCATAAAACGGAATATTTTGAGCATTCAAAACTTCTATAAGTGAGGAAATATGGGAAGCATAAAATACCCCAGCCGCCACCTCTACCTGAGAACCAGCTACCAAACTTTTGGCCCCACCAGTATTGACACCAACCACTTCTCCACAAGGATTAATTAAAGGCCCTCCACTATTGCCGCTGTTAATTTCGGCGTTATGTTGGAGCATACGAAATAATGGAGTATCGTTGCCCCAAGTGGTATTCATTAACCGACTGATTGAGCCACGAGTAACGCTAGGCTCTAAAAAATTCATTCTCCCGGCTAGGCTATCCAAAGTACCGCCAATGATATCTGCTACTGCTGGGAAACCGACAGCAAATACTAGGGTACCTTTGTTTGGCTCCAAGCGAGATAATGATAACGCCGGACGCTGTAAATTTGCTACCTGTAAAATGGCTAAATCTTTGGCAGCCGATGACCATTTAACGATAGCAGCTTTGGAATGTCTATCATCAATCCCACCATCGGCAATTATTAATTTAATTACACCTTTCACAACATGATGATTAGTAACAACATGTTGCTCATTAATTACAAAGCCAGTACCCATTCCAATGCCGGTGAGACTTACCCCGATAATCCGCACGACACTCTCATCAATTTGCTCAAAATCTGGGAGAGCCGCAAAATTAAAAGGGGAAATCAATAGTAAGCAAATTAATCCAATTATTTTTTTCATGATATGTTATTCTCTGTCTTAAGTAAAGTGCTTGAACTTTTTTATAAATGACCTTATATAATTGCACACTACCGGACAATAACTACAAGGATTGTATATAATAAGGGATTCAAACCGTTAAGTACTGTAGCACAAATCTTAGTACTTTTTTGGAATCCAAACCTTTAGATTTGGACGTGACTAAATTACTGACTGCCAAATCTGAAGGTTTGGACTCCATAACATTCGATAATTTCTTTTTGGAGTCCAAACCTTTAGATTTGGACATGACTAAATTACTGACTGCCAAATCTGAAGGTTTGGACTCCATAACATTCGATAATTTGTGCTTCAGTAGTTAGGGTTTAAATCCTTTCTTATATACAATCCTTGTAGTTATTGTTAAGAATTTCTCACTTGAAGCTAATTTTTTATGAATCAAAATTGTTGGTTATTCAGACCCTATCCGCATTATCTTAATCGCTTAAATAATTTTATAGAACTTAATATCATCGCGGTTGGCTGGCCGGGAATTGGAGATTTAAGTGCATCTGATCGAGCCAATATCGACTACCGAGTCCGGGCGAAATATGGAGAAGAGCAGCTCTCAAATGCAGTTAATACCTTATTTGCATTTAAGGAAAAAATCTTAATTGGAGACCTTATTCTCGTCGTTCCCAAAGTAAATGACAGCGAAATGATAGCGATTGGACAGATAACATCAGACTATTTTTTAAATCCCAAATATGATGACTACGATATTGGGTATTCACATCAACGTCAAGTCACTTGGATTGAGAAAAGGTTTATCAGAAAAGATTTGCCGAAAAGTATATATAAAAAACTCGGATTTAGAAAAACCTTTATTAAATTATCTGAATCCTTAGCAAATAGTTTGGTTGATTTCTTGAAATCGAAAAACTATACAATAAATCATGTTAAGCGACTTGAATCACCTCCAAAAGAAAGAACAGTCACTTTTGCCGGTTTTCGTCTTATCATACAAAATTACCGTGTCTTGAAATCCGTTGATTTTGAGACTGATGGTGTTTCATTGTTGGTGGGGCCAAATGGTTCAGGTAAGTCTACCCTTCTCAATAGTTTAACCGTATTAAAGAATACGATTCACAGTGGTTTTGGATATGCTCTCAATCAAGATGGTGGTCCTCTTGGATTTCAAAATTTCAATTTACTCAATACACCAACATTATATAGTCTCCAAATTAATGACGTACAATGGGAAATCAGTCCAGAAGTAAATAATGATGGTGTAAAACACCCATTACCAGAACGCCTAAAATTACAAAGCGCACATGTCGCAAAAGTCATCCCTGGCAATACCTCATTTTTATACCGATATGTCAATTTTGCCGTCACTAAAGAAAAAACCGCCATTCAAAAAATTTCTGAGGCTGAGGTGTATGAAAGGGAACTAGATATTTTTATCAATGCCCTAAAAAATTATCGGTATTATCATGATTATCAACTGAAAACTCTGCGATATAGTGGTTCACCGTTAAAAAATGAAACTGAACTTCATCCAAATGGAATCAATGCGTTTGATGTACTCAGAACTTGGCAATCAGATAAGCCATTTACTGATGAATATCAATTTATTAGAGAAACACTTCAAGAAACTTTCCCTTTTTTCCAAGACATAGGCTTTGAAAGTGCCGGACAAACAGTCTCTATCAAAATTTATACCGGTGAATTTCATATACCACTGTTACATGTCTCAAACGGGTTTTTAGTTTTTTTATTGCATCTAATGGCCATTTGTTCGGCATCGAAAAACAGCATTGTGTCGATTGATGAGCCAGAAAATGGGCTACATCCTTATGCTATTGAGCAGCTAATAGTAGCATGTAGACAATGGAGTGCCATCAAAAATATTACTATTCTGCTTGCGACACATTCACCATTTATGTTAAATCAGTTCAATGATTGTCCGGAAAATGTTTTTGTTATGGGAACAGATGAAAATTCTCAGTTCATCCGCTTAGATAAGTTGCGTGATCCAGAATGGCTGGGCTTCTATTCTTTGGGCGATTTATATGGCAGTGAATTTGGCATTTCAATTAAGGAAATTTGAAGTGAATACTATTGTTGCTCGTTAATTACAAAACCAGTTTCCATTCCAATGCCGGTGAGACTTACCCCGATAATCCGCACTACACTCTCGTCAATTTGCTCAAAATCTGGGAGAGCCGCAAAATTAAAAGGGGAAATCAATAGTAAGCTAGTTAATCCAATTATGTTTTTTCATGGTATGTTATTCTCTGTCTTAAGTAAAGTGCTTGAACTTTTTTATAAATTACATTATACAACCACACACTACCGGACAATAACTACAAGGATTGTATATAATAAGGGATTCAAACCGTTAAGTACTGTAGCACAAGTCTTAGTACTTTTTGGAGTCCAAACCTTTAGATTTGGACGTGACTAAATTACCATATGCCAAATCTGAAGGTTTGGACTCCATAATATTCGATAATTTGTGCTTCAGTACTTAGTTATGGTTTAAATCTGATCGAATATACAATCCTTGTAGTTAGGGTTTAAATCTGATCGAATATACAATCCTTGTAGTTAGGGTTTAAATCCTTTCTAAAATACAATCTTTGTAGTTATTGTTAATAATGCCAGAATAATTATCCCTATCACGATATAACTTATTATATTAAAAAGCTTTTTACCTTGAAACTGAGCCACCACCACTGCCAGATTATCCCCTTTCGCACCGCCAGCATCCAGAGCATCTTTGAGCAAACGTTTAACTCGTTTTTTCAGGGTAAAGCCAGTTTGTGAGAGCCTATCTAGCATTTGGGAGCCAGAAACATGTTCCCAAAAACCATCGCTACATAGCACAAAACTATCTCCCGAATTGATCGCCGCTTGGCCAAATTCCGGTTTAATTGCCTCATCACCGCCAACGCCTTTAAGTAAACGACCTTGATCGGGGTGAGTTGCCATTTCCGCTTCGGTAATACGCCCTAAATCAGCTAACATCTGAACTACGGAATGATCTTTAGTCTGGAACAATAACTTGTTAGGACCAAAATGATATAAACGACTATCGCCAAGATGAAGCCACCAAGCTCGTTTACCACGCAGGTACAACAAAACGCAAGTGCTACGCGGAGAAAAAATTTTTCCCAAGTTGTTGATATTTTTATGGGCCAAATCACAGATGTGTTGTAAAAACTTAAACGGTGAAGTAACTTGACCTTGTTTAGACTTATTCCAGATTAGCTCTGCTGACTTAACCACAATTTGGGCAGCCAGATGTCCATCCTTATGTCCACCCATGCCATCAGCAACCACCAATAAATGGATTTTGTCATTTGGGGCCGAAAAAATTGCAACCCTATCTTGTTGTTCGTCTCGCCCACCTCTGTGTTCAGCTTCTGTTATTTCCCATTTTCCAATCATCATATCTTCGCCAAAAATTTAGTTAGTACAACGAATTAAGAAATGAACGAAAAATAACAACAATTTAGTTAGTACAACGAATTAAGAAATGAACGAAAAATAACAACAATTCATCCATAATTTAATTCGTTTGTTTAATTCGTTTATTTCTCAATTCGTTGTACTAAATAAATAGATTATCTTAAATTCGCCATATTAATTTAAGTAATTCAACTAAATCAATCAGTTGCAATTGTGTACCTATCCATAGCATTAAAACCAATGTTAACAAAGACAATAATATGCCGGTTTGCCACCGCCAAATTTTCGGTGCTACCTCCATTGTGTCCGGAATTTTAACCACTAAAACAGTAGTATTATCTTGATTAGATTTACCTTTATCTTGTACTGCCTTTAATAATTTCTGCACTAATTGTTGTGCTGACAAGTCTTGTTGTTGCAAAATCTTGCGGATTTCTGCTTCAGAAAGGGTAAAAATGCCATCGCTGGCTAAGAGAATACAGTCACCCGGATATAATTCTAATGGTATTGATGGCTGATCAATCAATT
>Ga0233404_10000582_pt1 | contig 10196 bp, 9 predicted proteins | sample Na_oxic_2_MG_FD_179861 | JGI IMG/M metagenome (GOLD analysis project Ga0233404, IMG submission 179861) | Seawater microbial communities from Saanich Inlet, British Columbia, Canada - Na_oxic_2_MG | ecosystem: Environmental > Aquatic > Marine > Inlet | place: Canada: British Columbia | collected...
TCAATTCATAATAAGGTTCACCATCAATATCGATTTCATTAAGGAAAACTCGTAAACGTTCACTGACTTCTCCTAACTCACCCGCCGAAAAAGCCTCACCACGCTCAAAATCTGTGAGTATATCAGCATGTTCAGCTAAAATATCGTAATCAAGTGTGACTGGCATGGGAGGAAAATCAATGATTTCTGAAAATCGTTCATGCTTGTAATAAACGGGAATATTCAGGGCTTGTCCAATCACGACGGCAATGGCAATCTGTGCTTTATAACCGCCCGTCGCATCAATAGCCACGTTTTCAGTACCACCCATTCTCTGCAAATACTCGCCTATGGCTCTGACAAGATTGCGTAAGCCATGCGTCTTAAAATCTTTAGGCACTTTGTCCTGTAATCGCTCAATCTTTTTATAAGCAACATTGTCCTTTTTTAATTTCAGATCAGAACGCTGCTTAAAATATTCGGTCAAAACCGTACCAGTATGAATACCATACGGCGTATCAGAAACGAGAAAATAAAGTTTTTCCAAAGACAACCATTTTTTCTGGCATGTTTCCTCAATGGCATTGATTTCTGCTCCACAAACCCGTTGGGTTGGATCAACTTTAAGCAATTCCTTAGCTAAAACTTTCCAATTAGAGGATTGATAAGCCTCAAAAAGTTCCTTCCAGTTTTGTGGTACGGTGTTTGGAAATTTCTCGGCATTTTCAGGTAGCCGCTTTAAGTTTGATTCAAACAAACTCGTACCAACAGTACAAATCAAAATATTTTTCATAGTTTTCTCTCATGGTTTAAAATTACTGACTTTACACCACCCCATTCCCACCGTTTCATTTCCCCCCAGTTGCAGATAAGGGTGAGCATCTGCGTCAAAAAACAAATTCTGAATCTTGCCAATAACCTTCGTAGCGTCCTTTTCATGATCTTCTTTATATCGCTGAGCCACCAATGTCACATACAGCAAAGTATCAGAGGGTAAAGTTTCTTCATACCACAGATTTTCAGAAGCTTTTGTCTCATTATTAATTTTAATATGAGCATTCACCGGCGTTGCATAGTCGGCTATGTGACGAAATATATCATCGTTCACCATTACCAATTGTTTTTGGAGAGCCGTTTCCGCGTCCTCTCTTCCCATCAATGGTGCAATAGCCTTTATCACTTCATCCAACTGTTTATCAGATTTAGGTGTAAAGCGAAATTCTTCCAAAAATAACCCAAAATCAATATCATGCTGTGTTGATACCAATGCAGTTTCTTTCTCCGGTACCGGCGGTATTGCGAACTTTTCCGACATTTGCAACCGCCGGCAATCCGCTTGAAACCGGCGCAGTAAAGCCGGACACGTCACCCACTTAAAATGACTGGTTAATGAGCGCACCGGCAATAGCAACAAACGGGCATCACCAACAGATAACGCCCCTGCCCATTGATTACTTTCCCCATGATTCATTTCAGGGCCAAAAATATCTGCGACTAATTCTTCATCCCATTTTGCTTCTGCTAAAGTCCGCATGGAACCTTTAACCGATGACGCATAAACAAAGGGCCAACCGGTGTGGGCTTCACGTTGAATTGGTAAATCAATAACCCCAACCGTTTGCCCTATACCGGCGTGTAATGAGGTTTCCGTCAGTAATCCTAATATTGTATGTGACATTATTTATTCCTATCTATTTCCAAATACCCACAATTAATTCACCGCGCCCTAACCCTTGCGCTTCTTTATATCCAGATTCCGTACCATCATGAATATGATAACCGTTTAATCCCTTAATTGCATTATCCAAATTACCTTCGACTTGGCAAAACCAGACACTACCGGCTGGCACAAGGCTCTTTAGTGGGCGCGGGCAATGTTTCCGTAAATTCCAGCCGCCTTCTCGAATGGGTTTTCCTAATACCGCACTAATAATTTTTAAGGCAACGCCGTTAATTTTGCCTTTCCAAACCGTACATTCTCCCGATTCATCTCTTTGAAAATTTGGGGCTGGTAACCAATTATCTTTTTTCCAACCTAAATATGCCGGCGTTAACAACATTAAGAATAAGTTTTGGCTATGATTTTCCGGAGTAACTGTTGGAGGCAACTCATCTGTGATTTCAACACTCGCCAAACGACCTTCCCCGCCAAAACGAGTGACTTGTTTAGTGTTAGGGTGTAAATCAGCAGAAATACCTTTGACAATTGCCCCGATTTTAATGTCTTCACAGAGGCGTAATTGTTGGGTTTGATAGAGCAAACCTTCTTTAGTAGCCCTTGTTTGCCTATCGCGGACAATTCCTAAACGTGATTCGGTTCCAAACAGTTTAGATTGACGAATTACCTCTGAATAATGGGGTAATTCACCACATAAGACTTTTTTTAATCCACATTTAGTGAGCCAAGCCTTATCTAAAGGTTTGGCCCCTTTGACTTTTTCTTTTAATTTCGGTAAGCTCGGTAAGCATACTTTTTCACCTAAATCACAATGTACCGGTTTACCGATTTGTAAGGGTTTACCGATTTGTAAGTAATAAAAATGGTTATCTTTCTCCATTAATGACAGAGGGACAGGGTAAAGGCGTTGTGCTTTACGAATTAAAAAAGGCCCTTGCAATTCTAATTGCCCAAAATCATCATCTGCTTCCCCTCCAATTTCTTTACGAATATCTTGGTATTCATCATGTTTGAGATTTTTCCAAATAACGGGACAATGTTCTCCATTAACTTGACGATTTTCCCCAATTAAACTCCGAATCGCACCAACCACAGTACGCGCCGGTGGCGGAAATAAACTGGATAATTCCGTACCACTGATGGTATCTAACGGACGTGATTCACGAAAAAACCAAGTATCGAATGGCTCAAAACACCATTGTTTCTCAGTCACATTTCATTCCCTCTTTGGCTAAAAACCGTATTAATAGTACAGCATCAGCTTTTGTTTGTGGTAAAAAACCGATTTTTTCTATTCCTTTATCAGTCGTATCATTATCCGGCACAATACGTTTTATTTGCCAACATTGTTCAAGCAAAGGAGCAATTTTATCCTCAGCGTCAGCTATACTGAGTTTTTTAATAAGTTCAGAATTAATATAATCAGTTGCTAACAACGTACATGAATCTTTTCGAGTAAAAGGCTGTTGTTCTGTTTCAAGGAAGTCAAGTTGCTTAAAACGCTCATCCATACTCAAATTCAGATACTCAACTGTTGGTATTCTGACTAATGTTTCATCTTCCTTTTCTTGACTGGGATTTAACAAATCAAAATGTTCCCGGATTTTATAAAGGAATTTGCTACTAAAATCATCGTTTTGAAATTGCACCACGAGCTTTTCAACAATAAACTGGTTTTTGTCCAAAGCGATTTCCCAAGGCATAGCCCATTCCAAAGCTTTGCCACCGCGTTTCCACACCCGCACCGCGACAGCATTACGTCCACAACCGTCTTTAGCCACATCATCCAATAAATTATGAGCATCTTTCAGCATAGTTGTCAGTGGCGTATGGGTATGCACAAATTCAATCGCAGCAGAAATCGTGGAATTTTTCACGTCATCGTCTTTATCTTGAAAAGCTTCCTGATAAATTTGGCGTATATCAGCAGCACATTGCAGCGCGTGAGGTACTGGCAAAATAGCTAAAACATCATCACCACCGGCATAAATTAAAAAGCCATTGTTATCCTCGACTTTATCTGATACCTCATTGGTGAAAGCATGTAAGGCAGCGGAAATATCTGTTCGATTAGTAACATCACCCATTTTACTGCCCAAAGAATCTCCATCCATCAACAAAATAGCATAGAATGGTGATGGCTTGATGGCGATTTTTTGGAGAACTTCTTCGCGCATTTTATCGGCTTTATTTTGAGGATACTTATTTTTATTATTGAGTTCATTCTCAAAAAAGACATCGCCATCTGAAGTTTGCAAAGTCTCGACAAGGTTCTTTGTTTCAAGTGCTTTTTTTATACATTGAATCGAAACATCTTGGTTTCCGCCCCCTAATTCATTAGCCAGTGAAACCAAATTTTTCAATTGGCTAATGTCTTCGGTAGCAATGACTTTTTTCAGCCAAGGTATAGCCGCCATAAAGGATACGGAGGGAACCCCAATTTTGAAATCCCAGCCTTTGAGTTTCCAACCATCGGGCATTTCAATTGGTTTAATTGCACCTAATTTTTTAAAACAATCCGCAAAACGCCGCTTGATAAAAGCAATCGCACACAGATTTTCATACACACCATCCTCATTTTTAGCCAAATCCCGCTTAAATTCTGCTTGAATGGGTTGCCAAAATTTCCTTAATTCCTTTTTATTCGGGCAAGAAGTACCAGACAATTCCTGCCAACCTTCCATCACCGTACATTTAACGCCAAATTCATCTGGCGCAAAGTGATTACGCAAATTTTTGCGCCGATCCAATAAATCAAATTCTTCGTTATCCTCAGTCAACGCCCAACTGATTTCCCAAAAATGGTCAACTTGCCGATTCCAAATTTCTGCGGTTTTGCTCAGTGCGGTTTTATAAGCAATTGCTTTGTCTAAGTCTTGCCAAACTAAATCCGCTAATTCATACCAAGCCTTTTGAACGCTTTGTTCTATTTTATCAGGCTCAAAATCATCATTGATTTTAGCGGTGAAGCGATTTGGGATCTTGCCTTGACGGGGTTTTAGCTCTGTGCCTTTACCTTCCAACCAAGCAAAAAAGTTTTCATTGGGTTTAGGAGAAATGATTTCTCCATTTTGGGCAATAACGGCTCGCATTGCCACCGCCGATAACCACGATAAAATAAAAGAACCGGCCCAAAAGTCGCGGGTACGCCGTGCTTGGGCAACAAAACCTTGGACTGGGCCAAGAGTAAAATGGAAGTACTTATTCATTTAATAGCTTCCTTGTTTAAAAAATCGGTAACCGGGCGGTAAAATTGTTCCAAATTATCGGTTCGATATTTTTGCTCTAGGTGGTGAAATGTTGCTGGTAAGTACAGTATACCTACAACAAAACTACGATCCGCCAATGGATGTATGTGATATAGCAAAGGACTGGCACGCCGATTCTCGTCAATATCTTTTAATGGTAAGCCAAAAGGAATTTTTTCCCCAGTCTTTAAGTTGCCGCGATAATTTTTATATGAATAGCCGGCACGCCCATGTATTTGACGAGCATTTTTGCCCGGTTTAACAATCTCAAAACACGCATATTGACTAAAAGCAGTATAAGGGACTTCTTTTATATCCCGATATTTAGCAATAATTTGACTGGCTTGTTGACGGTACTCGGGTAAGGAATAATTAAAATGTTCGGTTTTTTTGTTAGCATCAACTAATTCAGTTAAACAAACTGAGCCAAAACCACGCCGCGAACGGCCACCCAAGCCCCCAAATAAACCAAAAATTACAAGGGTTTCTTTAATTGCCTCAATATCTTTCGGAGAAGTATTTGGTTTAAAAGACAACGTAAATAGTTCACCCTCTTCAATAGATTCACGGTGTATAGGATTTGTATCATCTTCCCACAAACCAAATCCAAAATAGCTGCTGCCAATATCATCTTTTTTTTGACCTCTTTTTGGTCTTTCCGGCTAACTATTTTGTGTTGCCTTTGGTGGAGGTTGCTTAGTCACTTGCAACAAAAAAGCCCCTTGCCCACCCGTGTTGTTTTCAACTGCCGAACCAAATAAACGTGCCTCTTCAGTATGCAACGCGGATAACGCTTTTGATACCTCAATATTTTCCTTCAAATATTTACCCCAATTCAACGCTCGCCACCAAAACCGTAATACACCTTTAACAGAAGGCGGGCGAATAGACGTGGCTTTTTGTTCAGCATCACCAATAAACATCGGTGTAACTATGCGATAAGTAGCAGTTAATTTTTTCATAATCACTCTTAAACAATGAACCGGTTTTGTAAGGAGGTTTAAAAAGCCTTCCAACTGAATTCGGCATCATTTTGAACCGTCATTAAATATTCCCCGGATGCTAAAGCCAATAAACCTTGCCGACTCGCATATTCAACTAAGCTTTTATCCAAATTTAATCATAAGCTCTCTCTATATTAGAGTAATCACTTAGATGCCAAAGGCATCCATCTAATTCATTGAAAATTCAGTAAATTGTCTGTTATACGGTGCATGATAAGCCAACACAATATCCGTGTTAGGTACACCCATAGTGACTAATTCATCGGCAATGCTATCTGCTGTACCATCATGTTGTATCCAAATTTTGCCATTTTTAATATCAATATGTAATACACAACCGCGAATACGTTTTTGTCCATGCCAACCCACACTACCAAGCTGATAATGATCATGTTCACGATCAAAAATAATTTGTACTTCGACATCGCCATAAGAAGGTTTATATTGCCCGTATTTTTTTATCAATTGTTCGATGTAGGCACGGTATTTTTCTACATTTTCCATTTGACAATAACCTCTTGTTCAGTATTGTAAACCAAAAATTTGACTTGATAACTTTCCAAAATACTTTGAGTAAAAAGCAGTTTAAAATAAGCTTCGTAAGTATCTTCTGGAATAGCAAGGTACAAAATACGTTTCGGTTCGGTTTCTTTCATAACATGACGGTAATTTATAAATTGTCCCATTGCAAGATGAAATTCATAGACAAATGATTTTCTCGCAAATGTTTTGATTTCCACCGCAATTTGTTGTCCGTTTTTTTCAGCTGCGAGCATTTTTTCGGCACCGAGATCAACATACAAATCGACTCCACCAAATTGAAGGACTAATGGATCATCAGTAATTTTCCAGCCATCCTTCTCTAAAGCTGTCTTAACTATTTCATGAAAAATATCTTTTTTGGGCATTTGGAACTCCTCAATTGGACGTTGGAGCAATGTTACAAAAAATTTTTGGAAGAACACTAAAAAATCTCATAACCCCTCATGGGGATGCGTAACCCCTTGTCCCGTAATTCGCACAAACGAGTCCATAAAGCTCATAACCCCTCATGGGGATGCGTAACCTTGGTTGGGCTCGGCTGATAGGACACTGCACACCTCATAACCCCTCATGGGGATGCGTAACTAAAATGTATCAAGAGGGTATTACGCTTATGCAAAAGCTCATAACCCCTCATGGGGATGCGTAACTCCCAAGCCTTTGGCTTTTATCCAGAGTTAGATTATCTCATAACCCCTCATGGGGATGCGTAACTTTATATGCTGGTATTATGATCCAAACAACAAACCTCATAACCCCTCATGGGGATGCGTAACCTTAAACTGGAATCATTCCGAATGTGATTTTACTGTCTCATAACCCCTCATGGGGATGCGTAACTACTTCCGTTATAATTGAGCTTTTTTGCTCCGGCTCATAACCCCTCATGGGGATGCGTAACCTTGAAGGAGCTCCCGCCTTACAAGAAGAATTCAACAGGCTCATAACCCCTCATGGGGATGCGTAACTTGCTCCTACGGGTTTTGCAGCTCATAACGCTGGTCTCATAACCCCTCATGGGGATGCGTAACAATACCAACAAGAATTTCTATTGCAATTGTAAAAGTCTCATAACCCCTCATGGGGATGCGTAACTGGTGAAACTTGGAACCCCGTTACGGGTTGCACCAACTCATAACCCCTCATGGGGATGCGTAACCAGGACAACAAGTCGCTAACGCTCAAGCCGCATTCTCATAACCCCTCATGGGGATGCGTAACCCCAAAATGAGTAGTTACCCGTTACAAAATCGCACATCTCATAACCCCTCATGGGGATGCGTAACATTCCATCGAAATAAAAACGATGCAGGATATGTGGTCTCATAACCCCTCATGGGGATGCGTAACCCGAAGATTCGCTAACCATTAAAGAGGCAAATGAATCTCATAACCCCTCATGGGGATGCGTAACAAATTTCTTACTTGACGTTTCTAATCTGATAGCTTTCTCATAACCCCTCATGGGGATGCGTAACTCCACATCGTTTGCTACTTGAATGATGTCTGCTACCCTCATAACCCCTCATGGGGATGCGTAACCGGAAATTCTGGATGAACTTGAGCCTCATAATTGCGGCTCATAACCCCTCATGGGGATGCGTAACAGCAAAAGCAAAAGTGGAAGATTGGATGCGTGAAAATCTCATAACCCCTCATGGGGATGCGTAACCCACCTATTTAATTGTGCCTTTTTAATCCCTTTGTCTCATAACCCCTCATGGGGATGCGTAACTTGATATAAAGCCGAAGGCAAAAGGTAGTAGTGATGATCTCATAACCCCTCATGGGGATGCGTAACTTGTGATAGACTAGGCTGGACTCGAACCAGCGACCCACCCTCATAACCCCTCATGGGGATGCGTAACTGACTCTGCCTTGTCACCTTTATGTGTTGATACTGCTCTCATAACCCCTCATGGGGATGCGTAACAAAACTCAAAAAACCATTGCCAATTATTGTAGTGGTCTCATAACCCCTCATGGGGATGCGTAACCTGTAATGTTTGCCGGTGGCGGCCCATTATTTTTTCTCATAACCCCTCATGGGGATGCGTAACTTCAAACGCGGTCTAACTGAAATCACTACAGAATCCATTCTCATAACCCCTCATGGGGATGCGTAACCCGTGTTGCTTTAAAATTGAAATTAATATAACAACAGACTCATAACCCCTCATGGGGATGCGTAACTAATTTTGATAGCGATAGTTCTTTTGATTTATCCAATCTCATAACCCCTCATGGGGATGCGTAACCCTCCTATTTACACCATTTCTGGCTATTATCTTCCCTATTTTTTTCAAAAAAATCGTTCAAATCCCACATAACAAAACTTCGATCCTCAGGCTGATTTACTTTAGAAACGATTGAAGTTAAACACACAATAAAAATAGTGTTATAATTACAACACCTCAAAATCGCTCTTGTGACTCCGCGATTCTTGCCGCTGTGTTCGTCCTTTCCCAGATTTATCCTTAACCAAGTGAACTACATCTACATTGTGCCGATTTTTGGTAGAAATTTCCATAACGCGATCTCCCGGGATCATCAATTGGCTTAAATTACTATGCAGTTTTATTGCTTGCGCTTCTGTGATATCCCCAGAAAATACCGAGTATTGTGTATGCGTTAAATATCGACGCAACAACTTCTTAAACTTCTCGGTTCGTTTAGCTTCGACATCATACGTCATTAACATATACATTGTCTACACCTTTTTCTTAAAAGATTCATACTCCGCGACACCTAATAAATGACGTTCAATGTTCAATGCTTCTCGATACAACCACCCACGAAAAGTGTGTCCTTGATACTGCTCTTCCAAACGTATCGAAAATTGTTCAACCACATTGCGTCGTCCCGTTTCTGTCAATAAACAAACTCCTTCCTGCTGATTAAACCAACAATCATCCAACATCTTTTTTTTCACCAAACGAAAAATCAGAGAATGGCTTAATACCGGTTTAAACGGCTCTGACAAATCAAGGCTTAACGAAGATCGCCCGGTGCTTGGGGAATGCAGAAAACTTAACGCTTCATCCAAATGCGTTTTAAAAGTTTCGTGGCGTGTGACTGTATAAGTTAACTGATTAATAAATGAAATTAGGCAATTAACCGGATTATTGGGTGGGCGACGTACTCGTGGCAAAAAATCCAAACGACTATCAATAATTTTCCACGCCTCAAAATAAATACTCGTGATACTGCCTTCAATGCCCATCAATTCTTCAGAATTGTTAGTACTATCAATGCGGAAGATTAATTTATTGATATTTTCAATAAACTTTGACAATTGCTTATTGCCCCGATATTCATAATACGCTAAGTTAGCCCGCATATTATGGGCGGCTCCATGCACAACTTCCCGTGCAATAATCATTTTTTGTTTGCCATCCAAAATTGTTCGAGCCTGCTCTAATTTTACTCGCCCAGAAGCATTTTGTTCAATCGGCTCAAATGCCCCCTTAAAATAACCGTAATAATCAAACACGGAGAGGCGTACACCATTTTGTCCACACAATGTCAGCAATTTAGTATTTAAACTGCTTTCGCCGAGCAATACCAAATGCCGAATTTTTTCAATAGGAAAAGATTTGGTTTTACCAGCGATGGTCACAGATAAAGTGTTTTCGCGCCGTTTTAATTTTGCATCACGGGAGATGAAGAGGGTTTCCATTTTTTTTGTTCTCGTTCCCACGCGCCGGCGCTCATCGTTATACATAAGTGTCGTTGACACTCGTA
>Ga0233404_10000583_pt1 | contig 10174 bp, 5 predicted proteins | sample Na_oxic_2_MG_FD_179861 | JGI IMG/M metagenome (GOLD analysis project Ga0233404, IMG submission 179861) | Seawater microbial communities from Saanich Inlet, British Columbia, Canada - Na_oxic_2_MG | ecosystem: Environmental > Aquatic > Marine > Inlet | place: Canada: British Columbia | collected...
CCTTCATATTCCCACAAAAATAGTGAACAATTGTTTCGGGAATGGAACGAAGTGGATTTCCCGAAACTTACACTTGGCTTTGGTTTCGGGAAATCCGTTCCACGCAATGAACGAAACAACTGTCAAAAGTTTAGCATGTAAACGGTGTTCGAGAGCCACTCGTCAAAGTCACATTCTCGGACACCCCCTTCCCATCGACATGCCCTTACAATGAAAAGGGATTAAACTTAAATGACGCAAATCAATTAAGGTTTAATTCCGGCAATTTTACTTGTTGTGCTATTTCGATTATTAATTACTAATAACTTAATCGCACCCTTCACATCAACAAATGTTTGAACCGGATTGCACGGATGCAAGGATGATCAGGATGTACTTATCTAATCTCATCCTGAATATCCTTAAAGAAGTGTAATCATGTTCAAACACCATCCAAACTCAGACGCACTTTCGCTGGGAACAAATATAAGGTTTTAAAAAAATTTGTAAACCCCCTTGTTCACTTTCCAACTATCTAACTTATTGATTATAAAGACATCAGCTTCCAGCCTACCCTAGTGCGGACAAGGGGTAAGGCCCTTTTTTGAGGTAGTTGGCCCACATTTTGCTTAAAACGGCAAAACCTGGAGCCGCCACCACCGGTTATCAAAGTGGCTCCTCTAAAATTCCCGCCACCTTGCAACCTGACGCTTTTTAGGGCACAATCAGCACGATTGTTTACGCATCGAACAACTAGTAAATAATAAATAGGGGGTTGCCGATTTCTTAGTCGACAACCTCCGCTTGCCGTGCGATTCAAATTATCTAATTAGCAATAACTTAATCGCACCTTCATTAACAGTAATCAAACCCCTCAAGCCAACCCGCCCTCAATCCCATAGCTATTCATAAGTTTGATTAACCGTTAATTCGTTTGGGCTGTTACGCCAGTTAAACTTTGGATTCTAAAACGAATGGACATCACCAAATTCAGAGCCGCTTGCCATAAAACATTCGGCTCATGTTCAAGCATTTAGCTAACTAATAATAATTACGACTGGATACGATAAACCGAGATTCAAAAACCGGTTTGGATGGTAAATTAAAGGTCATCATAAAGTTCAATCTTAGGTCAATGAAAATTTATGACTCAAAAATTTGGAAAATTAGACACCATAGTATACAATTAATGGGCCAATATTTACATTGTTGATTTACAACGATTTGTTAAAATTGGGGGGAAAAAAGTGTCGGATTTCGACACCTAAAAGATTTTTCTAAATAGCGGAAAGCTAGGTTTTCCCCTTATATCTTATTGATTTTTAACAAGGTGTCGAAATCCGACACCTAAGTGTCGGATTTCGACACCCTGATTAACTACCTGATTTTCAATGATAATAATTGACGCTAAAATCGTGCCATTTTTCAAAAATGCTGATTTTTCTCTAATTTTCAACCGGTTGTAAATACATTGATTAATCAGGCGTTTATAGTTAAGTCGTTGAAAGATATTAGGTTATTGTAAACTCTCTTTAGCCTTAAAAACTTCAGCAACCACCCCATTCCCCCTTTCCTTCAACTCCAACAACAAACCATCAAGCTTTGCTTGGGCTTACTCCTTCATCTGCTCTACAGATTTTTGGGAACTCACCACACAGCTAATGCCGCTTACATATATAAAAGTCGATGATCAAGTTTTTTAGCCCCAAATAATAACTACAAGGATTTGATATAAAAAAGGATAAATCAAATTGCCCCCGCCGTTAAAATTCAAACACATGGAGCCGCCACCGGTTATCAAAGTGGCTCCTCTAAAATTCCCGCTACTTTGCAACCTGACGCTTTTTAGGGCACAATCAGCACGATTGTTTACGCATCGAACAACCAGTAAAATTTTTTGATAAGTGGGCAGTTCCAGCAATACCCAAAATAGCAAACTGTGCTGTAAACAATACTAAGGTTCATGCTGAATTTAAGGAGCTGGATTTTAGACTTCTGTTATCGAATTCGGGTTAATAATTATAGTAATTTAACATTTTACCCGCACAATTTTTAATAACCGCTCGTTGTTCTGGGGTTATTTTATTTCGGGACGGTTCCGGCTTAATTGTTAGGTTGGCAGGTGGGGTTAAATGCAAAAATTGCCAAATTTTACCTACAACCTTTTCCGGATTAGCAAGCAAATCTTCATAACGAATTTCTAAAAAATGGTTTAATTTGGGAGCATCTTCTTGCAATATTTCTATGCTACGTTGCCATTGCCTTGCGGCTCTATGTAACAATAACGGTGTCACCCCATAATCTTGTTGTACTTGTGCTTGGATATCCAGTGCCACAGCATAACCATTGCGAACAATGTGAATAAAATAGGCATTGGGAAAATTTTGTTGGAGCCACAATGTATTACTCATAGCAGCCGATAAATTTTCTACTACTAAATACTTATCATCTAGCTCAAGTTCAAACACTGGTTTAGAAGTTTCCGCAAGCCGTACCAACGCTTCTTTTTCAGTCCATAATAAAGGTATTTTCACAGCCTTATCTAAAGGTGGTATTGATAATTTAGTAATATCAAATTTATCAATAACCTCATGTTTACCAATAATTTTTGTCAAAAAATCAGCTTCATTACCAAGTATAAAAATCCACTGAGGTGTGGAAGCAATTTCATTTGCATAAGGCAGCGTTCTATAACCGCGATTCAGACAATTTAATGCTTCTCCCCATTCTGTAACATGATCTTCTAACAGCCAATTCTTTATAACCCACTGTTTTAATTCCTGTCCCTCTTTAAAGGCGGCATCCAAATCATAAATGCGCTCCCGTACTGCTTCCAACCAAGCATTATCTGTAACTCGCTTCACTGGAGCTTGTTGGTAAGGATAAATATCGGAACAAACCACTGGATAACCTAAAATACCATACTCTAACAAACGCAGATTGCTTTTGGCTTCATTAAATATATTTTGTTCCAAAGGCGCGATGGCTAAATCCAAGTTGAGACTAGCTAACTTAGCTGGGTATTGGCTAAACGGTACCATACTGTGAGATTCATGGACATAAGGCCGTAATTCTTCTGGATAGGCTCCCAAAAAAATCCAATCCACTTCTTTGGCTAAAGCTTTAACTACCGGTACAATCAGTTTCAAATCACCGTAATGTTGTGCAGCACCTGCCCAGCCAACCCGAGGTTTAGCACTAGTCAAGCGTTGCGGAGCCAAATCTTGCCAGCGTGCGTGTTCAATATAATTAGGTACAATTACAATATCATCAGCAATATGATGATAAGCTTCTCGCAATGGTTCCGTGGTTACCAACAAACGTTCACACAAAGAAATCGCTAAATGGACACGTTGTTTAATATCCTTATAATTGGTTTTGCTATAAGGGTTTTGCTTCGGAAGGGCATAAATTAAATCATCTTGGCCAAAAATTTTGAAACAACGCTTAAAACGTTTATATTGCCGTAAAGCATTAAGTTGGGTATCATGTAAAGCATTGTGTAACAACAAAGTATCGGCTTGCATACGCCCAAATTCGGTTACCGTAGGCATTTTGCCAACCTCATCATTAGGCATTAATCCAAATTCTATCAGCCCCAATTGTTGTAAAACCCGTAACGGAGCACGTACCCGATATTCACCACAGCCCCAACTATCGTGTGGAAAAGCTACAATCCGTTTAACTTTAGAATGCAACGCTGGTTTTCCCACCCAAGGTACATTAACCTGAGTTTCCGGCTGCCATTCCTTATCATTTAAACTCAAATTGGGGTTATAACTTGGATCGTTGCATAATTGCGGCAACCATCTGGCGTACATCGTTGCTATTTCTTTATTAAGTTGAATATTATCAACTACTTGCTTACGATTGCGAACCAAACTACCAGCACCGTGTTGGAGTAAAGTTACATCCGGAGTCCAAACAATTTTAAAACCGGCTGCGGTTACTTTTAGGCATAAATCAACATCATTAAACAGAACGGTGTTATCGGTATCCATTCCGGCTACTTGCTGATATAACGATTTTCTTATCATCATACAGCTATCAGAAACCGCCGCCAAATTTTGAGTTGCCTGAGCACGTCCCATATAACCCAAATCACTTGGGGCTAAACCCTGATTAATTTGGCCGGCAATACCGACATTGCCCATACCTAAAATATAGCCAGCATGAAGGATACGGCGTTGCGAATCTAAGATACGGGCAGCAACAATACCTACTTCTTGGCGTTGATTTAAAGCTAATAAACGTTGTAACCAATCCGGTTGAATAATTTCCGTATCATCATTTAGGAACAATAAATATCCGCCGCGTGCTGCCATTAAATTATTAATTTCAGAAAGGCTTTTTTCATAGCACCATAGGTGAAAACGTAAATCAGTTTGTAACGTTGCCAGATAAATTAAAGTTTCAATATCATCGCTATTATTATCCACGATGATAATTTCGTAATGGTTATAGCTGGTATTTTTTAACAAGCTGGTAAGGCAACGTTGGAGTGACGATTTACCATTACGAGTAAGGATAATAATTGAAACTAAAGAATTATGTTGGAGTGCATACTTGATTCGATAAATATTCTTACAATCAGTTGGATATACTTTGGCATTAATCTTTTGCCGCTGGAAATGTTGTTGTAAAATCTTTTGGCTGTTGGCCCTCTGAGATTTTGGGAACCACAAAAATTTGGTGTCATCAACTAGATGGTGATACAGCAATTTAGGAATATGTCCAATAGCTTCTTCACCATAATATTCTAATATTTTAAAAGCAATAGCATAATTTTCTAGTCCAGAAGTATATCCTCCAACTTGCTGCTGTGCTGTTCGGCGTAACAAACAAAAATGACCGACATAAGGCATCGCTCGTAATAAATCCAGATTAAAATCCGGTTTGAACTGAGGCGCAAAGTGTTTGTCATGAACCGAAACGCTATCTTCGTCAACATAGACAAACTGCCAATTTGGATGACTGGCAATATGGTCAAAACACAAGGAAAATAATTGCGGCGCGAAACTGTCTCCAGCTTCAAGCAATGCTACCCATTCCGCTTTGATTATACTTATTTCGTGGTTAATAGTTTTTATCGCCAGATTTTTGGCCGCAATTTGAATCCAACGTACATTAGGTAAATCCCAAAATATGTCATCAGTACAACTAAAATCGGCAATAATAGACAAATACCAATTACTATAATCCTGACAACGCAACGCTGCTAATGTATTGGTTAAACTGTGTTTTCTATGCAGGTTAATTAGTAAATGAAATTTAGGGGTAGAGGGTTGGGAGTTAGAAGCAGAATGTAATGCAGCTCGAATTGAGTTTAAAACCTCAAAATGTTTAATATTTCCATGCGAAACATGATCTTGATAAACAGTATGGCTCCATGCCAACAAAGTCTCATTGACATAAGGAATTTTAACAGCAGGGTAATGATGTTTAAGGTTAGGGTTTAAAAAAGTATCAATTTCGTGAGCCACCAATTCAACCTGATGGGGCCATTCCAATTTGAGAGCCACCGCAATTTTAGTAATTGTAGTGGGCCAATTTTGGAGCAATTCATCATAAGTGACAAAAACCCGGGGGCAAGCTTGACTATCTTGGATACTAGTAAGAACGTATTCTAACCATAATCTTAAAGAAGTGTTATACGAAATACCATCACGTTTTTCTAATGAAGCTGCCACTTCAAGCGGATGCCTCGTAATGATAATGCAATGGGGAACAATTCCTAGTTCTTGTAATAATGGCAACCATAATGGTAGCAAACGACATAATCTTGGGTCTTTTATACCCCAAAGAGATTGTTTAGCAAAGTTACGCCGAATGATATGACTAATTTGTTGACGTAATGGGACAATTGATTTCAAAGTCCACCAGCTTGCTGGCAAAGGAGCTGTATCAAACCATGCAGAATCAAGCTGTTGCAAAATGCGCTCATTGATCTCAACAATGTCTAAATGTTCCCAAAACCCAGTTTCATTGGTGACATGTTTTGGCAAGAATTTATCCCCAAGTTCGATTCCCAAAAGGTTCAAAACTCTGGTTAATGCGGAAGTGCCACTGCGGTGCATACCAAGCACAAGAATAGCATGAGAATTTGGTGAAATTACTTTTTGCATATATTAAAAAATAAAAAGTTGCTTTGCCAATACCTTCGCCAATATCAAAATTTGTTGTTTCGGGAATGAGGTACGATTTCCCGAAACCTATATAGCATAAGAGTTTCGGGAAATCCGCTTCGCGCAATGAACGAAACAAATATCCAATTGGCGATGGTATTGTTTGCTGGACGGGGTTTTTACTTATGTGTTAAATTTATCATAATTTTGCAAATTTTTCACCCCAAATAAATAGTTCCATAGGTTTCACCTATGGCTATTTACGTTTCACCCCGTTGGGGTTATGAATTTGCGTTGATGTGCCAACCCCGAAGGGGTTAAATGTGAATAGCCACCGATGAAATCGGTGGAACTTTTACAATTGAAGCACAAAAATTACATGGGGAACAGTTATTGGATTGCCCCTACAAGAACCATTGTTTTCAAGGGCAACCACAAAGGGATTGCCCCTACAAGAACCATTGTTTTCAAGGGCAACCACAAAGGGATTGCCCCTACAAGAATCATTGTTTTCAAGGGCAACCACAAAGGGATTGCCCCTACAAGAACCATTGTTTTCAAGGGCAACCACAAAGGGATTGCCCCTACAAGAACCATTGTTTTCAAGGGCAACCACAAAGGGATTGCCCCTACAAGAATCATTGTTTTCAAAGGCAACCACAAGGGATTGCCCCTACAAATACAAAGTGACCATAATACATAATGGATAAAACACATGGTCTTACTCTTGGAAAATTCTCACCTTTGCACAAAGGACATCAATTAATTATTGAGACAGCACTTGCTGAAATGGACGAGGTGACGGTAATCATTTATGACGCACCGGAAACAACGCTGATTCCTTTGAATATTCGCGCCAATTGGTTAAGAAAGTTGTACCCACCGGTAAAGGTAATTGAAGCATGGGATGGCCCAACAGAAGTTGGGGATACTCCCGAAATAAAACGTAAACATGAAAATTATATTATCAACGAATTAAATATTTTTGGCATAACCCATTTTTATTCCAGCGAATTTTACGGTGAACATATAAGCGTCGCACTTGGTGCAGTTAATCGGCTTGTAAATCCTTCCCGTAAAATCATACCTATATCTGGAACGAAAATTAGAGAAAATCCGTTTGGGTGTCGAGAATATATACATCCACTTGTTTACCGAGACTTGATCACAAATGTGGTTTTTTTAGGTGCACCGTCTACCGGAAAGACAACCATTACCAAGAGAATGGCACAAGAATATGGCACGGTTTGGATGCCTGAATATGGGCGGGAATATTGGGAACAGAATCAAGTTGAACGTAGATTGTCGTTGGAACAATTGGTTAAAATTGCAGAAGGGCATTTGGAACGTGAAAAAAGCCTTCTTTATCAGGCGAATCAATATCTATTTACTGATACAAATGCTTTAACAACTTTCATGTTTTCACAGTATTACCATCAAACCGCTGTCCCAAAACTTATTGAGTTGGCAAACTTAGCCTCATCACGCTACGACTTGATTTTTCTGGGCGACACCGATATTCTATATGACGATACTTGGGATCGCTCCGGAGATGTTAATCGCAAAATTTTTCAGAAACAGATTATTGGAGATTTACTTGCTCGAAAAATTCCTTTCATTGTTCTGAGTGGTAACCTCGAAACTAGAGTTACAAAAGTTAAAACTATTTTGAGCAAATTTCAAAAATACAAACCATTGCCAGAAATTTTTCTTGAAGGAAAATTATAATGCCAAATTTTTTAAGCGTTGACAATATTGCTTTCACGATTATTGGATACCCGATGAGTTATGTTGAATTTATTGGTACCATTCTTTATTTATGGTCGGTTTGGCTCATTTCTAAGCGGCGCATGTTGACATGGCCGGTTGGTATAATCAGTGTATTACTGTACATGGCTTTGTTCTACCAAATTCGACTTTACTCTGACACATTGGAGCAGGTTTATTATCTTGGAATGGGTATTTATGGTTGGTGGATGTGGAATAAGTCTCCGAAAGACGATGGTCAGATAATCGATGTACATTACAGTAATCAGCGCGTAATTTTTCTGTGGATTGCTCTAACTGTTATTGTTGCAATTATTATGGGCTTTTTCATGACTCGTGTCCACACTTTGTTTCCCGTAATTTTCCCGGCTGCTGCTTCATTTCCCTATCTTGATGCGCTTACAACAATAATGAGTTTTTCAGCAATGTGGCTAATGGTTCAGAAAAAAACTGAAAGTTGGATTTATTGGATTATTGTGGATACCATTGGAATATGGTTGTATTTTGTCAAAGATGTAAAATTCATTTCTATGCTATATGTCATTTTGCTGATTTTGGCCATCAATGGCTTACGAATGTGGGCTAAAGTAGCTAGGCGTGCCAATGAACCGAATTATTGATAAACAAATACTGTCATCACTCGTTCAGAATTGGTGTTTACTGTCCAATGCGTAAGGTTTGTTAGCCACTGCCTTACGTTTTGGACTTTTGCCCAGAGATTATTTATTCTGATTGTAACGGATTTTGGGGGCGAACACGCAGGTTCGCCCCTACAGCCCCCTGAATACGTGGTGTTTGGTAGGGGCAAACCTATGTGAATACGTGGTGTTTGGTAGGGGCAAACCTATGTGTTTGCCCTTTTTTTGATTTCAATCCCCCATTATTCTAAGTGTCCCCAAAATCCGTTATAATCAGTATTTATTAACGGAGTAAACAGAATGAAAAAAATCGAACTATCTTTACCAGAAACGGTATATGACGAATTAGAAGAAAAAGCCTCACAACAAGGTATTTCTCTTAATCAATATTTGGTTGCCCAAATAAACAAACTATTAGCAACCTCTACAGAAGAAATCATGAATCTGTCATCTGAAGCTGTTGCGGGATTAAAAACGGAACTTGACAAAAGTAATGATAACAGTATCGACTTTGAGTACCAAGGTTATACGGTTTCTGTATTTTCTTCATTTCCAACAATTATCGTCGGAAAGGAGGATGAAGAACCTTATCACTTTCCATCTGTAGTCATAGATGAAATTGCGAAAACTTTTGAGGAAGCCGTCGAAAATGCCAAGGAATTTATTGATGATTATAAACAGTATTAAATATCATGCAAAATCAACCACTTCAACCAAATTACGAATACCAAGCCGGTGGTAGTCTCGCTGCCGATGCCGTTTCTTATGTTTTCCGCCGCGCCGATCAAGATTTTTATGAGGGGCTCAAGCAGGGCGAATTTTGTTATGTCCTCAATGCTCGCCAAATGGGTAAATCCAGTTTGCGAGTTCGCACTATTCGCCGTTTGCGAGCCGAAGGTATTGCTTGTGCTACTATCGATATCACTGAAATTGGGGCTACCGATGTTACCTCACAAGAGTGGTATGCCGGTATTATTGATATTATTGCCAACGACTTCAAGTTGGTGGATTTTGATGTCGATGATTGGTGGCAAACCCACCGGTTACTTTCTCCGGTTCATCATTTGGCGAAATTTATTGAGGATATTTTGTTAGTCCAAGTTCAGCAAACTATCGTGATCTTTATAGATGAAACCGATGCGATCCGCCGGTTTGGGGAGGATTTTTTTGCGCTGGTTCGGAGTTGCTACAATTTGCGCCCGGATAAACCGGCTTATCGACGCTTAACTTTTGCCATTTTGGGGGTAGTTAGCCCGGCGGATTTAATTGCAGATAAAAAGCGCACGCCGTTTAATATTGGTCATGCTATTGATTTAACTGGATTTGAGTTGGCGGAGGCGGAATCTTTGGCTCTGGGTTTGCCAGCACTTGAGCCGTTAGCATTATTAGAAACTATTTTGGCATGGACTGGGGGGCAACCATTTTTAACCCAAAAGTTGTGCAAACTCGTATGCCGGAGAGATACGCCGCTTCCAGCCGGTTCCGAGGCAGCATGGCTTGAGCAATTGGTGCGAGATGAAGTTATTAAAAATTGGGAATACCAAGATGAGCCACCGCATTTACGCCATATTCGGGATCGGATTTTACATGAGGGGGGGCAATATAGCGGGCGATTATTGGGTTTGTACCAAAATCTCTTGCAACGCGGGGAGTTGCCGGCTGATG
>Ga0233404_10000584_pt1 | contig 10170 bp, 5 predicted proteins | sample Na_oxic_2_MG_FD_179861 | JGI IMG/M metagenome (GOLD analysis project Ga0233404, IMG submission 179861) | Seawater microbial communities from Saanich Inlet, British Columbia, Canada - Na_oxic_2_MG | ecosystem: Environmental > Aquatic > Marine > Inlet | place: Canada: British Columbia | collected...
CCTAATTTGAATTACTTCCTCAAATTTAGAGTGATTTTGCGTATAGAAGCGGCCTTAATCCAATCCTTGTAGTTTTTGTGGTTTTTAATCATAAACTGTCAACTACTTTTGAAGGGAGCCAACACATCCGTGTTAATTTCATTATCCGCACCACCGGGCGTATCGTTCAAGTTCCACGAATAACGAGCAAACAACTTAGTTTTGAAACCGAAAGTTGGATATAACCGGCGATTGTCCTGAAGGCTTACGAGCAAACAACTAAAGATTCAATCGAATGCGCTCCAAAAACAAGCCACCATTTAAATAGCGAATATCTCCCAATAAGGCATTGGTTGCCGGGGAACGTTGCTCTTTAGGTTTGGCAAATCCCTCAAAAAAGAGTTTGGCTAAAAATTCCCGATAAAAACAATCCGCCCGGCGTTGCTGACTTTGGGCTAATTTAGCCGGCAAATAATCCATATTACCCGGATCTAAAAAGCCATTTTTTTGTAAAAACCAAATAAACATCAAACGGTTAAGTAATACCGAGGTATACCAACGCCGCTCCCGCTCATCATCTATGCCGGCAATTAATTCTAAAAAAGCCAGATGTTGCTTCTGAAAATCCCGATAAAACTTTTTGGTAACGGTTTCAACATCAAGAGCCTCTTTGAATTTTTGAGCAACTTGTACAACCGATAAATCCTCACCACTATCTTCAAGTTCAGTCATATCAACAAATAGGGCCGACAATTTACTGATAAATGAATCACCGGATTGGCCCTTAAAATAATAATGTTCACGAAGTTGCGGGGTTTTACCGGCTTTATAGTTAACCCAATACCAAATACTTTGAGTGGGTTTTGAAAATTCATCTAAGAAAATCAATAAGTTTTCATGATGAAGGGCCGAAATTTGCCGCTGAATCTCAGCCCGATTTTGAGCTGTTGGAACAATCGCGCCACTGATTGCAAACACAACAACGCCACCCAATGTTGCAATCGGTTTGATTTGATAATCGGTTTCATTGACGTTAAGGCTACGTGCTTGAATCTGCAGCGGGTTATTCCAGCCCAGTTCATTGATAAATAATGACTTAAAGTCAAAGGCTTGGATAGCGTCACGGGTTTTAGAGAGGTTGATTTTTTGCATGAAATCTTTTAAGTAAAAATTTAAATGGTTGAAAAGACAAATCCGATTTTTGAAACTCGATGATCAAGTTTTTTCTAAAACCGATAACTACAAGGATTGTATATAAGAAAGGATTTAAACCGATAACTACAAGGATTGTATATAAAAAAGGATTTTTTCCGGGTATCACCTCGATCTAATCCCTTCTTATATACAATCCTTGTAGTTAACTGGATCAACCTCTCCCAAAAATCCTTGTTTCCACAAATATCCCATTTGATCGCCTTCTTTCATATATGCACTGATTTGCTTATCATTTTTAGCCCTTTTTACTTGAGTATAACCATGACTTTTTTCTAACCAAAAAACCTCTTTTAATTCTGTTGCATTTAAAAAATCCGGTGAATGTGTAGAAACAAAAACTTGACAGCCCCGATTTGAATACGAACGAAATTCTTCAGCAAGTTCCCATAATAATTTAGGATATAATTGATTTTCAGGTTCTTCAACACAAAGCAATGGATGAGGTGTCGGATCATATAACAGAGTCAGATAGGCAAGCATTTTTATCGTTCCGTCAGAAACATACCTAGCTAAAAAAGGATCTTCAAAAGCACCATCTTGAAATTTAAGCAAAACACGCCCTTCTTCGGTTGTTTTAGATTCAACTTTTGAGATGCCTGGAACTCGTTTGCTTAATAATTGTAATATCTGCTCAAAAGTTTCTTTATGATTATTGAAAAAATATTCTATTACTAATGATAAATTTTCGCCTTCACGAGAGAGATGTTCGGCAAATCCCGCTTCAGGTTCAGTTCGTGCTTTACTGATATGACAGTCAGAAATATGCCAATTTTCAATTAAATTACCAAGTGCAACAATAGCCGGAAATTTTTCAAACTGTGCCAGCCCTTTGATTGCTAAAATATCATTAGACTTTAAGGATTGCTGCTCTCTATTTAAATCTTTTACATTGGTAACATTATCTAATTCATTGGTGACGGCGGTGCCTTTTCCATTAGCAAAATCAAGACGCTAAAGCACTATTAACGGTTCCACTCATTGCATCGCGTAAGAAACAAAAAACATTAAAAATGGTACTTTTACCACTCCCATTTGCACCAACCATCACACAAAAACTAGGAATATCTTTCATCTCTACATTTTTAAATGCTTTGAAATTTTTTAAACGAATGGATTCTATTTTCATATTTGTTTATCCTAAATAAATTACTTATTATAGTTTTGCACCAATTCAAGAAATCCGATTTTTGAAAAAATCGGATTTTTACTGATTCTAATAAAAATTATTGTTCAAAATGATTATAAGCCCCCAAAGCCGCCTCCTTAACCTCATCCTTCACAATTGGAAACGTTCCCAAGATATGCTTAAACTCTTCAGAAGTCAAGCCATATAAATGGGCAATCATGCCATCCAGTTCGGCGCGAAGTTGGGCGCGTTCATCCGGATTAGTCACGCCATTTTTGTGGGAGCCTAAGCCAACTGCTTTGGCTAAGTCGTCAAATTCGGGGGTGGTGCAGATGAGTTTGGCGGCGCGAGTTACGATGGGGGTGAAGGCTGAGTCTTTTTCGGTTAGGCGTGGAACGGGAAGTTGATAGACATAAAACATATTACAATGGGCTGTAACTTTTTGACGAATAAAAGTATCCATTACAAAACTATTGAGCAATGCGGTAATCGCTAATAATTCCATTTCATTTTTTGGAGAAATTGAATTAATAATTGTATTACCAGTAAATCTAAGAGGTGGCAAAACAGTTGCGATCATAGTCCTCTCATTTGTGCTACTTGCCACATCCCGAAAACCTAAACGATATCTTTGATAATCCAACTTTTGCTCATCATCTTCTTTTTTGCCTAATAATGCCTTACGTCCTTCCTTTTCATCCACCCAATAACGAGCTTCACAAAATTGATGTTCAAACTGATGAATCATTTTACCTTCATAAAGCGGCAATCTGCCCTTTGCCGGTTCCGTGTGAAATAAATGACTATCATTAGTCATGTGAAATTCGCTACTCAGTACCAAATTCCAAACGCCGTCAATTTTTTCCCCCAACAATGGAAATTGCAACATTTTTTCAGCAATACTCACATCCGTCTCATCTTTAAATTCCATCACTGAGTGAGAATCTGGTGATAGACGTTGTAGAAGCTCAACGGATATTTCTACATGTTCTTTATGATTATGGAGGAAAGTTGATATTTTTTCTGGACGAATTGCTTCACGCGGATTAATCCGAAAACCGGCTCCAAAAGAAGTTGTTGGTTTGCCTTTTTCAAAATTGAGTAAACAAAATTTAAAACTATGATGCACGCTTTCAAAAATAAATTTCTCATTTGACAAACCAAATAAAGCCTCAACTTGGGTTTGTGAAAATAATAGTTTTCTTAATCCGGTAGCTCCTAAATCAGTATAAATACCACTTGGAATAATAATACCACATTGCCCACCGGTTCTAAGCAAGTTAAAGCATTGTTCCAAAAAAAGTTTATACAAATTAATATCACTACCAGTTTTTTTGCCATTCACCACCGCGATTTGATGCGGATATTGCGAACTGGCACGAAAATATTTGCTCAAATGGGGAAAGCGACTTTGATAAGCTAACCAAGCTTCAAGTATTTCAGAGCCTCGGAGCAATTTAGTTTTTTCCTTTTCAAAAGCTTTAATCGTCATTTTGTTTTTGGTGACGATATTGGAATAGTCATTAAAAAATTCTTTGGCTTGCGGCTTGAAAATCTCCCACGGCGGATTAGTAATAATCGCATCAAAACCACCCTTTAAATTTAACACCTCATCAAATTCATAGCCCCAATGAAATAGGTGCAAATCAGCAAAATCCGACAATTGGAGGGCACGCTTAACCGGTTTACCCACCTTATTTTTCTTATCATCCCAAGTCGCTTGCTCAAATTTGATTTTGAGGCGATTAAATTCATCCAACAAAATCTCATCTAACACCGTTTTGGCTTGCAGCTTATGCGCCTCAATTTCATCACGCAGTTTTTGCAAATCTTCAGCATAAGTGACAGCATCACGATAAGAATGAATCATGGCATTTTTTTCGGCTAAAATATTTTGATAACTATTAACCGCTATGTTTTGCAATAAATTACCGGTTTTTCCAATTTCTTCAAATTTTTCGGCATCCACTTTTAACAAACCCAGCAAAGAATTACCGGCTAAAATATTAAAATCAATATTCGGCAACGGCTCTAATTCCTCCACCGTCTCCGCCGACGCGACTAGGGCTAAAAATAATCGCAACCGAGCGATTTCAGTGCCTTCCTCCATAATATCCACGCCAAAGAGATTGTCGGTGATAATGCGCTTTTTGATGAAATAAGATAAATTGGCGTGTTCGCGTTGCTGCTCTTTTAACCATCTTTTCAATTCCCGATCCGGCAAAAATTGAATACGCCCAATAATCGCCTCATAAATATTAATAAGCGTTTTCATCATCGCAATCAAAAAAGCCCCAGAGCCACACGCCGGATCGAGTAAACTCAATTTCGGCAATACCTTATCAAGCAATTCATGACACAAATTAGCATCCAAATTCATCAATAAATCTGCCACCGAATTAAAATGCCGTGCTGCCAAAACCCCGGGAATTTCAGCATGATTGATTTTTTGCAAGATTAATTGATGTAGGGTTTGCTCACAAAGATATTCCGTAATTTCTGTGCGGGTATAATAGGCCCCAAATTGTTTTTGATTGATGTACTTTTCAAAAATATACCCCAACACATCCGGGTTAATTTCATTATCCGCACCACCGGGTGTATCGTTCAAACTCCACGAATAACGAGCAAATAACTTAAATAAATTCGCAAACGCCGAATCCGGAATTGAAATCTGATAACGAGATTCAATCGAATGGGGTAAAAAAAGTCCACCATTTAAATAGCGAATATCTCCCAATAAAGCATTAGTAGCTGGGGAGCGTTGTTCTTTAGGTTTAGCAAATCCCTCAAAAAAGAGTTTGGCTAAAAATTCCCGATAAAAACAATCCACCCCACGCTGTTGGCTTTGAGTTAATTTATCGGGCAAATAATTCATATTACCCTGATCTAAAAAGCCCTTTTTTTGCAAAAACCAGATAAACATCAAACGGTTAAGTAATACCGAAGCATACCAACGTCGATCCCGCTCATCATCTATACCGGCAATTAACTCTAAAAAAGCCAGATGTTGCTCCTGAAAATCCCGATAAAACTTTTTGGTAACGGTTTCAACATCAAGAGCATCTTTGAGTTTTTTAGCAACTTGTACAACCGATAAATCCCCACCACTATCCTCAAGTTCAGTCATATCAACAAATAGAGCCGCCAATTTACTGATAAATGAATCACCGGATTGGCCCTGAAAATAATAATGTTCACGAGGTTGTGGGGTTTTACCGGCTTCACGCTTAACCCAATACCAAATACTTTGCGTGGGTTTTGAAAATTCATCTAAGAAAATTAATAAGTTTTCATGATGAAGGGCCGAAATTTGCCGCTGAATCTCAGCCCGATTTTGAGCCGTTGGAACAATCGCGCCACTGATTGCAAACACAACAACGCCACCCAAAGTTGCAATCGGTTTGATTTGATAATCGGTTTCATTGACGTTAAGACTACGCGCTTGAATTTGCAGCGGGTTATTCCAACCCAATTCATTAATAAATAATGACTTAAAGTCAAATGCTTGGATAGCGTCGCGGGTTTTAGGAAGATTTAGGTTTTTCATAAAATTGTCTGAATCAGAATTTGCAAAATTTTAGAATTAACAGAATATATTATCCCAATTGCTTTATCCTTACTTATATCAAATCTTTGTAGTTGGGAGTTGCCTTATTCCATATTATTCAACCCCAACGAACACAAAATCCTCGGCTCCTTTTTCCACTCATGTTCATGAATAATACATAGTCTATCATCATGATACAAGCCTATTACTGTTGTCGCTAAAGTTTCAGCCGGCGCATGACTTCGCAAATGAAAGTTTAAGATGTCAACCGCAGATTCACGCAGCGGATATTTATAAATTGCATCAATCGCCTTTTCTAATTTTGGCTCTAATAAGGTGCCGCGTTTTTTGGTATAGTCTTTTAATTGCAGATAAGTCTGATAACGTGCGCCATTTTTTCTCCCCAAACCGCCGGCACTGCTTTTTTCACTAGTCAACATTTGTTCAACACCGCGTTGGACAATTTCATGGTGTGAGTCGCTGCGTTTTAAGGCTGGCGTTTCGGGGTGACAAGCAGCAGCTTTAAAAATGTCATCTAATGAGTCGCTAACGATTTCGCCTTTTTTGTCTAACCATACCATAGCATCATTACCTTCCGGTGTATCAATATAAACTAATGCTCCGGCTGGTTGATGATGTTGGGGGAGATAAGCTTTAGTGGAATGAACGACAGGCGGTAAAGCCGGAATGATTTTTTCTAGCTTTGGCTCAGCTTTAATGGCTTTTGTCCACACGGCATAAGCTTCGGAGACTAAATCGACTTCATTATCAGCTTCATCATCTAAAATGCCGGCTTTTTCGTGATACAAATCATGCAGGTTGGTTTTAGTGTCATCATCTTCAAAAAAAGCTTCATCGGTGCCAACCACTTCGGCATTTTGGTTCAGACGGTGTTTTAAACGGACACGTAAATTAATAATTTTTTCAATCCCTTCGACGGGTAAAAAAGAATAACATAAAATATTAGGTGCCTTTTGCCCAATTCTATCCACGCGCCCCACCCGTTGAATTAAGCGAATAATCGCCCAAGGCAGATCATAATTAACCACAATCGCAGCGTCTTGTAAATTTTGTCCTTCCGATAACACGTCGGTGGAAATCAATACCCGAATTTCATTGTTAACCGGTTTATCATTACTCACCGGGCTAAAGCGCCACGCTAATGCGGTGGGATTGGGTACATCCCCGGTTGCTACAGCCATTTGGGTGACACCTCGCGCAATCAATTGGTTAGATAAATAAACAGCCGTATCCGCAAATTGTGTAAAAATCAGTACTTTATCATTGGGATGGGTTTTTGTCAGCATTAGTTCCAAAGTATTCAGTTTGGCATCTTGGGCCGCTTGCCAATCGCCACAATCGGTTAAAATGTCAAGTAAGGTTTCTGAATCTTTGTGCAAATGTTCAGTTAAAGCGGATGAAAAAAAACTGGCGGCAAGCCATTTAAAGCGTTTTTTGGTTTTGGGGCTAGTGTAAATGTCATAAATTTCAGCGGCTTGTTGCTGAAAATCAGCCATGGTTTTTAAACGCTTTTTTGCCTCCGCTACTGATTCCGCATCACCATCGTTGAAACGGCTATCAAAATCTAATAAGTCTTGAGTACCAATCGGAATATCTTTGCCATTCAGCAGGGCGTACAAATAAATACTGTTACGCAACATCAGTCGTTCAAGCGATAAGATAAATACTTCACCGCTACTTTCTAAACGCTTAAATAAGTTTGTCCGACAAAAACCGATTAAGCGTTTGCCACTTCGTGATAAATCTTTGGTAATTTTTTGTTCCGTTTTAGAAGCTTGAACTTTGGGAACCAGATATTCTCCCAAGCCATAACGGGGCAGATTGAGTGCCGCAATTTTATTAACCACTGCCTCAGAATAAAGTTTGGCATATTGTTCATCAATCGGAAAAGTTGCCGTCTTAGGTAAACGGGCGGGAAAATAGGCACGTTGTCCATTATCCAGCAACAAATATTTTTGCCCCTTTTCATGATCAGTTTGGGCATAATTTTCCTGAATAAAACTGCGAGTGCGACGCACCATATATAAGCGCATTAATTTACGCCAATCTTCTGGATATTCGCTTTTTTCATAAGCTGCCAGAGAATGGATATCACACTGATGCCGACTGGAAAACATTTTCATGCCCCCAGTTGCGGCAATTAATTTTTCTGGGCTGACACTGAGTTTTTTATCTTCTGGAATAAACAGCCTCAATTGATTGGCTAAATCCAGATAAGTTTTATTATAAGGCGTGGCAGAAAGTAAAACGACTTTGCAATCATTTCTGTCAATATAATCTCGAATAGCTTTATAACGTTCACCTTCTCGATTGCGTAAATTATGGCTTTCATCAATAATCACCAGATGATAGCGTTTTAAATCGGCTAATTTCTTTACCATTGTGACTGACAACACTTCTGCCATCTTGAGATATTTATCACAATAACCATTTTGCCACATAGCCACTAAATTTTTAGGACAAATAATCAGAGTTTCGAGTCGATAGATATTTTCAAAGATTTTGGCTAAGGCGGTTGCCATCAAAGTTTTACCTAAACCTACCACATCACCAATTAACACGCCACCGCGCTGGTTTAAGTGTCGTGCTGCTAACCGCACTGCTGCGGCTTGATAATCAAATAGTTGGTTACCAAATTCACGCGGTACCGTAAATTCATTTAAACCGGCTCTGGCTTCCTGAGAGAGGTGATACGCCATTTTAAGATAAATATGATAAGGGGGAATTAATTGTTCACGCGCCCAACTTTGTTCAATTATTTCAATCAGTTGCGCTGAAATATCCAAACACCATCTATCCTGCCAGCGGGCTTCAAACCAAGCTGCGAGTTTTTGACAAGCATCCCCTTCAACAACATCAACATTGAGTTCACCTTGTCCCAATAAGCCGGCATAAGTGAGATTACTACTACCAATATAACCAATCACCGGGCTAAATTTATCCTCACGAAACAAAAGATAAAGTTTGGCATGGAGGGGAGACTTTAAAAAGAGTTTAATAACGACTTTTTTATCTTGCAGTTGTTGGGCTAAACGGCGTAAAGTGGTTTCTTTTTGATTGGTTGGAATCGTTTGGGCTAATTGTTCTCGAAATTCAGCGGCGAGTTTTCTTTTAAACCGAATTGCGGTTTGATTATCTATTGTACTGGTTTCCGGTTTTTCTCCAGATATACCAATCAATAAGCGGCAACAGTTTCCTTCACCACCATTGAAATTATCAATATAAGTGTCCAAGTGTTGCCAACCGCTAAGTCTAAAATAACCGATACAAAAATCGGCGCGATAAGCGACTTTTAGGGTATCTTGTAAGGCAGGTAACAGGTATTGTTCTAAGTTGTCGAAGATTTGGGGCATGTTAAACTTTTTTGTCTGAATCGGAATTAACCAAATTTTAAAAATTTATGAGCTGCCATAGAAATCCGATTTTTGGAAAAAATCGGATTTCTTCCCGCCAAAGGTTAGAAATTATACGCAAAAACTGCTCCGTTTATTATTGGGTTCAATCCTTTATTATAAGCAATCCCTGTAGTTTGGTGGCACGATTACTGAAAATTAGCTATTTTGCGTAAGTAAGGTTTGTTATGTTGTAATATTTGGGGGAGAGTGATTATTGCTGCCGTGGCTTCGTCGGCTTTGGCAAATTCCCCATACATTACTTCCCAAAAAACTTGTCCTTTTCTAATGATACGGTGAAGATATATATATTCTAACAAGGGCTGCATTTCTGGTTGACGTAATAAATAAACTAAATGATCGGTTTTATTCGCTGCCGCTTGCATTAATTGAATACTATAATGTTGTCCGTTTGCTTTTGCCAACCAACGTTGGGTAGCTTGGATACGTTGCTGTAAGATTGAATCTGTTGTAATAGTTAAAATTGGTGGTGTTGTTGGGCTCGTTATTGATAGATTGATAGTCTGCAACCATGTCATTGCTGTCTCTCGATAGGGTGAAAACCAGAATCCGACGATTAACGCAATAACAAGAATTAGGCTGAGCCACGTACCGGCAGAGAATCGTGGGCAAGCAAAACCACTATCACGCGCCGCCAATCGAACATGTTTGGAGCGAATAATATATACATCGTTGGCAAAAGCTGCTAATAGGGATTTATCTGCGAGAACATTAACACGTCGCACCAATCCTTTAGAAACCCTCGTTAAAATGCGGATAGCAGCGGGGGAAAACACCGGTGTACCTCGATAACCAACTGCTTTCATACGAAAATCCAAATATTCTCGGATATTATCCCGGGTTAATGGTTCCAGATAAAAACTATG
>Ga0233404_10000585_pt1 | contig 10164 bp, 8 predicted proteins | sample Na_oxic_2_MG_FD_179861 | JGI IMG/M metagenome (GOLD analysis project Ga0233404, IMG submission 179861) | Seawater microbial communities from Saanich Inlet, British Columbia, Canada - Na_oxic_2_MG | ecosystem: Environmental > Aquatic > Marine > Inlet | place: Canada: British Columbia | collected...
CGCGCTTGAGTGATATTTGCGCCGCCATCAACATCATAAATAGGAATACGCCCAAAACTATCCATGCGGAATGCGCTCTAAATATCCAAGTAAGGACAATACCAAGAGCGATGAGTTGTAAATAAGTACGCAGGGTAGCTATAGCAATGGAACGTAATAATCCAAGTGACATAGCAATAGATACTACCCCCGCTGCCATAATAAAGATCGTTGCGAAAAATAATTCCAGCCAACCAATAACGATGGCAGTTGTATTCATTTTATTGAATGGTGAATGGTGAATGGTGAATGGTGAATGATGAATGGTGAATTTTCTCGTTCCCAAACTCTGTTTCACTGCCATTAAGTTAAGCCTTGGAGTCCAAACCTTTAGATTTGGAAGTGTTTGATTCTAAACTACATAATCCAAAGTCTTACGGTTTGGATTCCAATAAATATTCCTTAACTTAATGGCATTGAAACTCTGTTTGGGAATGCCTGCCCCGACGCTCTGCGTCGAATCTTTATTGTGGTAACGCCTGCTGACAATGATGTAACCAGTCTTTATTAGTATCACCAATGACTAAAAAATACGGATTAAGTAATGATTCCTTAGTATTGTAGCGAAGGGGTTGCAACTGGGTATCAGTCAAAATGCCACCGGCTTGTTCAACTACACACTGTGCCGCCGCAGTATCCCATTCCGAAGTTGGCCCAAAGCGGGGATAAATATCTGCTTTGCCTTCTGCCACCAAACAAATTTTCAAAGAACTGCCAATACTTACCAACTTGGTTTCTATATCAAAACTATCAATAAATTTCTGTAAATGTTCACCGGCATGGGAACGACTGCCCGCAATCGTTAAGTGATTTTCTGGACATGGTTGGACGCTAATAGATTTTGGCGATTGTTCCGGTAAACATTTGAAGGCTCCTCCCCCTTGGATCGCAAAATATTTTACATCAGTTGCTGGCACGTACACCACACCAAGTATGGGTTTATGCTCATCAATCAGAGCAATATTGACCGTAAATTCATCATTACGTTTCACAAATTCGCGGGTACCATCAAGCGGATCAACTAACCAATACCGTTGCCATTTAACCCGTTCATCGTAAGGAATCTTAGCCGATTCCTCAGACAACACTGGCAAATTTGGGGTTATTTTTTGCAAACCGGCTACGATAGTTTCATGTGCTGCCATATCGGCAAGAGTTAAAGGTGATTTATCAGATTTTTCTTCCACATCAAAATCAGTGCGATACACTTCCATAATGCGTGTAGCGGCTATCTGTGCAATTTGGTTCACAGCATCCACAAGTTCTTTAAGGTCAAAATTGTTTGACATTATTTCGTTTCTCCAAAAAAAATTGATCTAAATTTTATCATATCCCAATACTTACGCATTGACAAACTAAGAATATGTAATACCAATTAAGGTTAAATTATTTTCGTTAGTTTTAAAATCCATCTTGACTTCATTTTAACGACAGAGTATTTTTGGGCATCGTTAGGATGATAAATACCACACATATAAGAACGGTATTTAATGTTATTGGCTGAAATCAATAAGACTGGTGATTATACAACCGTCACAAGTTTTAAGGCGATTTCTGATAAAAAAATACCGGGCGAACACGTAGGTTCGCCCTTTCATACCGGTATATTTTTCAATTGCCCTTCAGAAATGTTGGGGCAACCATAAAGGATTGCCCCTACATGCCCATTGTAATGGTAGGAGCAATCCTACGCGCATGCCCTTTTCGGGATAAGTGAAGGGTGCCCAATTGTAATCACAATTGTAACAACATATAGGATTTTTTATGATAAATATAGTTTATGGTAGTACTCAAAAACCGGTTGCCAGCAGACAACTAGCAGATTTTTTTTCATCTTCTAATGGAAATGGAACTTTTTATATTGGCTATCCGATTATGGGCTCTCCAGAAGGAGCCTTTTCATTAGATGCTCTGTTAATCAGTTCAGACATTGGTCTAGTTATTTTTCATATTGTTGAAGGAAAGGAACTTGGAAATATAGAAGAAGTTCAAGATAACATTTATACTAAATTACAAGCTAAACTACTTCAACATCGGGCCTTGCTCAAATCTAGGCGACTCCAAGTTGCTATGAATGTAGTTACTTTTGCTCCGGCAATTAAAAATTTAGATAGCAATAATATAGAATATCCTATATGTAATGACAATAATAGCTTAACTGATTTCTTATCTGCTATAGAAAAATGGCCAGAAAATAATCTTTATCAAAATGTTGTTGCTATAATACAAGCTATTTCCACTCTCCGCAAAGGAAAAAAACGGGAAATTAAAAAACCTGATTCTCGTGGTAATAAGTTAAAAGATTTAGAAAATTCCATTGCAAATTTAGATAGTAACCAAAACCAAGCCGTTATTGAAACATTTGATGGTGTGCAGAGAATTCGTGGATTAGCTGGTTCTGGAAAAACGATTGTGCTGGCTTTAAAAGTTGCTTATTTACATGCTAATAACCCGGATTGGAATATCGCGGTAACTTTTCACACTCGTTCTTTGAAAGGACAATTTGAACGGTTGATTAATAATTTTATTATTGAGCAAACTAGTGAAGAGCCTAATTGGGATAAAATTCAGATTATCCATGCGTGGGGTTCTCCCGGTCAAGGAGCCGGAATATATTATAATTTTTGTTTAAATCATGGGATTGAATTCTTAGATTTTAAAACTGCCAAGGCTAGATTTGGAACTGACAAAGAGTTTGACGGTGCTTGTGGATTAGCAGTTTCGCAAATTAATGAATATAAACCGCTTTATGATATTATACTCATTGACGAGGCACAAGATTTTTCTCCAAGTTTTCTCCAAATTTGTTATCAATTAGTTAAAAAAGACTCTAAAAATTCCGCGAGACGATTAGTTTATGCTTATGACGAATTGCAAAGTCTGAATAAAAAATCGTTACCATCTCCGGAAGAAATTTTTGGTAATAAGCCAAATGGTGAGCCAGTTGTAAAATTTATGCCCCCACAAGCCGGAAAACCGAAACAAGATATTGTACTTGGAACTTGTTATCGTAATTCGCGTCCTCTTTTAACCACCGCCCATGCTTTAGGATTTGGCATATATAGAGATAAATTAATCCAGATGTTTGACCATTCGCAATTATGGTTAGATATTGGCTATAAAGTAGAAGAGGGAAGATTAAGTGATAAAGGCGGTGAGAATATTTGTTTAACCAGAGACAGTGAGACTAGCCCAGATTTTTTACAAAATCATTCTAAAATTAGTGATTTAATTCGATTTAAATCATTTGTTTCTGATGAGGAACAAATCAATTGGTTGGTGGAATCTATTGTAAATAATATACGGGAAGAAGAACTTTTACCTAATGACATTATCGTTATAAATACCAATCCGGTTACCACCAGAAATGCGGTAGCCCAAGCTCGAAAAAAATTATTTGAACAGGGAATAAATTCTAATCTAGCTGGTATTTCTACTTCTCCAGATATATTCGTTACTGAAAATTGTGTTACTTTCACCGGTATATATAGGGCAAAAGGTAATGAAGCCGCAATGGTTTATATTATTAATGCTCAAGATTGTTACACGGCATGGCGCGGAGAATTGGTAAAGGTACGTAATCGTTTATTCACAGCGATTACTCGTAGTAAAGCTTGGGTTAGAGTTTATGGGATTGGAAATAATATGCTGCAACTAACTGAAGAATTTAAAAAAGTTTATTACAATGACTTTAAACTAACATTTCTTTATCCAACTGTAGAAGAACGCCAACAATTGAATATTGTTAACCGTGATATGACAGTGGAAGAAAAAAGGAGGATTGATCAGAAAAAAGTTAATTTAGAAGAAATATTACGTTCGCTAGAAAGTGGCGAAACCGTTATTGAAGACTATCCGGAAGAAACCCTTTTGAGATTACAGGCGTTTTTGGATATAGCAAAAAAAGCCTTGAAATAAATTTCAAGGCTAACAGCCCAAGCAGGCTAAAGCCAGCTAAACTCATTTAGTCTGCTTTAGCATTAGCTGTTAGCCTTGAAATTTATTTCAAGGAAAAGGTAAAAAATATGACTCGGTTAGAAGAAATTAAACAACAAATTGACAAAATAACTTCTGAGTTAATCTCATATAGCTTATGTAGCGAACAAAATTATCCTACAATTTCAAATAATGTGATTTCTTTCGGCAATGCCAGCGGAAATTTATCTATAGCTTTAAAAAATGTATCCTATAGTGACATTTATGAAGAACTGAATAAAAGAAAAGCTTTCAATATTAAGATGTTGGATGGAGCGTTAATCTTAATGCTTTATGAATTTGAAAAAAGTCGCAAACTAGATAAAATAAACAAACATAACCTTGCTTTCTTTCCTTCTCCTAATTTGGAAGCGTTTCAAAATGAACCTGAAATATACGAAGAAGACGAAATATATGCTGATATTCTGTATAAAAATATAGTTCCATTTCCAATTCGTTTTGATTTTGATCCATTGAATCACCAAATTATAGAACATCCCAAATCTCATTTAACTCTTGGGCAATATAAAAATTGTCGCATTCCGGTAAGTGCTCCGGTGAGTCCGGTTGAATTTATAAAATTTATTCTGAGGAACTTTTATAACACCGCCTATCATAAATATAGTAATAAATTTAGGTTTTCTAAACAGTCTTTCCCGGAAACAATTGCCCCCGAAGAATGCCAAATTCCCCATTTACGCTTACATAACTAATATTTGCAGAGGAAAGGGCACCGGCTTTAGCTGAAATGGTTGTGGCATCTATTCAAAGTGCAAACATAAGTTATGGTCAAATCCTAGGTGACAGAGCAAAACAAAAATGACTTGCAACCCTGCCGCTCGGAATGTACGTTTAACGCGCTCCCCCGAAAGCGGTTGCTGAAGTTTGCATCCCTTTATATAAACATCTGTGGTTGATTAAGATAAGCGTTACCCGCAGTGTCGATAAAAGGCATATTTAACGCTTTCAATTGTTCTGCCATTTGAGGTGTGACAAAGCGTGTCACGAGTATTTTGGGTTCAAGAGCATTATTTCAAATTTAACACCCCAGAACCCGGCTAAGTACTGAACCACAAATTATCGAATATTTTGCAGTTCATTAAAAATTAAGGTGGGCAAGAAAAAGACCTTACCCATCCTACATTATCTATTTGATCCCAAATTTCAATAATTCAAACTGAATGGGACTATCATTAACCCATTTTAGATTAAACCAAAAACTTGTTTCCCCCATCTTTATGCATGGAAAAATGAGATGATTTTCTTCTAATTCTGGAGAATCACTCATTTCTATAAAAATACCACAATCTTGAGAAGGATCCGTTTGAATTTTTACTAAACTTGTCGGCACAAATTCAAATCTTATGGATTTATTTACTTGATTAAGCCCAGCTTTGAAAACATCATTTCCAACCATTACACAAGGTACATCAATTTGTGGACTAGCATCTACATTATATGTCGCACATTGAGATATACCTAAAATATTTTCAGACCACGTACCTAATTGCCAGCGGGTTATCTCTTCTGGAGACATATAATGTACTTCAGCAGCCGGTGCTGCATTGATCGTATAGAAATAAAAATCTTTCCCAAGTGGAGAACCTAACATCTCACTAAAGTATGCGATTTGGGCTTCATGTAATGGAGAATCTTCTGGTAAATCTGCGGCTTGTATACCTCCGCCTCCCCATGAATGGACTCCTAATTTGGCACCTTTTTCAATGGTTCGGTTTACACCAGCACAAAATAAGTCTACCCCACCTGACGCAATATCTCCATTGCCGGGTACATAAGTATTAAGTCCAGCTTGTCTTATTAAACGCCCAGTTTGCATATTGATGTCGTCATGAACTGAACCCGAAACATTAACTTCGACAATTGTGTTTACTTCTGGATGCTCAGTGATCAGAGTAAAAATCTGATTGTAGGTTCTGACACCCAAATCACCATTTAAATAGGCCTTATCTCCTTCAATTTGAATTTCACTCGAACCACCGTTTATTAAAGATTGAGTTATTCTTATTGTAGCTGGGAATGACTCATCATTTCCCCCAAAAATGCCGCTAACAACAAGGACAATATAATCTTTGATAACCTGAGAACTTGCTTCCTTTATAGAAAGTTGTTCCCCAACATAGGAAATTCCGGAATCTTTAATAATGGCAAAACTTCCATCTGGTATAGTCCCATCTTCGGTTCCCATCTTAATTGACAGCTCATTATCCACAATAAACTCAAGAACGAAAATTGGTTCCCCAGTTTTTTCATCTGATTCTTGATAACTTACTAGTTTTTCAATCAAAAAAGAGTTGTTTTTCCACTCAAACTGACCCTTCTCAAAATTGGCTTTGTGGTTTAAAGACACAAATTCAGGCAATAATTCACCCGGTTCTCCAGCAGTCATTTCGCAAGATGCTGGATCGGAATCGCATTTGGCCGGTAATTTTTTAGCTTCCTTTATAGCTTGTTCGCAGGCTTCAGACTCAAGTCCTTGGTCTTCGCAAACCCGATTGGCTTTGACCTCTTCAGCAGTCATTTCGCAAGATGCTGGATCGGAATCGCATTTGGCCGGTAATTTATTGGCTTCTTTTATAGCTTGTTCACAGGCTTCAGACTCAAGTCCTTTTTCTTCGCAAACCCGATTGGCTTTGACCTCTTCAGCAGTCATTTCGCAAGAGGCTGGATCGGTATCGCATTTGGCCGGTAATTTATTGGCCTCCATTATGGCTTGCTCGCAAGCTTCAGAATCACGCCCTTTTTCTTCGCAAACCCGATTGGCTTTGACTTCTTCAGCAGTCATTTCGCAAGATGCTGGATCGGTATCGCATTTGGCCGGTAATTTCTTGGCCTCCATTATGGCTTGTTTGCAAGCTTCAGATTCATGCCCTTGGTCTTCGCAAACCCGATTGGCTTTGACTTGTTCAGCAGTCATTTCGCAAGATGCTGGATCGGTATCGCATTTGGCCGGTAATTCCTCGGCTACTGATGGCATTGAACCCATCAAAATACCCAACGCGGTAAGTGCCGTTAAACTAAAGCGCATAATCCGCTTTGAACAATGTGAATATTGATATGACATATTATATTAATGGCCCCTTTTCAGTTATTAAAGTTATCATTTAGCTTTGTTAGCCGTGCTCAGTATAACAAACTATTTTGGGAACTGAATACCAAAACTTATTGATTGATAAATAAATAATTAATTGAATATTTATATTTATTAAAAACAATTGTTAATTATAAAAATGATTATTGAAGATAAAGCATTATAATTAATCTATTAGGCAAGTAAGTAAATATATTAAACAGATAGAAAAAGTCATTTATTCGCAACAGCAGATGTACATCTAAGCGACATTGGTGTGTAGCCATATTGGCGTTTGAATGCCTTGGTTAGGGTTTGCCCGGAAGCGAAACCGGTTTGTTCGGCAATAACTTCAAGTGGTTGATTGGAGTACTTCAACAAATTATGAGCTTTCAGCAAACGCCATTGAACAAGATACTTAATCGGCGCTAGGCCCACAGCTTCGCAAAAACGCCGTACCAAGGTTGCCCGGGACATTCCCGCTTGGTGGGCCAGCTTTTCTATTGTCCAATTTTCGTGCATGCGTTGATGGATCAATTGAAGCACAACATGCAGGCGACGATCACGCAAAGCTGTAGAGAATCCCATAGCTTCCTCAGATTGTATTACGAACTTTTGTAAAAGTTTTAGAAATAGGGCCTCGGTCAAGCGATCCACCATCGTATTACTTGATGGGCCTAACTCGCTGAGTTCGTTGTCAATAAGCATAATAAGTTGCCAAACTGCTGAGGAAGCCTCAATATGTGGGATATGGATGACATCCGGCAAAGCATTCATAAAGGGATGTGTTGTCTGATTATCAAAACGTATCAGTCCGCACATCAAGTGGTTGGTGATTTGCCCTTGCTGAAACATTGGCTTACCCAATTCACATGCTTCACCGGCCTTAGTGCTTGGAACCATTTGTCGCCCCGGACGATCAGCAATCCAATGTGCGCCACCGGTCGGCAGTATCACCATTCCCATTTCCGATACCTTGATATTGTTTCCGGTTATTTCATGGCAGACAAAAAAACTGCCCGTCATAGCGATGTGAAAGCGTGGAAATTGAGTGGCATCCAAAGACATTCCCCAAGGAGCAGCCAGCGTTGATCTGAAAAAGATGGTGCCTTGAAACCTTGATGTTTCAAGTATATCACCAAGTACATCGAAATGAGATTTTATTTTGAGCCTTTCAGACATGTTTTTGAGCCTCTAGGTTATGGTTGAGTGGTCAGCTTTTACTTATACTTCGCCTTCGAGTTGGTGCTGATTAGTTAGTATATTATTATAAATCTATTTATATCGCTAATCCGTTGTACTAAGATTAGCAATAATAAATAATAAATAATATAATAACATTAACTTTCTTGTACTAATTAAATCTTTCCGTTTAATTTAGGAGCAACAAAAATGGGCATTAAAAAATCCATGCCTAGTCTACTTTCCTCTGGAGTAGTTGTAGCAACACTTGCAATGACACCACTCGGTGGTGTTCAAGCAGAAAGTCAGTATGTGTTTAAAAATGGCACACTGGAGCGTCCTACCGGCTACCGTGAATGGGTTTATGTAGGTACGCCGATTACACCCAACGATATGAATAATGGTAAAGCCGCTTTTCCCGAGTTTCACAATGTCTACATCCATCCACGGAGTTGGGCGCAATGGAAAGCCAAAGGAAAGTTTCCCAATGGCACCATCATCGTCAAAGAGCTTGTCAGCGTGGGTTCCAAGCAGGCGGTGAGCGGCAACGGCTACTTCATGGGTGAGTTCATTGGCTTGGAGGCGATGGTAAAGAGTATCGCACTTTTCCCGAAAGAACCCGGTAATTGGGCCTACTTCAGTTTCTCTACGCCGGATCGTAAATCGCTGAAAGCCAGTACAAAGCCATTTCCGACAGCGACATGTAATGTCTGTCACCAAGTCAACGCTTCAACTGACTGGGTCTTTACTCAATACTACCCGGTTCTGCGCGGTGCAAAGGGTGTTGGCCACGATGGTACCGGCCGCTAAGAATCGGTTCTTTAATTTTTAATTTGTCTATATACTCAATACCTTCGCCAATTTGATATTTGTTTCGGGAATGGAGCGAAGCGGATTTCCCGAAACTAATTTGATATTTGATATTTGTTTCGGGAATGGAGCGAAGCGGATTTCCCGAAACTATTAATTTATTTCGGGAATGGAGCGAAGCGGATTTCCCGAAACTATTATATTACTTGGGTTTCGGGAAATCGTACCTCATTCCCTTCACCCCAAATTCTGGCATTGGCGAAGGTATTGTATACTTTTAGAAAAATATTTGGAGCCAAACCTCCAAGGTTTCTAAAATTTTGGAGGTTTTTAGTGAAATTATTTATCTGAACATCTATATATGAGAGTCAAAAAAATGAATAAAACAATATCCAAGCGTTCTCTACTCGTTACTAGCGTCGCCGCCGCAATGGTTGTTGCGATGATGCCACTTGGTGCCACCCATGCAGCAGAGTCCTTTTCACCTAACGTTGATTCTAAAGGCAATATTTCTCTGCCTAAAGATTTCCGTAATCAAATGGTGCATTTGGGCTCATGGTTCGTGCCGGAAGGGGGTGCTAGCGGTTTTCATGATGTCTACACAGAACCGGAAACCGTGGCAGCCTATCGTCGCACGGGTCAATTCCCTGACGGCGCGACACTAATCAAGGAGTTGCGTGCAGCCAATGCGGCGGACTACACCACCGGCAAAGGTGTCAGTCATGCTACCACAATAAAGCAGTGGTTTGTCATGGTCAAGGATGCCAAGGGCCGCTTTGGTAAGAACCCGGTTTGGGGTGACGGCTGGGGTTGGGCACTGTTTAAAACGGATCAACCCATGCGCAATGCCGCAACTGACTACAAAAAAGATTGTCTTGGTTGTCACGTACCAGCGAAAGCAAAGGATTGGATATATGTCGAGGGCTATCCAACTTTGACGAAACCGTGACGTGATCGTTTGGGCTCCAGAATATCCGATAATTTGCGCTTCAATACTTAGAAAACGGATCATGGGAACAATTTAAAGGAGTGTGACCTCAATTTGATGTACGCTGGAGTCCAAAGCTTCA
>Ga0233404_10000586_pt1 | contig 10160 bp, 6 predicted proteins | sample Na_oxic_2_MG_FD_179861 | JGI IMG/M metagenome (GOLD analysis project Ga0233404, IMG submission 179861) | Seawater microbial communities from Saanich Inlet, British Columbia, Canada - Na_oxic_2_MG | ecosystem: Environmental > Aquatic > Marine > Inlet | place: Canada: British Columbia | collected...
ATCCACAGCATTAAATGCTTGCCATGGTAGTTGTTCTTGGTATTTCTTTTCATACTTTGAGTTAAAATCATGGGCATATTTATTAGCAGTATCCAGCAAAAATGGCGTGGAAACATGGATACCATTGGTATAATAACCCGAAATATTTTGTTCTTTTGGGTATTTTTTAAAACCTTGAGAAAAATTATGGCTGGCATAAGAATCTGGAGCCATTAACGGATTTTCAATTCCCGCATCCTTAATTGCTTTCACAAGTTTTACGCCTTCATGAGCATGAGTTGCAAGAAAAATGAGGCCGGCATCTGGTTTCGTTTTTAATGCGTTCACAACTTCGGTTATACGTTGTTCCAAATTCTCACTAGGCGCGATATCCCATTTATATTTAATGCCCTGATTTTCGGAGGTATTTTCATTTTGGACGGTTTTTTCAAATAGATTTTGGAAGTTTTCTTCAAAGACACCAGCAAGATAAGAACCGTAAGCAATATCCGTATAAATAATGCTGACCGTGTCATGCTTAAGAATATATTTGGCATAACTCGCTAGATAGCGACCTTGTAAATTATCATCAAAAACCGTTCTAAAGTACCAGTCATTATCCTCTGTCAGTTGAACATTAGTGGAAGCTGGACTTATAGCAGCAATGGCATGTTGTTTATAAACCGTAGAGGCTCTAATAGAACCAGAACTATGATTGTGTCCAATAACAGCTACAGCTTGATCCTGTCCTATGATTTCCCGCGCCATTTTTAATGCTAGGCTAGGATTATTTTGATCATCAAAAGTATCAAGGATAATCTTTTTTTCGGTTATTTCTTTGCTATCATTAACACCATCAAGATACAACTGAATAGCTTGGAGCATAGATTTACCGGTTATGGTATATTCACCCGACAATGGCCCTACAAAAGCAATATGAATAGCCTCGTCGTCACCGGTAAAAAAGTTGAGGGCAACCCAAATTAAGATGGATAATATAGCAACAATCAACAGAAAAAATAAAATATGTCTATTTCTCTTTATGCGGTTTTTCATAAATCTGTATAATCTTAGAAATTGATATTTTATGAGGCACTAATTTCATAAATTTATTGTAAATTTTCCGGTGATGGGCTGGAGTTCTGTGCTTTGTGGCGTATTACAGAAAAATTTAAAGCAAGAAAAAAATTTAATTAATTATGTTTCTCATTGTATCCCAATACTTACGCACTGACAAACTAAGAAATTAATTATGTTTCTCATTGTATCCCAAGACTTACGCACTGACAAACTAAGAATTTATGTAATACCAGTTAAGCTTATATATTTGCTTAAATTATTTTCGTTAGTTTTAAAATTCATCTTGACTTCATTATTAACGACAGAGTATCTTTGAGCATCCTCAAGATGGTAAATGCAATTTAATTAATGGTAATTGGTAATTATACAATACAAGTTAACTTAAATTATTTGTTATGATGAGTTTCATGCTTCAAAGGAACATCATGCTTGTCTGAATTCGCTGAAGCCGTGGAAAAAACTCTTTCATCCATTTATCGAGCTTTGGTTATGTTGGATAATTCTAAATTGGACATTGGGTATTATGAAAATTAGAAAAATTAGTATCAAAAATTATAAGATATTTGATAATTTGGACTTGGATTTCACTGATAGTGAAGGTAAAACTTTAGATACCATTGTCTTAGCTGGTATCAATGGTTGTGGCAAAACAACTCTGTTGCAATTAATTAGTAAAATCTTCTCTGAAAGTTCTAATAGGTTTAGATTAAGTACTTCTATACCTGTCAATGAATTTACCAGCGATACGGATAGTATCCTTTGCGATAGAATTGCAATAGAAATTGAGTTGTCCAATTCAACACGTAAAGCTTTTCAAGAGTTGCTAAATAATTTTCTGAGGTTGTCTAAAACTACTGATGATAGAGTCTCAACTGAAATATCAAGAACTCTAAGAAAATTTAGCAATAACTCAAAAATTTTAACTTTTGATTATGAGTTAAGAGTAGATAATGATAAGGTAACAATCGTCAAAAATGACTTTTTATTCTTTGCAATTTTGTCATCTGAGAAAATTTCTAAACTTGCCAAAATAGCGTATTTCATTTCTTATTCTTCTGATTTTTACAAAAAGAATAATAAGATGAATAACGCACTTAGTAAACCGGTTGGAAGAGAAAGTGAAATTCTAGATGATGGTATTGTTTCTTATATTGATGCATTCACAAATAAAGGCGAAGTTGGTCAATATATTACCAAATCAGTTTATGAAAAACTACTTGCAAATAAAGAGGTTATCGTTAAAGAAGCATTACAACAAAGTGTGGAACTTTTGAATTCACCTCTTATAGGGATTAATTTAACTACCAAATTAGTTGGCATTGAAGACGATGAACCTATTTTTGAAAGTTTTAATGGTAAGAAAGTAAAGCTCAAAGAACTTTCTGCGGGTGAAAAAAATCTTTTTTACAGATCTTCTTACCTCAAAATGATGAATTTGAATGAAAGTATTTTGTTAATAGACGAACCTGAAGTATCTTTACATCCAGCATGGCAACAAAAAATCTTGGGTTTGTATAAGAACGCTGGTAAAAACAATCAAGTAATCATGGCGACTCACTCTCCATTCATTTTATCTAGTGTTGAGCCAAAAAGTTTATTCCTACTATTTCAGGATACCAAAGCCAATTGTATCACTGTCCTGAATATGGAAAGAGACTCTCAGCAACCTAGTAAAGGTTTGGAGCCAAACCGTGTATTGACAGAGATTATGAGGTTGGAATATTTGAGAGATACAGAAGTACAAGAAAAGATAAATCATATTTGGCATAGAATAAATCAATTGCGTATTAAAGCTAATGCAGACTTGCTTGATAATGGTATCATCCAAGAATATGAGAAAGAACAGCATGAAAATTCACTGTCTGTTAATGCTTTAACCGAAATTTTAGGTATTAATGATGTGGAAATTGTAAGAATGAAACATCAATTGTACGTTATAGACAGACTGTTGATGGCTAAGAAAAAGTAACCACCTGATAAAAAAAATTGAAATGAGATACATTGATAAATCTAAAAATCCTTGTGAAGAATTTATTGCTTTTGTTAAAGAGCATAATTTAGAAAAATGGGATGACTTAGACAACTGTGGAATGGATGGTTCCGATATAAAGAAGACATTGCATAATCATCTTGTTGATGAACAACATGGCTTATGTATTTACTGTGAGCAGGAAATTCAAAAAAAGGCGGATGAGAAAAAGTATTATGAACGGGGACATATAGAACACGTTATGCCAAAAGATGACAACCGTTTTCCTCACTTGACCTATGTCTATGAAAATTTAGCTGTATCTTGTGCTGGATATGATAGTAAGCAGAAAAAAGGTGAGCAATTTTGTGGTCATAAAAAAGGCAATGAATATGATGAAGAATTATTTCTCAACCCGTTTCAACAAAAAGACATCGCAAAATATTTTATTTATGAAGAAAAAGCAGATGGTTTCTGGATTTCACCAAATCCTAACCTTAATTCTGAGGAAAAAGGAAAAGCAGAATACATGATAAAAGAAAGAATTCTTGATTTGAATCACCGGGTATTATGTGATTTAAGAAAAAATGTGTATGACATATTTTTGGCAGAGACAGATGATGGATTGGATGACGATAAAATAAAAGACTTATTAAACGAGGATGAAACCAAACTATATCAATTTCATTCTATGCTCAAGTACCTTTCTGCTCATCTCTTCCTCGCTGGCTCAACATAGATATACGTAGGGTACGTTCTACGCACCCGATTCAAACAATTTACAACTCCTCAAATGTCAACACGCTGTTTTCTAAATTTAATCGCATTTTATGTTACGTGTTAAAATTAGATTTTGCTATTCGACTTTCGATTCCCAGCATTAAAAAACTATTTTTATCCGGTATTAGTAGTGTCTTACCAACTAGAAGCGTTATACTAGGTTATTTTCAAAGAGTAGGAAAAAATTGAATGTCAATCTGAAGAGGAGTAGGAGCCTAGCTACAACCCCCCAAACTGAAAAAATCTTATCCGTATCAACCATAATTATTTGTGTGGTTGTCCACTCTCACACTGACTTATGTCTATGATTTAATTGAATTTGGTATAATGCCATTAATGTTTGCGTGGAATTCAAGATAAGATAAAATTATTTAACATTTTTCGGCAAAATTATTTGACACTGAGAAATATACTTTGCGACACTGGCGAAATATCATTTGTATTAATCATAAAGTGTGGTAGGTTTAACGAAGTTTTACCCACCCTACGCTTGCTTTATTGCAACAGCAGCCTTTGATGTTTATTGACTGACATCACAATCCACTAAAATAAGCCAATCTTCGGTTTCAGCACGATATAAAACGCCAAGCAACCGTAAATGGTGAGAAACCACTCTCACCGGCAACAATACCGATGGCTCTATATTTAAAGCGCGACTCTTAGCATAAAATAAATTGGCGAGACGATTTTTCTGGTACCATTGATTGGAGTCCAAAGCTGTTGCGAAGGGGATGTGTGACAGATAAAATTTTGATTCAGACACCTTGACTTTTTTGCTTTGGTGCTTTAGCCTGAATCCCTTATGTGGTGGGGGAAATTTTCCCCCATCTGGTTATTAGGAGGTATTTAACTATGAGTGAAATTGTTTTAGAACGACGGGTAAATGAAGTTGAGAAAAAGGTTATCCGATTGGGCCAAAAAATGGATCGCTATGGCGAAGACAGCCACGAGAACTTAACCAGACTCGAAGATTGGTTAATTCAGTATTCCATTGAGAACCAGAAAGCCATAGAAGAAAGCCGAAGATGGCGGGAGTCAGACCGTCGGGAAAATGAGCAAGGATTTGCGGAGTTACGGAAAAGCCTTGCGGACAGTAAACAGGACATGGCGGATAGCCAACAGAGAACTGAGCAAGGATTTGCGGAATTACGGAAAAGCCTTGCGGACAGCCAACAGAGAACTGAGCAAGGATTCCAAGAATTACGGAAAGACCTTGCGGATAGCCAACAGAGAAATGACGAAGGATTTGCGGAGTTACGAAAGAAAATCGCGGATAGTGACCAGAAGATTGAGAAGAGCCAACTTCGATCTGAGCAAGGATTTGCGGAGTTACGGAAAAAAATCGCGGACAGCCGCAAGGAATTGGGCCAAATTTCGCATCGCTTGGGTACTATCGTTGAAGATTTGGTGGCTCCTAGTTTACCGCGAGTCTTCCGAGAACTTGTCAATTGCCCGGCGGATGTTGATGTTTTAATTAATGTGCGGGTTCGCCGCCGTCATCCTACTCAAAAAGGTAAAATGTTAGAAATTGATGCGATGGCTGATTGTGGAAATTATGTACTTTTCAATGAAACCAAAAGCCAATTTAGTCCCGAAAAAGTGAAAGCTTTTTTAAAGAAATTGGCGGTAGTCAGAGACTATTTTCCTGAATACCAATCTCATCAAATAAGGGGTTGTATCGCGTCGTTATATTTGGATAAAAGCTTAGTTGAATATGCGAGTCGGCAAGGTTTATTGGCTTTAGCGTCGGGAGAATATTTAATGACGGTTCAAAATGATGCCGGATTCAGTTGGAAAGCTTTTTAATTTTTTACAGAATAAAACCAACAATCCTAAAAATCCTAAGATGTCTGAATCAGAATTTACGGAATTTGAGAATTTACAGAATAAACCCCGCCCCATCCTGAAAATCCTCTAATCCGGCAAATCCGGATTCAGACAATTGGAAAAATAGAAAAGTTTTGTCGATTTACCCATCCTACGCTCACTAGCAGGTTTATATTTGTGAATTTATTTTTTTGAACGTCTAGAATATCGGACATGTCCATAACCTAATAGAGCATCAGATTTAATCATTTCACTGATAATAATTCCTCCGGAACCTGTCATTCCTATAATTAAATTATCCCCCCCAAAAAAAAAGACATAGCCACCCTCATAAAATACCAAATCACCAATTTCAGGTGAAAGGGAAGATGTTTTATATTTTGCCCTAAGTTTCCCTGACCAAAAATTACGATAGTTTTTACCCAAGAGTCCTACTTTGTGCAATATATAAGCAACAAAACCTGAACCATCAAATCCTTCTTTCTCCGTTTTTCCACCCCATTTATAGGAAATATTTTTTTGCGTGTAGGCGAAATGCTAGAGAAAGAAGCTTCTTTTTTCCGGTTAAGTTATTAATTTTAAGCGAAACGATTTACTTCTTTATTAATCGTTTACTAATGAAACCCCAATGACCAAAAAGTTTTACCGGTGCAAATCCCTCTCGAAACTGGAAAACATCTTCAAAAACAGGATCGTAAAAAAAGGAGCCATCTTTATTTATAAATCCTCGATAAGGGTTTTCACCAGATGGATTGTCCACCCGAACCGTTGCTATTCCATTAACAAATGGATAAGCGAGTTTAAAACGAGGTGAAATAATCCAATTACCACTTTTGTCGATATATCCCCATTGTCCGGAATCATCTTTCGCTGGTGCAATTTTTTGGCTAAAACGCTGAACATTCTCAAAATTAAATAAAATTTTCATTTTTCCACGAGAATCTACAAAGCCCCATTTTTTACCATTGTACACAGCAGCTAAACCTTCGCTAAATCTTTTTACACTTTCAAATTGGGAGGGAATAACAATATTACCACTTATACTGATAAAACCACGTTTATCGTTATCATCTTGAAATGCAGAAAGTCCTTCAGAAGGACGATATAACTTTTTAGCTGAAAATGTATCTCGCACATGATGACCTTGGAGATTGATTAGTAACCATTGCCCACCCTTTTCGACTACAGCATAGCCCCCTTTAAATTTATTAGCTGTATCATATTGTGGTTGAATAATCAGTTTCCTATTGAGATCAACATAACCCCATTTATCGTTAAGCTTTACACCACATCTTTGCTCGGAACAATTCATCATTTTTTGATAACGAATGGGTTGCACAAGTACACCTTTGTGGTTAATGAGTCCCCATAAACCATTACGCATAACCGGTAAATAACCATCCAGATAGCCGCCTACTTTTTCATAGGTTAACGACCTTAGCCAGTTACCTTTTATATCAATTAGTCCCCAACGTCCGTTTAATTTTGCTGCTGTTACGCCTTTGAAAAATATGCCGGTATTTTCATACAGAGGCAAAATAGAAAAACCATTTTTTTCTTTAAGCTTGCTAATGACAGCAGAAGATACGAAGCGAGATGGTGACAAACCATGTTCACAGCTAAATTGCTCCAATTTTTCCCTGATTTCACTATCAAATTCAGGATGGACAGGGATAGGATATTCCCAGCTTCTAAAGTGGCGTTTGAGTGCCCAAATAATAAACGTTTTTTCTAAGTCGTTTAGCTTTTGTTCAGAAATATTCTCAATTTTTAATCCTGTTATACAACTGCCAAAACAAATTTTTTGTTTCAGTGATTCCTGATGCCAAGGAGTTTGTTTATCAAGACTTTCTTTTTTTACCGCATCGCTAACCCGCATAAACACGTCATCTATTCTTCCTCCTGTTTGTATTTCTTTAATCAAATGTTTGGTGTATAACCCCGGATGAGACGTGGTTGCCCCAAGAGCAGTGGCATACTCAACAGCCATTCCTAGTGACACATCTATGCTTGCTAAACCGCCAGTTTTGTTTTTATAGCGTGGTTCAAGGTAAGGTGTATCAAGGGTAGTATCCAAGATAATAATGTTTAATTCACTATATCTATTTCGCATTTTTTCCAAGATAATGTCAACCGGAATAGTCCTATGCTTGATGTCTATGTCGTCTTTAATCCGGGCATTCTTTCTTGGCAACAAGTAATTTTTACCACCAACTTGTGTACCATATCCAGAAAAATAAAATAGCCCGATACTTTTTTTAGCAAGTAACCGTTCTCTAAACTTGAGAATAGCCTCATCCATTTGGTGAAGGCTTTGATCATATAGCAGTGTAACCTCAAAACCTTTTTCTTCAAGAACTTTTGCTAGACACCTAGCATTTTGTGCCGAATTGCTTAGTTCACCTACTTCATATTGGTTATTGTCTATGACTAATGCTGATTGTGATATAGCATACGCTTGAAAAGAGAATCCTAGCCACAATAAGCAGAGGATCAAAACATATTGGTGGTAACAAGTTTTAATAAATGCGTACATAAAAATCTTCCTTATTCAACCGTTTTGTGGTAAGCGGATTACGCCTCGCGGCTAATCCGCTCTACATTGTACTATTAAGGACATTCACCAAAACAAAATGGCTTTGTCATTGAAGCTTTATACCAAGGAATTTGTTTCCCATTGCTTTCCCGCCGCACAGCGTCGTAGACTTGCATAAACACGTCATCTATTCGTCTTTTCGGTTTTATTGCTTCAAGCAAGTATTTGGTATATAAGCCATTGCGTTCACCCTCAATAAAATCTGGCACAGTGCGACCAGGGGCTGTGGCATACCCAATAATAACCCCTTCTGGTGGTGCGATAGATGCTAGGCCATCGTTACCATCTCCTCTTGTAGGGCGTGAAAGGTAAGGATTATTTCGGCAAGCATCTAAAATAATGATATTTAAACCATTATTAGTACCTTGCATTTGATCCAATACTTTATCAACCGAAACTGCTTTCCATTGGACATCGTCATCGAACTCAATCTCATCATTATTGACCGGAATCAGGTAGCTTTTACCTTCCACTTGTGCGCCATGCCCAGAAAAGTAAAATAGCCCTACTGATTTTTCGTGGACAAATAAACGCTTCTTAAATTTACGAATGGCCTTTTCCATTTGCCTACGAGTCAAATCGTTTTTGAGATACACTGTAAATCCCTGTTTTTTAAGAGCGTTAGCCATATCGGTGGCATCATTGACTGGATTCGTTAGTGAATTTCTCTGGTATTGGGTATTGCCAATTACCAATGCTTGTTGCATTGGATCACCATGGAACACCTGAGTTGGAGTTGTTGTACATGCACTTAATAGGCACACTGAAAACAAACTAACCAACACAATTGATAATAATTTATTCATAAATTAAAAAAACTCCTTCCTCATTTGGGTTCTACCACCAGTTTACCTTTCTCCAAAGTATCGCGCAAGATACGCGCTGGTCGATAATACTGGGCAATCGGTGCCACAGACTGATAAGCCTCAAAAGTCCATATTCCTCTATCCTGTGATGCTAACCATGCTGCTTGTAAAGTCAACCGGGTTAATTCTGGCAAATTCGCATTTTGCAATTCTGGTGGATAAAGCGGTTTATTCGCTACTACCGTAAAAATGTATTCCACCGGTTTTTGTTTGGCATCACTGAGTATCACGCGATAATCACCACGCTGGAGTAACAGACATTTTAAAGTGTGTATTCTCCACGTTGGGAGTTCGCTTAGCTGGACAAGCGTTTTCTGCTCGCGTTTAATTTCCACATTATAAGGCGGAGTTCCACCTGCCCATCCAAGATATAGTGGTTTTGTACCAATAGTAACTTGCATTTTTTGGTCGGGACGTTTTGGCACTGTGAGCATTTTAATGTAAGGTGGTACATCTGCGTCGCCTTTAATGCTAGAACTGATTTGTTTTTCGGTTTCTTTTTCCTCTCGATACCAAATCGTGATCCATTCGCCCACCCATGTCAACAAATGGTCAAACTTACTTGGCACTTGCCCCACTTGCTCAACTATGTAAGGCGAATTTTCTGGAGTGACTTCAATTTGTATTTTATCGCCAAATTTAAGGATAATGCGATTTTGGGTATGGAGGGCCTTAACTTTATCACCGTTTTGGAGTGGAGTAAAAAATTCCACCGGTAACGGTTGCTCACCGCGAACAAGGCTATAATTATTTGGCTCACCCTCAAAATCGTCAATCCAACCAACAGTGGCGGATGAAGCATTGACGGATAACCCTAATAAAAGTGTCAATACAACATTTTTAAATATCATATTCACCGATTGGACTCCTTTTCTATTGTTGTTGAAAGAAATTCTTGCACTGACTCTACATTTTTCAGTGATATTTCACTTTGCTCTTTAGCATAATGCGTTTGCAACATTTCTCGGTACTCTGCTGCCATTTGATGAAGTTGTATTATAACTAAAGCAATCGCAAAATTTAGCCACACGCCATATTCAAATAACCAAAAACTGAATGGAAT
>Ga0233404_10000587_pt1 | contig 10158 bp, 10 predicted proteins | sample Na_oxic_2_MG_FD_179861 | JGI IMG/M metagenome (GOLD analysis project Ga0233404, IMG submission 179861) | Seawater microbial communities from Saanich Inlet, British Columbia, Canada - Na_oxic_2_MG | ecosystem: Environmental > Aquatic > Marine > Inlet | place: Canada: British Columbia | collected...
TTTTGTTGTTTCGGGAATGAGGTACGATTTCCCGAAACCTATATAAGAGTTTCGGGAAATCCGCTTCGCTCCATTCCCGAAACAAATATCCAAATATCCAATTGGCGATGGTATTGTACAAGGATTGCTTATAATAAAGGATTTAAAAGCAACTACAAGGATTGTATATTCGATAGGATTTATAAACGGATCGAGTAAATCCTTTCTTATATGTTTAGGCATAATGAAGTTAAGCTACACTTCAAGTGCCGAGGCTCCGCTTCGGCACTAGGGTTTAGATAACATTTATGGCACTGGGTTCAAAAGTCTGGGAATGATGAGTGTAGCTCGGACTGTCTAGTCTGATTACGGTTCCGACTTCGGGTTGTAAGATGGCTCGTAGGATTCCGTTTACTAGGGTTTGCCAGTCGATCAAGTGATAAAAGCGAACTAGGCGGTGTTTTTTGCTGATGAATTCTTCTCGTTCAGCTTCTTTGACTGGGTCATAAGTGGCATGGTTGTCATAACCGTTGCATTCGAGGACGAGGTTTAATGCTGGTACGTAGAAATCAGCTTCGTATATACCAATTTTGTGATGATGACGTAATCCGAGTGTAGCAAAAATTCTAGCCAGTTCTTTTTTCCATTCGATTTCGCCTTTGGTGTTGAGTTTGGCTAGGGTACTTACGCTGCCAAACATTTTTTGTTTCAGTTCTATGCCGATTACTGAGTCCATGCCTAGTGCTATGGTTCCAACATCCTTTAGGCAGTAGCCGTTCATGCGGGAGGCTTTGGGTTTGATGCTGCGAATTGTGGCAATGTCTAGTTTGATGGGTTTGATGACATCTTTGTGTTTGCTGAGGTAGCGGTTGAGTGTGTTTAATGGAACATCAAGGAATTCAGTGATGTCGGTTTTGACGGCAATATCTTTGCCTTTTAGTGAGCAGTGGAAATTGGATTCTTTGAGTAGCTCTACGATGTCGGTGTATTTGTCTTGAGCTACTGCTTGGACATTTACGGGTAAACCACAAGCCTCTTTCATAACTGCGTATAATGCAGTGTCCGTAAGAGCAGCTTGTAACATTACACATCTTTCCCCAATATGCATTTGGTTTGGTCTTAATTTATGATGTGCCAATGCCAATGAATAAGCACGTATCAAAGTTCCAATAGCAAAACTATCATAAACAGTAATTTCTTTACCTTTATGATTGCTGTTTTCTGCAACTACGAAAACTGTTTTAGTAGCACAGTTAAAATCCTTATTAATGAAAGGCTTAATTACTTTTGGAACGCCTTTAGTAGCATAGTTCTGCAAAGCCCCATGATGCATGGACAAAAATTTTGCTGTGCCAAGTACGCTCATAACCGGTGTGCCATCACTAAGCACATAGACATCACACATAATTCCGGGTATTAATTCAAGCTGGCCATAATGTACGGCCTTTAATGTTTTCATTTTCACCTTTCTGTTTCAATGTTTAAATAACCAAGAAGCTATTTTATTCATAGTCTGTAATTTAATCAAGCTAAATTAAATAAATATTTCCATCTTTGTGATTTTTAGTAGCATTGTTAAAATCATTATTAAATAAAGGTTTAAGCATCGCTTTGTGTTCGGTGAAATTCGGTCTGATTAGCTTAATTCCTAATCTGGCTCCCATAGCAATGGCTTTTGGGTTATGGGGTATACTTGTAGGGGAAGTAGGTTTAGGATTGTCAATCGTAGCTGGTTTGACTATCGGTATTGTGGTTGATGATACTATTCATTATTTGAGTAAATATCTACGTGCTCGCCGCGAAAAGGGGCTTTCTTCTGTGGACGCAGTACGTTATGCTTTTCAGAGTGTTGGTTTAGCATTGTGGGTTACTACGGTGGTATTGGTTGCGGGTTTTTTGGTTTTGTCCCAATCCCACTATTACACCAATTTCAGTATGGGTGTTATGACTGCCGTAACAATTACCATAGCTTTGCTGGCTGATTTCTTATTTTTACCCCCACTGTTAATGAAATTAGAGGAAAAGAAAGTATGAAACGATTGGTTATGACGACAGATTCCAAAATCTCCGCTAATTTGTGCTTCAGTACTTAGGTATCTTAGATTATTTCTGATAAAATATAACGCGGTTCAAATTTGAATAATTACTTTTCCAAATAGGATACCTATATGAGTAAAGCATTAACGGAATTTGATAGTCCGTGGAAAGACATTTTGGAACTCTATTTTGAGGCATTTGTACAGTTCTTTTTCCCGCAACTGCATAAACTCATTGACTGGAGTCGTGGGTATGAATTTATGGATAAGGAACTGCAAAAAGTGCTTAAGGATGCCAAAACGAAACAGCGGTTTTACCGATAAATTAGCCAAAGTTTACCTCAAAAATGGCCAGACAACGGTAGTATACATTCATGTCGAAGTCCAAGGGCAGTATGACGAGGACTTTGCCAAGCGTATGTTCATCTATAATTATCGGCTGTTTGACCGTTATGACACCTCGGTTATTAGCCTCGCCATTTTAGGTGACGACAATTCCGATTGGCGCCCGCAAAGTTATAGCTATGGATTGGCTGGCTTTAAAATGTCATGTCGGTTTCCGATTGTTAAGCTTACGGATTATCAACAGAACCAATTGAAGTGGCAAGCGTTGAAAAAATCCACAAATCCATTTTCCATTGTGGTTCGGGTTCATCTCAAAGCCATTGAAACCCGTAACTCGAACTCACAACGCTTTTATTGGAAAAAGGAATTGTTCAAAGGCTTATACGAAGCCAATTATAGCATGCAAGAAATACTTGATTTATTTCGTTTTCTGGATTGGGTATTAGCTTTACCAACGAATTTGGAACAACAATTCAATGATTTTGTGACTGAATATGAACAGGAGGAACAAGTGGCATACGTAACTAACATCGAAAGATTTGGAATTGAAAAGGGCCAGAAAGATGGCCGTAAAGAAGGGCTCCAACAGGGTGCTTTACAACAATCGCGGAAAAGTGTGATTGAGGCGTTAAGATTTCGTTTTAAACGAGTACCCCAATCACTGGCGAAGATGATTCAAGCTATTGAAGATACCAAGCTGTTATCCAAGCTGTTTCGAGAAGCGGTATTAACTGATTCCCTTAACACGTTTAAGCAGAAACTTGAGCAAAGTGCCTCAACTTAGCACCGGCGAAGGGTGGATGGGGTTTTCTGGTTCCCACGCCGGCGCGTGGGAACGAGAAAAATAAAGTTTATTTTAAATCTCATTGATTTTTAAGCATTTTTAGAATAACTTACTTTAATAGTCAAGTTTTTGGCGAAGGTATTAGAAAAATCAAAAAGGTTATTTTCGCACCGCAACACGGTACTTCTGCATTTCTACGCAGCGCGTTGGAACTAGATAACTCTGCTAATAGCAACGCTGGCGCGTCCCGACTGGGTTCCCACGCCGGCGCGTGGGAACCAGAAAAATTTTTTTATGAGTTAAGTAGCGATGCTTGAGCGTGGGAATCAGAGGATTTATGTAGGTGGGTAGAGTTGGGTGATTGGTGATGAGTGTAGTTCGGAGTGTCTAGTCTGATTATAGTTCCTATTTTGGGTTGTAATATGGCTCGTAGGATTCCGTTTACTAGGGTTTGTAAGTCTATTAGGTGATGGAAGCGAACTAGGCGGTGTTTTTTGATGATTACTGCTTCTCGTTCGGCTTCTTTTTCCTTGTCATAAGTAGCGTGGTTATCGTAGCCGTTGCATTCGAGGACGAGGTTTAATGCTGGTACATAGAAATCAATTTCATAAATACCAATTTTGTGATGATGAAGTAATCCGAGGTCAGCAAAAACTCTAGCTAGTTCTTTTTTCCATTCGATTTCGCCTTTGGTCTCAAATTTAGCTAGGGTGCTTACGCTGCCAAACATTTTTTGTTTCAGTTCTATGCCGATTACTGAGTCCATACCTAGTGCTATAGTTCCGACATCCTTTAAGCAGTAGCCGTTCATGCGGGAGGCTTTGGGTTTGATGCTGCGAATTGTGGCAATGTCTAGTTTGATGGGTTTAATTACTTCTTTGTGTTTGCTGAGGTAGCGATTGAGTGTATTCAATGGAACATCAAGGAATTCAGTGATGTCGGTTTTGACGGCAATATCTTTGCCTTTTATTGAGCAGTGGAAATTGGATTCTTTGAGTAGCTCGACGATGTCGGTGTATTTGTCTTTAGCCACGGCTTGGATGTTTACGGGTAAACCACAAACCTCTTTCATGGCAGTGTGCAATGCGGTTATTACTAAACATGATTGCAAAATCACACATCTTTTACCAATATGTTTTTGGTTTGGTCTAAGAGCATCATTTGCCAATGCTAATGAATAGCCACGTATCATAGACTCAATGAAATTGCTATCATATACCTTAATTTCTCGTCCTTTAAGAGGACTATTTTGCGCGGTCACAATAACCGTTTTAGTCGTAGTGCTCAAACCCTTATCAATAAAGGGTTCAAGGGTTTTTGGAATACCTTTAGTCGTAGTGCTTTGCAAAGCTTTTACATGCAAAGATAAAAGTTCCGCTACTCCAATTATGCCCATAACTGGTGTGCCATCATTCAACACATAGACATCACACACAATTGCTGGTATTAATTCAAGCTGGCCATAATATACGGCCTTTAGTGTTTTCATTTTTACCTCTTTGTTTCAATGTTAATAGAACTGAGGGGCATCTTATCTATAGTCTATAAGTTTAGTCAAGCTAAATAAATATTTCTACCTTTATGAGGACTATTTTCGGCTACGACTTTTATCAATTTAGGTACCATGCTAAAACCCTTATCAATGAATGAGTTAAGTGTTTTTGGAGGCCAGTTTAGTTAGGCACCATGCTCTGTAAAGATTTAAGAATAACCGTTTCGGACGTGGAAATTCCAAGTACACTTATAACCGCCGTAGAGGCTCGGCATCGTTTCGAGCTAAACTACCCACGAACGGTGGATACGCTCCGCTTTAGGAGCCCTACAATTCCCACAATTTCTATCATTTTGACTTGTGTATAACGATGAGCACCGGCGCGTGGGAACCAGAAAAACGCCCGCGCGTCCCTACTGGGTTCCCACGCCGGCGCGTGGGAACCAGAACATTTGCAAAGGGTTTTATTTGATTTACCAGAGGTGATTGAAGATGCTAAGAATCATATTGATTTTGAACTTGCCGGACAGTGGCACTTAGAAGCTGGGGATTTTTTACCGGCGGTGCCAACGGGAGCAGATGCTTATTTGATGCGCTATATTTTACATGACTGGGATGATGAAAGCTGCATTAAGATTTTGAGGAATTGTCGCGTTGCATCGAAAAATGCGAGGGTACTGCTTGTGGAGCGTGTTCTCCAACCCAATCATAATCCCTAATTTACTCTGGCACTGGATTTATGGATGCTTATGTTATTTGATAATGCAAAGGAACGCACGGAGGAGGAATATCGTGGTTTGTGGGAGGCTGCCGGATTTCGGCTCAATCGGATTATACCAACCGAGTCGCCGTTTAGTATAGTGGAAGGGGTTTGAAATTAATAAGGCTTGGATGGATAATTATTGGATGAATAGTTCCACCGATTTCATCGGTGGCTATTCACATTTAACCCCTTTGGGGTGATTGGTACATCTTAGAAATTTCTTAACCCCAACCGGGTAAAACATAAATAGCCTTATGTGAAACCTATACTTTGCCTCGCGTCGAGACAGGCATTCCCAAACAGAGTTTGGGAACGATAAATGGTGAAATAACAGTTGACTTTTTAGCCAATTATTAATAAACTTGTCGTCAGCTTTGTCAGGAAAAACGGAGAAACTAACCAATGCAAACTCAACAATCAAAACCGAACCAAGAGCCTATTGACCGTCTATTTGATGTGGTTGGTAATTTTGTTCTGTACCCATCGCTTCAAATAGCAGCTAAGTTAAATATTGCTGACTTATTAAAAGATGGGGCCAAACCGGTTTCTGAATTAGCAGAAGCCACTGGTAGCCATCCGGATGCTCTTTATAGAGTGTTGCGTATCTTGGCTAATAGTGGTATTTTTACTGAAGTAGAAAATCGCGTATTTGCACAGAATGATGTGTCATATTTTCTACGTGGCGATGTGCCGTTGTCGATGCAGAAGTATATTACGATGGTTTTTCAACCAGAATGGACTTGGAAAACTGTATACAACTTACCCTATAGTGTTCAAACTAACAAGTCGGCTTTTAGCCATGCTCATCATGGGGTGAGTCTCTGGGAATACTTTAATGCTCATCCAGAAAAGGGACAACATTTCAGCCAAGTAATGACTGAGTTATCAAGCGTATATAGTGATGTTACTTTATCAGAATACGATTTTGCTGCTATGCAAACTGTGGTAGATGTTGGTGGGGCGCATGGCTCGTTGTTAAGTGCGGTTCTTCATGCTAATTCTCATTTGCAGGGTGTACTATTCGATTTACCAGAGGTGATTGAAGATGCTAAGAATCATATTGATTCTGGGCTTGTGGAACGTTGGCGATTAGAAGCCGGGGATTTTTTACAAGCGGTACCAACTGGGGCAGATGCTTACTTGATGCGCTACATTTTACACGATTGGGATGATGAAAGCTGCATTAAGATTTTAAAAAACTGTCGGGTTGCATCGAAAAATGCGAAAGTGCTTCTTGTGGAGCGTGTTCTTCAACCAGAGTATAACTCTCAACTTACCCTTTCACTAGATTTATGGATGCTAATGTTGTTTGATAATGCGAAGGAACGCACAGAAGAAGAGTATCGTGGTTTGTTAGAGGCGGCTGGTTATAAATTGAATCGGGTTATGCCAACAGAGTCACCATTTAGCATAGTAGAAGGTGTTTGAAAATTAATTCTCGTTTCTAAAGTGGGAACAATGGAAACGAGATAAAATAGCATCTATGCTTAAAAACGATAACGCAACTCTAAAAAATAGTGTCGTCCTGCTAACGGCAAGTCATTAGGAATACTAATCATACCAGTGGAATCAGGGCCTACACTAGGTTCACGAGCATCTGCATCAAGTAAGTTGCGTACACCAAAAGCAAAGTTCCAATTACTTTGTTTGATGTCCTTGCGGCGTAGTGTCAAATTAACAGTGGTGTAGTCATCAATTGGTGGTCTAGGATCACCAAACGCACGTTTTCTATCTGCAATCCAGTTGATTTGAGCATCAAGGAACCAGTTTGGGTAAAACAACCAATCCGCACGAAGGTAAGCAGAATGACGAGGATAACCACCAGCATCATGGTCATTATTTTCATCAGTAGCCTCTGTGAAAGCATAGTTGGCAAGTAAACTAGATTTTTTGGTCAGCTTCCAACGGGCTTCCAATTCCAAACCTTGCCCTTTCTGAGTTCCGGCATTTTGAGCCGTATTGCTGGCACCACCCGGATCAGACATAACCAAAATTTTATCTTTTGCTTCGTAATGAAACAGGTTCAAAGCTAAATGTAGATTTTCTTTAGCACGATAATCAAAAGCGAGTTCCCAAGTATCAATAGTTTCAGGCGATAGGTTAGGATTTCCTAACCTTACTGGATTATTGATGTTATATAAATCGACGAACGACGGTGCCCGAAAAGCACTCCCATACAAGAACTTACCAACCAACTCCGGACGAATCTGCCAGACAAGAGCCATACGTGGGTTTATTGTAGAACCAAAATCTGAGTAATCGTCGTAACGTACTCCAGCAGTCAATTCCCAGTTGTTGTTTATTTTCCAAGCATCCTGCAGTGATATATACCAAGCTCGACGATCTCCTTCAATAAGAAAAGCGTAAGGGGTATCTGTAAGCTCTCTTACTGGGCTTCCCGGTGGAAGTGGCTCTCCTGTTATTGGATCAAAACCAAAATTTGAAGTGTGCGTTACTTTATAAAGGTCGCCATAATGATAACCAGCCCCAATCCGAATTAAATGATCGTTAAACCTTGAGTAGAAACCAAATATATCAAAGCGGCTGTGTGCTTCAGAGACTCCGGGATTGCCGATAAATCCATCTGGGTAGGTTCCACCAAATGCGCCGGGAGGGTATAATCTTTGATTGTTTTCGGGGCGAAATGCTACATGATAATAGCTAACTTGGGCAGTAACATCCCAATATTGGGTAAGTTCTGGGTTGTGGTAGGTTAAGTCAGCATTGATGCGGTCATCAGCCCAGCTATCATTGGGAGCTAATGCCTGTGCAAGGCCACCACCAGTTTCTATATCACGGCGCCCCTGATAACCAGCCCGCAGTTGCCAATTGTCTCGTGATATGTCAAAGCGAGCATCTAGGCCGCGTTGTCGAAGATTGACTGAACCGGGAGCAAAGGAAGCGTCAGTTCCAAAGAGTTTATCGAATTGGGTTTGAGCATCTTCGTTAATAATCTCTTGTTGGCCATCAGTGGTGTGATATTCTAGGCTTGCTGCTATATCAAAACCGGCCAACTCGCTACCGTGTAAAATCCACGTATCTAGAGTGTTGAAACTGCCTAATCGTACACCAGTTTCAGTTCCATTGATTTCATCTTTAGTTTTTGTGATGATGTTGATTACTCCTGAGTAGGCATCTGCACCATATACTGCGGAACCGGGGCCTCTAATGATTTCAATACGTGATATGGCATTTACTGGCATTCCGCCCCATACTTCACTACGATTCCCGAATTGCAAATTATTAATGGGAATACCGTTAATCAATGTCAATACTTCAGGATTTGGTGTTGAAGAAATGCCTCGAATTGTGTAAATGGGAAGATATAAAAAATTATCAAACCGGACATGTAATCCCGGTACAGTTTCTAAAAGTTCATTTAAATCGGTTGCACCAGCAGCTTCAATATCTTGTGCCGTGATCACCGTAGTAATTGATGGCGCACGGCTAGTATATTGTTTTTCACCAGTAGCTATGGTTACTTTTTTGGCTTTAATTAATCCATCGAACACGTCAAATGTATCATCAAGTGTAACTTCAACTTCAAGTAAATCCGTAAGTGCTAAATCTTTTAGATAATCAATGGCTTGAGAGTCATTACTTTGGTTTGCATAACATGGAACAATTGTTATGGTGAAAAATAATAAGCTCAACCATTGGAGTAATAGTTTTAATGACATAGTGTTGAAATTCATTGTTTGTTTTATATGAATTAGGCCGAACAGAACCAAGAATGAATAATTATTAAGATTCAAGTGTTCCAAATACGGCGTTTTTTCCCTTCGTACTGAATTTTATCACAACGTAATGGAAAGAAACTACCTTCTGGTTTGGCTTGTGTGTCTATGTAACAGGGAAACATACCTCCTGAAAAACATAAAATTATATATTGATAAAATTCATAACGGGAAAATCCTTGATCGGCAGCTAACGCAGCTAAAACTGCTCCTATATTCATACGTAAACCTCGCTCTTTTGACAGAATTTCTTCCACCGCAAAAGCAAGTTTAATGTAAGAACCATCAGCAAATCCTAGTTTTTTTGCCAAAGCCATAACCGGTTCAATTCGCTCATCTTGGTGTATAATTGGGCGGCCATAACCACCAATGATTTTATACTGTTTTATTTCTGCCTCAATCAACTTTACCAAATCAACACCTTTATCCACTTGTGGTTTGATGCGAAGGAAAAAATCCATTGCCCGGTGCATGATACGGTTTCCATAAATAGATGCCTCAGAAACCGCCGTAGCTGCCCCAATAGCCAAAGCTGCTGTACTTCTGGTAGTCCCAGCAAGAGCCGCAATACGATTATTCCACAACCGTGGATCAGGATAACTCGTAGAAAACTTCCAAAGCCCCTCAAACAACTTAACCTGCTTCTCACTCAGTATCCGCCCAGTAATCCCATACAAAAGCAGGGCCATCCAGCCTAAATCTTTTAATTCATGGAATAAATCTTTACCCCGAAATACAACCCGTTCGCCCGGAAACCAAGCCCCCATAGCGGTTACCCAATTGTCTTCATATTCTAATAGTGTTTTTGGACCTTGCATAAATTTAATTAATCTGAATTAGGATTTAAGGAATTGCCGAATTTTTCTAAATTTTACTTAAAGTCAAAGGTTTTTAGATCCGTTTTGCTGAAGTCATTACCTTTGAACAGCAATGATTCGTTAGAATATTTTGCTAGGGCATACGAACAACAATCACCAAGATTAAGTTTAGCCGGATGATGACCTTTACCAAATTTTTTCCAG
>Ga0233404_10000589_pt1 | contig 10145 bp, 10 predicted proteins | sample Na_oxic_2_MG_FD_179861 | JGI IMG/M metagenome (GOLD analysis project Ga0233404, IMG submission 179861) | Seawater microbial communities from Saanich Inlet, British Columbia, Canada - Na_oxic_2_MG | ecosystem: Environmental > Aquatic > Marine > Inlet | place: Canada: British Columbia | collected...
ATAAAAAGGCGAGTCGTTCAAGCTTTGATGTCGTTAAAGAGGGCACACGCCCTTGTTTAGTCATTGAGATGATGTCAGAAGGTTATCCCGGTGATGACACCAAGAAAGTCAAGATTTATGAACAAGCAGGTGTCACCGAGTATATCATCATCAATCCCCATTCCAATGAAGCCAAGCCGTATTTTGAAATGTGGGGCTACCGGTTAAATTCGGTCGGTAAATACCAGCGGATAATTCCCAATAAACAAGGCCATTTATTGAGTCAAACCACTCACATTTGGTTTTGCCTCTCTAAAAAGGGGCAACGCTTAAGGCTCAAAGATACGGTAAGTGGTGAGTGGTTATTGACGCATGAGGAAAGCGAAGCTAACCGTTTAAAAGCGGAACAAAAGGCACAAGAAGAAGCCAATGCGCGACAGAAAGCCGAAGCTCAAGCCCAAGTAGAGGCACAAGCTCGACAGAAAGCCGAAGCACGAACACAATGGCTAGAGCAACGTTTGCGTGAATTAGAAGCATAAAAATAGTACTCTGTCAAATTTGGCAAGCCTATAGTGATCCTTAATAGAGAAGTATTTCTTCACCATTCACCATTCACCATTAAAAAAATCATGTCTATTTTCAGAGCCTACGACATTCGTGGAATTGTCGATGAAACACTTACTCCAGAAGTTGTTACCCAAGTAGGGCAAGCAATTGGCAGTGAAGCCGCTGCTAGAAACCAACCCAAAATCGTGGTAGCCCGCGATGGACGTTTATCTGGCCCTAAATTGATCGAAGCATTGATCGAGGGTTTACAAACTGCCGGGCGCGAAGTGATTGATATTGGTATGGTACCAACTCCGTTACTTTACTTTGCCACCCATTACTTGAAAACTGGTAGTGGCGTGATGTTAACTGGTAGTCATAACCCACCCAATTATAATGGCTTAAAAATTATGATTGGCGGTGAAACTTTGTCCGGTGATGCTATTACCGCACTTAAAACCCGCATAGATAGTGGCGACTTAATCACTGGTGATGGCTTTCGACACACGGCTGATATCCACCATGCCTATCTCTCGCACATCCATAAAGATGTGAAATTGGCACGTCCATTTAAAGTAGTGATTGATTGTGGTAATGGAGTAGCCGGCGCAGTGGCTCCTCATCTTATGCAAATTTTGGGTTGTCAAGTTATCAAGTTGTTTTGTGAAGTTGATGGCAATTTCCCTAATCATCATCCCGATCCAAGTGTACCAGAAAATTTAGCGGATTTGATCAAAACTGTGCAGATGGAACATGCAGATTTGGGGCTTGCGTTTGATGGTGACGGGGATCGTTTGGGAGTGGTTGATGCAAAGGGGCAGATAATTTGGCCAGATAGGCAAATGATTTTATACGCCACCGATTTATTAAAACGTCATCCCGGAGCCAAAATTATTTTTGATGTGAAATGCACTCGGCATCTCGCCAATACCATTGAACAACATGGTGGCAAACCTTTGATGTGGAAAACCGGCCATTCCTTTATCAAGTCCGGGATTAAGGAAACCGGGGCGTTGCTTGGTGGAGAAATGAGCGGACACATTTTCTTCAAAGAGCGTTGGTATGGTTTCGATGATGCTTTATATACTGCTGCCCGACTGTTAGAAATTTTGGCTCAAGACTGGAACCGTGCCCCTGAAGAAGTGTTTGCGGCTTTGCCCGACGCTGTGAATACACCAGAGTTAAAGCTAGAGCTAGACAAATTTGGGGAACATTATGAATTGATGCAGAAAATCCACGACACCTTCCACTTTGAAGGGGCCAAAATTACCACCGTTGATGGAATACGGGCAGATTTTGAGGATGGTTGGGGACTTGTGCGCCCATCAAATACCACACCTTGTTTGGTTATTCGTTTTGAAGCAGACAATCAAGCAAGACTTGAGGCAATTGCCGAACAATTCCGCCGGCAATTTTTGGCAATAGATAGCACGTTGGTATTGCCGTTTTGATGCTGGAAAAACAATGGACAAGTTAAAACCCCATCCGGCATAAGGAACGTGCATGAAATAATTTCCAGGTATGTTGAATCAAACCTGACAGGTTTTGGAAACCTGTCATGTTTAGTTGCCGAAGTTATTTCATGCACGTTCCTAAACGAATATAATTTAACGATTCAAGCCGAAAATAGGCATCGTTGGCATTGGAATTGTCTTGGCAATCAAGATATTAATTCGTTTATTTCGTAAATTTGCTGTACTCAACTGGGAGGGCCAATTTACCTAGCCATCTGGTCTTAATAACCATGCTAAAGTTATGGAAAATAGCCAAAAAAATCAAGCAGGGGCGCTGCCCCAATATGCGCCAACTTAAGCTATAGTAGGTTGTATTATATAGAAAATATTGTATAATGCTCCAACGTCTGGTTAATTTAACCTCTTGAGAAAAAAAACAATGCTATTACCTCCAAAAAGCCAAGAAAAAATATTTAAGGAATTATTGCAGGATTTGCCACCGGAAATAGAAGAACTCGCCATCGAATTCAAAGCATTTACCCGCAGTCGTAAAATTAAGACAATTGACGGGTGTGACCTCCATTTGATGTAAGCCATTTTTATTAAGTATAATTAATTAATACCTTCGCCAAAAGTCTGAGTATTAAGCTGGGTTATTAAGAAAATGCTTAAAAATCAATAAGACTTATAACACCTTCTCCAAAATACCACATAAATAAGTATAAAATCGGAGATAAAAAGCCAGTTGTGTTAAGATTGAGCAACGAAAACAACCCAAACAAAACCACTATGGAAATAATAACACTTTTAACTTTTTGGCACTGGGGTCATTGAATGGGATAGAAAAAATGGAAAAAATTACTTAACTTTAAATTTTTTGTAAGATTTGGAAATATTCCTTAATTATTTGCTAAAGGTAAGGTTTAAAAAAAGATTGAATAAAAAATATGTAGAATTTACTGAATCTTAGGCGAACTCCACCCTACCCATAGAATTGGGCTTTTAAAAAACTAGGTAGGTTGAGTTGAGATTAATTTTGTACTGGTGAAAAAAATGGGATTTGGAACAGTTCTAACCAAGTCAATCCCTTTTTAAGAATACCAAGTGCAACAGCTGGCACCTGTTTAAGAGTAAAATGAGGACGAACAAAGTTGTGTAATACCCAGTAACTGTCCAACCTAGTTTGTAATGATGAGGCATGGCGTACGTGTTGGTCTTCCTTCGGTAACAAGCTGAACGGCGTCGTAATGCAGCATTGAATGCTTCCACATGATTTGCATGAATATCTTCATCTTCAAGGTCTGGTTTTGTTTCAGGATGTTCTTTCTGAGGAGCCTGATATTTAGGACGTTTTGGTCCTTTTTTATGAGATTGTGCCCCTTTATTTTTGACACGTACTTTAACCCCTTCTGGTAGTGTAGTTTTTGGACGACCTACTTCACCAGTTCTTATTACTTCCTTACAAATGTCAAACAAAATATTACCATAACGGCGTTCACCATCAGTTATAAGCGACAAATCGTCGGTTTGTTCAATGACTAAAACTAAAGTTTCAATGGCTTTCGTAAAAAGAGCTGTGTCTTTTTCACCACAGCTTAACTCAAAAATGAAACGGCTCGCACGGTCCATCAACACGATTGTCCATACTGAAGAGTCCAATGGAGGCTTATTTTCGCCGACTTTAGTGTAAAGTTCATCTCCTTCAACTATCAGTTCTATGAACTGAAAACACAGAGCATACAGTAATAAAGGTTCTTTGAGCAAACCAAATCGTTTCAACCATCGCTTTACGCTTTTCGATCCTTTGTTCAAGACACGACCGGCCGCATTAATACCCATACCCTCATTAATTGCATCCAATACTTGAATAATGGTACTTAGTGGTGTTCTCAACCCTTCTAAAAAGGTATTTTTGGTATCTGAAAAGTATTCTCCACAATCAGAACAGTGATGAATTTGTCGTTTTTCACCATCACCAACCGTATATGTCGTATGTGGCTTGTGATTTTCAGAATTACATTTAGGACAACAAAGTGTAGTCAAGGCCATTTCTTTTCTCCTAACATTTTTGAGGTTACTTTTCAAATTATACTATCTATTCAACCATTTTGTCCAATCCCACTCAATGACCCCAGTGCCAAAAGGCCCCAACACAAAAATATGCGTTGGAGCCAACAGAAAATTACAAAGAATAACTAAGTGCATAAATACGCAAGATACTACTTGTAGAATTATAGTGGGTGAAAGCATAGAAGGAACTAATCTTGCTTATCCAAGTTTATCCAAAAAATTAATTTATAAGATAAGTAATAAATCCAATATTTATTATTCATATGCATAAATCTCCTTATAGAAAAAAGGGAAAGCCTATTTCAACAGATGAAAAATGGATGGTTGTCCAAGTATTTCATCAATGTGATGAAGAACGCTCGGCTGGCCCTTATGTTGAAACTCAAGATGCTCACACTCGGACTTCATCTTACACTGGAATTGGGCGTCGATTCGTTCCCAAAATAATCCAGCACTTTCGGGCAAATGGGGATGTTCCACCACCCGCCGAAGCTGGCAATCGCACGACTCACCCACAGGATATTCCAATATCTCAGACCACAAAAATTCGTGAATTGACTTTTGAGTAAACATTATTCTTACGAAGTGTGCAATTCTAAACATATCGAAGATTTTCTGAAACTCCATCTAAAAAAAGAGATTTCTCATCGAACTATTTGCAACCATCTTCAACGTATGGGGTTGTGGAACGAAAGAACTCGCAAAAAGACAAAATCATTGAGGTTCGAGATTATGTTAGACAGCAACGTCATTCTGACCGCAATAATATAAAAAAACTCAGACAAAAAGGTGAAACGAAGGTCTATTTAGATGAAAGCTTTCTTCACCATTACCATGGCAACCAATTTTCGTGGTTTGATGAGGAAATAGGTGATTATTTAGAACGTCCTTCAGGATCAGTACGAAGGTGGTGTTTTGTTCACGCAATGTTAGAAAATGGTTTAGTTCCAAATTCTTGTCATATTTTTGAGGCAAAAAAGAGTACTGGTGATTATCATGATATGTTTAATGCACTGCACTTTCAAGAATGGTGGCATGAAAAGTTACTTCCTAATCTGCCTCCAAAATGTGTCATTGTAATGGACCGCGCTACCTATCATTTAGTGCCAGAAGAACAAATTATACCAACAACAATTCGATCCCACGAATTACAACAATGGCTAACATCAAAAAATATATCTTGGGAAACTGATTGGCTAAAAGCCCGTTTAATTCAGGAAGTTGATTCACATATCGATAAAACTCCACTTGTCCAAAAAATAGCAGAAGGCATGGGACATAAGGTGGAACGATTGCCAGTACATCACCCGGAGCTAAATCCTATTGAAACGGTATGGGCCATTGTGAAAAATCACTGTGGTCGGCTTTTGAGAAATGGAACCACATTTAAACAAGTTCGACAACGTTTAGAGAATGCTTTTAACGATATTACTCCTGATACCTGTTCTGGATTGTTTAATCAAATCAAGAAGAAAGAATTAGAGTATTGGAATACCGACTTACAAATTGATAATTTAGATGACAATTTAAACGATTAAGAACATCGGCGGATTAGTTCCTTCTATGCTTTCACCTACTATAGTTCTTATCTCAAAGCATTTAAGCTGGGCAAGATCAACACCAATCTTTGCCCATTTTTCCTTTATCTCAGTCAGTTTCCTAGACTTATCTGTGACTGAAGCATCCAATATACTTTCTGATGCTATAACACCAAAATTCATTTTTGCTTCCAATCCATAGCAGTCGTAAAAAACCAAAGTATCTTGCTTACCATTTGGCCAACATATATCAACAACGATCTGGTCATTCTCTCCAGGATTACGTCGATCAATTGTGATATTTAAAAGTTCGGCATCGTGCCAAGGTAAATCCAAAAACATAGTTTTCATTGCTTAAAACCCCGGGTCAGGATCGCCAGGTATAGGACTATAATGCTTTCCTTTGCCATTCTTGTGGTAATGAGAATAGTTAGGTCCTTTTTTGCCTGGTTGCGTAGGCGGGTCAATCCTCAAGCACTCCTTATACTTTCCGTTATCAATTTTACCAAGAAGCAAAATAGGGGACAGACCACATTTATTCTCAAGGGATAGAAAAGGGGCCAGGCTCGAATTAATTTTTAAACTATAATTTTTTAAACTATAATTTGCACCAAAATATGAGATTACGGTACTTTCGCCCATTTTTTAAAAGTAATTGATTTAAGAAAAGTCTTCAAGTTCTGGTGTGAAAATTTCAAGTGCATATTCGTTGTTTGAGAATTAAATTTTCGTAAATTTCAATTGGAACTTCCATTAGGCTCAGAAGACGTTGCTGTAATGGTGTGAGCTTTTCTTGAAGAAAAACTTTTATATGCTTCCTTGTGTTAGTAATTACTAGATGTAACTGCTTAAATTTATTGAATATTCTCTCAGTAGTTGGTCGTGGTGTTGAGATAGTGGGATTACCTGGAACTAAACCAGAAACAGTTTCACAATCAACTGCCAATTCACGCTGAATCACAAATTCTATCAAAGTTAATACTTGGAGGGCTATTGTTAGAAGCATCATAAGCCCCTTAATACGTTCTTCTAGACGTAAAAATAAAGGTAAAATGGGTAGACTTCCCCCTTTAAAACGGTGAAAAGAACGTTCTACTAACCATTCATCTCGGTAATACTGATAACGAAGTTCTAATGTCATTTGTTCAGTAACCGTATTAGTGGCATAAATACGCCACCCTGCCAGTAGTTCTTCTTTTTCAATTTGTTCTTGATTGAAAGTAAAATTAAGCTGTAATTGGCGAGTTTCAATTATTTCAAAAGGAGTATCCGGTGTTGGACGACCACGTTTGAGAAAACGCTTTTGTTGACTAACTATTTCATCAACATTAATGTCAATCATATTTTCAACGGAATGCTTCTTTAAAATTTTTGAAGCTCTCTGAGAAAAACTTCCTACCTCTTCTTCTGACTTTTTCGTCATCTTGTTTAAGGCAGTTTCAGCCTTTTTAAGACGCTTATATCGAGATTTATTTTTCATGGAAGCATGAGAGTCACTACGGGCAACAAACCAACGTTCGGTCCAAGTATGGGTATCACATTCCTGCTCAATTTCAATCACGAATCCCTTGCCAACTTTAGTAGGATTTCCATGTTTATCCTTTACATCAGACAGAATAATATCTTCAGGTGTAGCTGGAGGATTTTTAACCAAATTTTCTAATTTTTCTGGAATTTTACCGGTTCTCGCCAAAGGAATTAAATAAAATCCATCTTCTGATGCAATACTAGCCCGAGTTTCTAATGCAGAACCTTTGCAATCAGACACAAATAAAAAGTTGGGTGTTCCAATTGTTTTCACCATTTGCCGCCATGCTGGTACATATAACGGGTCATCTGCGTCACTGCCAGAAATGGTTTCACTGAAAATAGGAATGCCGGCTGGGTCTAAAACACCTAAACCTTGCTTAAATTGCAGTAAATTTGGACGGTTATCTTTACTGTGCCCAAGGTTCAATAGTCCTGAGTCACCTTCTTTAGAATGGTGTACATTAACACTAGTCGTATCATAACGACCTATTTCTGTGGGAAGCTCGAAAGCTTGTATTATTTGATGTCCATTATTTTGATGAAATTCCAATATTTTGGCTGTATCATTACCAAAATCACTCATCATTATTCCTATGCGATCATCTGTTGCATCTTTTTCGCCAATTTCCCACCCCGTTACCATTTCCAGTAAAATTCGGTGCTCTTCTACCCAGTCCTCCATCCCTGATAAGGTATGAGTCAGGGAATTGATTATGTAGGTTATATACAGAACTGCTAGCTGTCCGTAACTTAATCCTTGCCAATTACCATGAGATTGCCAAATACTGTCTATTATCTCAGCTATATGCATTTCTGTTAGCCAGTGTAAAACGATTGGTATTTCCTCTACTCGTTCTATTTTCGATATTATCATCATTAGTTCCTCTATAAACTTGATTTTTACTCTAATTTAAGTTAGTACTTTCGCATTCTACCATAAAAAATATACTTTACAAAATTTAAGCGAAAGTACCGGATTAGTGTCATCTTTATTTTTTAAAATTAATTCGAGCCTGGCCCCTTTTTCCTTTCGCTATCGCTCTACCCACCCTACGCTCGCTAATTAATTTTTAAGTATTTTCATTAACTCTTCAACATCGTACCGTTTGCTTAATTCTTCTAGACGCTTTCTAGCCTCAGTTATACTAATCAGGCCAGCATCAATATATTGCTGCGATTTTTTGCCATTCCCCAAATAAGTAAGGTCGACTATTTCAGTCTGAACTTTCTCATGAAATTCTATAACATTATGTAGCTTATCAAGCACTCGTTTTTGGCTATCATCGGCTTCGTGTCCATCCAAAGCTTCGTAGTAATAAAAGTTGCCATATTCATTGACAAACTCTTCAATAGAATATTCTCCTTTCAGAACCTTTACTACCAGTAATGTTACTTTTAACAGAGCACTAATTATCTTTTTTTTATACATTCTGAAAACTCCTGAAAACTTTTTTGCTTCTAATTTATATTGATTATGCTCAACCTAAAATCAATAGATTTACAGACTTTTATGAAATTTTCAGTATACATTAGAATTTATACCGATTTAACGTAACCAATTGATTTACTTGAGATTATCATTAATTAAAAGGGGCCAGGCTCGAATTATTGTGCAAATTGTGGTGTTTACAAAATAATCCGACCCTGCCCTTTTTCTCACATTGATGAAGTTGTTATCGCTAAAACATGGCTTTGTTTGATAGCAAGTTATTTACAATCTATAACTTTAAATTCGACACGACGGTCTTGGGACTTATCAAGCTTATCAGCATCACATACTTTACATTCACGAGAACCTTTTCCAGTTACTTTCTTTATCTTCTTCAGAGCAGGATAATGGAATGTTATAAAAATTTTGACACTTATCGCTCTGTTTTTAGATAAAACCCGATTATGATCTTCTTTACCTGATATATCTGAATGACCTATAAGCTGATAACAGTTGTTACTATTCGTAATATGCTTACCTATTGACTTTAAAATTTCTTCGACATCATCATTTAGTTCAAATGAACCATGAGCAAAATAAACCTCAAAGTTTTTTTGATCGGTAACAATTATTCCTACTCTTTTTTTAGCTTTTTTATACTTATCTTGTTCATCTAATTGCTTGTAACATTGAGCTAATCCTAAATGAACTACCATCCTTTGTTCTCTCTGACATTTGGATGCTTTTGTAAATAACTCCAATGAAGAGTTATATTGACCTTCTTGATAATTATCTATAGCATCTTGAATAATCCCTTCCAACAAATCACAGTATTGTAGTTCGTCTTGATGATATGTAGGAGATTTTTGCTTGCTTCCTTCTCTAGCATCTTTAATGTAGTAAATAGATGTTTCATCTTTACCACCCCAATTTTTATTTTCATACACATGGTATTGTTCCAAAGATAACTTCAAATTTCTGGGAATTGAAATATTAGCTTTTGCCAAAATTTTGCCGGTTTTTATGTCAGTAATAGAATAATAAATTCTATAATTGCTATCTTCTAATTCCAGAAGACCACGCATTATGTAATCCGGACCGGCTTTAAGTCCTTCTACCGACATTTGTTCAATAGAAAAAGCTTCAGAATTGTTAATTTTTTCTCCAATGATGACTTCCAGTTTTTTGACATATCCATTTGCATCAGTGTGTTTAAGTGCTATAAACTCACCAGTTTTCTCAAAAAGTAATTGTGCTATAATGATTACTCTTTTTTCAGAAACAGGAAATTCTTCCAGCTTTGCTAATTTATCTAATAACGTTTTCGTTAATTCTTCAACTTTGTTATGAAATTCAGAAGAATTTTGAGGATAGACGACGATAGGAATTACTAAAATAATTCCTACTATAGCGAATGTAATTAGCTTAACGAATTTTTTTAGATAGTGCATAATTCATCTTGGTAGTTAGATAGATAGGACTTACGCATTGACAAACTATTTTTTTTGTTTTCATGATAAATATCATCGTGTTATGAAAATTTGGCCCACGACTAAATCTGTTAAAATTGACCAAAAACGACTTATCTCAAATTTGTAA
>Ga0233404_10000592_pt1 | contig 10126 bp, 8 predicted proteins | sample Na_oxic_2_MG_FD_179861 | JGI IMG/M metagenome (GOLD analysis project Ga0233404, IMG submission 179861) | Seawater microbial communities from Saanich Inlet, British Columbia, Canada - Na_oxic_2_MG | ecosystem: Environmental > Aquatic > Marine > Inlet | place: Canada: British Columbia | collected...
AATATTTTGTCAATGCGTAAGTCCTAAAGAGTACAAAAATAGGATGAACTTTTGATCCAATTTGGGCGCAAATTTAAAACACAAGTAAAAACCCTGTCAGGCAAAAATGTGACAAAGTAAAATTGATTATAAGGAATGATATATGAACGAAATAATCGACTTTGAAGAAGAGGTTCTTGACGATGAGGATACTTATATGGGCTCGTTAAATCATAGCCTAGCGGCAGGTCAAATTACCGGCTTATTATTCAATGATGAAAGATTTACTGTGATGCCAGAATTGAGTTTGGATACTAGCCAAATTGATTTAAAACGGTTCAACCTCAAAGCCAAAGACGAATTAGTACCGGACATAAGTGTTTATACTGAACCACCGTTGGTACCAGATAAAGAAGTTGAGGATGACATTTTAAGAGTATCTCAAATGCCTAACTTAGCAATTGAAGTGCTGTCACCAAGCCAATCAGTTGGGGGACTTGTTAGGAAAATTAAGGCATTTTTTGCTCTTGGAGTTAAATCATGTTGGTTGGTTATACCAGTCAATGAATCCATAACTATTTATTCAAAACCAGATGTTTTTAGATTATTTAGTACGAATGATACCGAGGCTATTGATGAGGTGATGGATATTCGGCTGCCTATCCAAAAGGTGTTTAAAATGCGTTCTAAACTCTGAGAAACCGAATATCGTTTCGAGCCTTGGGATCGATTCTGTGAAATAATTTGTCTGAAAAACGATAGTGGATTTCGTATTTTGCCAAAAAAATAAATTACTTATAAATTTCAATCATTTCACAGAATCTAAGGCATCTTTTGGACAAAGGTTTGCCCCAACAGCCCCGTGGATGAGTCGTTTGACCATCCATAAGGTATTTAATAGACTGCTGAAAAAAATTAGGAAAGGCAAGCGTCGATGGGAAGTACATTCATAGCCCCCAAATATTTTTCAAATTTCTTTTTAATCTAACACTTGATCCATTCCAGCAAGAGGAGTATCGTCTGTCGCTCACTGGACAAGTTTGGTTTTTTGAAACAAAGGGGATTGGAACTACAAGGATTGCTTATAAAAAAGGATTGGATCGTGATGGTGTCTGGTTTTTTTGTTATTTAAATATCAGGATTTATTGTTAATTGTAATGCTTAATCTTTAATGCAAATATCCCAAGTGGTGACAATTTTCCAAAGACATTTGGTTGGGAGGTGGCTCTTATGGGTAACAATTTGAGTGGAGAGAGTAGCATATTGTGTCCGGGAGCCGTGGTTTATAACTTATGTATAACACGATATGTATAATAGTGTAACGTGTTATGTAAATTAATTGCCCCTATTATTACGCATATCGAGGCAAATTCATGGTTTGATAATATGGTGTGGGTTTGTATTGTTGCATAACCATTTGAAACCTCTCTCAAGTTGATGGAGAAATTTAAAATTAGTTATCTATTGGGAATTACTTGCGGTAACGATTGCACTAAAGATTACGAGATTGGTAATTACGTAAAAGGTTTGCCCCAACAGCCCCGTGGATGACTCGTTTGACCATACATAAGGTATTTATAGGCGGTTGAAAAAAATTAGGAAAGGCAAGCGTCGATGGGAAGTACATCCATAGCCCCCAAATATTTTTCAAATTTCTTTTTAATCTAACACTTGATTCATTCCAGCAATAGGAGTATGGTCTGTCGGTCACTGGACAAGTTTGGTTTTTTGAAACAAAGGGGGATTGGAACTACAAGGATTGCTTATAAAAAAGGATTGGATCGTGATGGTGTCTGGTTTTTTTGTTATTTAAATATCAGGATTTGTTGTTAATGGTAATGCTTAATTTTTAATGCTAATATCCCAACTGGTGACAATTTTCCCCAGAATTTGGTTGGGAGGTGGCTCATGCCGGTAACAATTTGAGTGGAGAGAGTACCGTATTGTGTCCCGGAGCCATGGTTTATAACATTGGGCATATCCTGAGTATGTACGGAAAATTTACATTTTGACAGTCAAGATTACCTCGAAAATAAATGTGGTCTGTCCCCCATTTTACGATTGAAAAAATAATTTTAAAAATTGACGTAACTACTCAGGTAATATCCCGTCTTTAGTTAAGGCGGTGCGGGGGAATGAACTTCTTTATGTGTGATGTGTCTTAAGCACTGAGCTTGTAGGGTGTGCCTTTGTTCTATAAAGTGAGCTACAGTCTCGCACCAATCCGATTACTTCCCTCACCGTTGTACTAAATGCCGGATATTACCTGAGTAGTTACGAATTGACTAACATTTCCCGTTATAAAAAGTAGGAACGATGAAAATTTTTTCGCCCGTTTAAAAATTTCCACATCACATCCGTTAATGCAGTAAGGGCGATGAAAAAAATGATTTTCAAAATCGACTGACATAATTAATTCATATGTTATAATATAAACATGTCTAATTCAAACACTGAAAAAAAACAATTAGTTGTTCCAGGTACGGTAAGTAAAGTGATCATGGTCCATCAGGGCGGTGTTCAATCGTTCTTTTTGAATATACTACGATTCATGGGTATCTTGCTGTTTCTGCTCATGATTTATTTTATTGGTGTAATAGCTGGTACATCTGGTTGGCATTTACGGGCTGTTAATCAATTCTATAATTGGTGGCCTCACTTAGAAGAAACTGTCTGGTCACGAATTCGTTCCCTTGATAAAGATGCCGAACGTCATGCAGGAAATACTGTTAAGGTACTTGATGAACGGATGGATGACCTTTTTAAGAATCAAAAAAAGCATCTAACAAAACTCTTGCAATTGAAAAGGGGTGTAAAATCTGCATCTCAACATTGTCAGAGCGTTAATGATACACTAAACCTGATTATTGAGCAATCCATCATCCAAACGGAGGTATGTAAACATTACAATCAACAGAAGGAGAATCAATCCAGTAATGATACCGACACATCTCAAGATGCTCAAGATGTTAAACAAACAACGGGTTTTACACCTAAACAATCTACACAGACTAACACACGTACCACAATTAATTCAAAAGAGGACAAATGAATATGATACCACATTCGTTATTGTCTAAAGCAATTGTCCAGATAATGGGTGGTAGCCTACTTATTTCGACTACTATAAGTCCACTCATGGCACAAGAGCTTTCTAAAACAGATGCCGCATCGGCAGCAAAAACCTTTGCAACAAGCACATCTGGGCTTCTCAATGACTTTGGTACAAGACTTGATAAGCTCAATAATACCACAGATGCAAATGTCCAACGATTGCGTCAAGAAATGCGAGGATTGCAAAACCAATTGGGGCAGATGATGGCCCTAATGGCTAAAACACAAAAATCGGCTATAGAACAAACGGCAAAACAGACTCGCCAACAAATTGATAACCTAAAAGCCAAGTTGGCTGAAAATTCTCCTGTTAAAGAAATTATCAATAGAATGAGTCAATTGGAGAATCGATTTGCATCAATTACCCAAGATACTTCACATGAAGAAGTTCAAAAATTGGAGAAACAACTTAAGCAAGTTACTCAAGAATTTGCCGAAGAACTTCGGCAACAAAAGGACGAAATCACGAAAGCTACAGAGAAAGAATGCTTAACTCAAGCTGATAAAGAACAGGTGAATAAAGCATTGTCAGCTATGGAAAGTGCTTCCAATGGTAACCAACAACCAATAGTCCGTGATCTTCCACCATGTTTATCTCCTGAAACACAACAGAAGATACAGGAATATGAAGTCGCACAGCAAGAACGCGATCTTTTTATGCAGCAAGCCCAGTCCATGATATTGATGGCTATGACGACTGGAAATCCTTATGTTATTGCAATAGCAGTCGTACTGACAATCATTTCTTCTTTATTTGGTGACGATGGTAATGGAAGCAATGGTGATGGTGATGGTGATGGTTCTGGAAATGGAAAACAATCAGGAGGTACTGCACAAACCCCTAATAATACCGGGAATGGTGGAAATGTAGAAAACCCAGGAAAACCTAGTGGTCCTAATAAAAATGGAAATGATGGCGATCCGACACAAACACCTAGCGAACCTGATGGTACAGTTGGTAATGGAAAAAACGGTAGCGGAGGCCCGCAATCCCTTTTTGGTACTCGCACTGGTGGTGGGTGCATTATCAAAGCAGATGATACAGATGAAAATGAATTATCTTTCATTGATAAAAATAATGAGGATAATTTTTTCATCATTGAATGGGATAAAATCAATCGTTCTGGCGATAATCCAGTCCCTGAAGCTCCTAAAGATATTAAAAATTGGTCATGTGATTTTAAAAATGAAAGCATCACAGTGACTTATGGTTCTGAGTGTAGAGCAATACAACCAGCTGAAGATGGAGATAGCTATGACAGCATATCAAGCTATCTTGGAGGACTCTGTAAGCGATAAACGACTATGAAAAAACGCAATAGCATAGAAATATTTTCCACATCGGCTATTGATTTACTGGCTTGCGGGTTGGCATTGGCAGCAGTGCTTTGGGTTTTGGAAATGCCTAATAACGGATTCGCTGGTGAGGGGGAATCATCTCACTTTGATGCTTTTCTCCGCATCCAGCAGTTTGGTATATTTCATTTTCAGGGCATTGAGATTAATGGTAATGGAACCAAATGGGAAGCAAATTATAATAGGAAGAAGAATACTTTTGTACAGCAAAATATAGAAGGATTTAATTCTAATATAACTAAGGGACCTACCATCCCATTGACTTTTACCAACCCTGACAATACCCCTGCAAAAGTGACAATATCAGTTCGTAAATCTGAGCATTTTGCAGGTGAAATGTCCGTCAGATTTGAAGGTGTGGTTGGGGACTTAAATGTTCAATTTCGTGTCAGGCCGTGTAATAGTAGTGTGGAAGTACATTACCTTGAAATATTCAAGGTAGATCGTACTGGAATTTCACGACCACAATATCTTTGGCAGTGTGAAGATAAGCTAGAATCAGCATTAAAGAAAAAACTTTCTTCTGCACCTAAGTGGCTGAAAGCCTATCACAAAGGACTCAATGGAAATTTTACTTTTTGGCATCGTCCAAAAATGGAAATTCATACTTGGGATAGAAATGAATGCTATCACGGACAAAACTTGTCAATTAAACTCACTGGAGACGGGCGTTTTGTCCAACAGACTTATGACAACCCTTCCAGAGAACAGGACGACTCCAAATTTTGGAAGGAGTTGGAATATTTTGCAAAACGTCCAATATAATAATAAAAAAGTGAGGTTACTATGCGTCGCCACAATTCTCCTCCCCAAATCATTGGTCTTTCTTTTCTGGATTTAGTTTCTTGTGCTTTTGGGGGACTCATTGTACTCTATGCTCTTTCAGATAGGGTTTCAGGCTCACCTGAACCCTATCCTAGCGGGATTAGAATTTTAGAAGTAACAATTGAACAAGGTTTGCCCTATTCGATTGGCTTACGTTTTAAATTAAATGAAGAGACACATGAATGTTGGCGTTCTAATTGTTCATCTGGCACTGGAGTCAATTGGACTGTTACTCCCGGCAATACGACAGCATTAATTATACAGTCGGGCAAAATTTCTGATATTGTAGGTGTTGCTCTTATTAAAGGAGACAATTTTCTGTCAAGTTTACCTTCTGAGACTGATACAAAAATTTGTGTCAAGGTTTTCACTTATGAGAAAACAACCACAGTATCTCTTGAACGTAAGAATCTATATCGAGCTAAAGCTAATTTAGACCAAATAGATAAGGAATGCCCTTTATGAAAAATCTATATATTATTTTGCTATTCATTGTGGTTAATTTTTTCCAAACTTTGAATGCTAGTGCGACTACTGATGATCTTGAACCTGTATTTACAAATGCTGTGAAGGAATTATTGAAAACCAATGGAGGTCATAGTTGTTTAGTCAATACCAATGAAGGGACAAGAGAACAATACAATCTTTTCATTCATATTCTTGATGATGCTAATAAACCACCAAAGGTATTTCTCATTCGATTTTACCAAAATGGTAGGCATTGTGATAATCTGAAAATAGGTACAAAGCATCAATGTATTAATTTGAATTTTGTACCTAATTTCATTCGGACTATCTGCAAGAATAACCGGTCAAAACTAGAGCTTGAATCTAAAGGATTCTACACTGCACGTTCTAATGTGAAACCACTGAATGGTACTGAATTCTTCTTAAAAGCAGCAGAAGAAATGGATAACACTCATGTCAAAGCGATTTACCGAGACGATGGTTATATTTTATTACAATCGACCCCTGATAGTAAAGGAATATCACCTGCTAGATTAATTGTCAAAGATGGTCCTGTATACAATTTAATGGAAACTACGGAAGGTATTAGGCAGGGCAATATTAATCCTGCCATTGAACTGATTAATAAAAAAAAGATTCTACCTAATCAAGTACGTAGTATTGGTTTAGAAGGGAGATTCTTAACTAAAAACATGGAATTGTATATTCCACATGCACCTAAGCCTAAATATCAATTAATTGAATTATCAGAGTTTAAAACACGACTGGAACAGGCTAATGATATTTTACCTATTGAAGATATATCGTCAATCAAAGATTGGTCCGAAATATATTCTGGATTGTTAATACGCTTGCTTGATCCCCAATATGAATTTCCACCACCAGATAAACATTTACTAGGAAAATATAGTTTCTTTCAACATCTTCTTATATATTTGGAAAAATAGTCATGAATAGACTTTTATTGTTAAAACCATTTGTTTTTTTAGGACCAGCCAATTTTGTTGGCCATCCGATTATTGGTTTATTACGGCTAATGCTCAAGGCTATTATACTCATTGCATTCATTGAGGTAGGAGTACTGATAGCCATGTATTATGTTTCCTTATTTCAAGTACCCGCGCTATCCCATGTGAAAAGTAGTCTTGAAAAAGTTAAGAGCACATTAAAAGAACCTCATATCAAGACAGCTTTGGAAGAGAATAATGTTCCACTTGATAAATTGAAAATCGAAGTTTGTGCATTGAAACCAGAAGCAATCACACAGAATGATATTCAAACTCAGTGCTTTGAATCTACTGATGATCCTAAAACGATCTATCGTTATGCTGTTTATGTAAAGTGCAATGAGTGCGATATGCCTACTGTACGTATTCTAGTAGTACGGGACTTTGGTTATCCAGGACTATTTCACAGATGGTTACCAAAAGAATTACAATTAACCAAAAATAACTGGCCTATCAGAAAAATTACTTTTAATGCTGGCCCTTATGTAGTATCTGGTATGCTATTAGAATTGTTACTTAAGAATAGGCCCACTCTAACCAGACAAGATCAAGATCGAATCCGTGCTTTGTTAGATAGTGCCTATATTAAACTACCAGCCGCTAATACTCCTCATTTTATATGGCCAAGACGCTTGGTTGGTCCTATTCAAGTTACTTGCTATGCTATATTTTTTATGGGTTTATTCCTAATGCTTTTGGATTACACCACAAATATTTTGCCTAATAAAATGTTAAGCAGTATAAAAGAACTTGGTGAGCAGACTGGTTTAACATGTCCTACAAATATTGGTAATGTTAATAATAAAACCGATACGGTAGCAGAAGAAAAGCCAGATAAAGTTGTTGATGGTGAAAAAGTTGTTGATGGTGAAATTGTTTTAGAAGACAATAATCCTGAACATATCACTATTTTAGGTAATAATAGTCAATATGAGTTCGTCAAAACCAGTGCTACACCTTGGCAGCCGGGCATAAAGGGAGATGTAGATGATTTTATATCTGCTTATAATCGCACGAACATAATTGCAAAGAAAAAAGCAGGATTACTTGGTGCCCAACCAACATTTCCTTTAATTGAATTGCGGCGTGTCGGTTATCTTGCCATGAAAATATCTGAAACAGGAGCTAATGTGCCTCATTTTGTCTCAGTGGAAGCTGAAGCTCACGATGAACGTAACCAAGCTAATGCAAAAATATTACAATACATTATCTGGGTAATTCCTACCCTTGGTTTTATTGGAACAGTGCTTGGCATTGGTGATGCGTTAATATCTACTGTTGATTTACAAAGTGCCATCATCACAATTCAGTCACTTGCTGAAAGCCGTGTTAGTACGGGTATTGGTGTTGCATTTGATACGACTCTTGTCGCTCTTGCACTCAGTGTTGTTCTAGTCTTCTTGCATCATATCCTAATGAATCAGGAGGAGGAAATGTTGGCAAAGGAAAAAATTGATACTTTGCGAGAATTACTACAATCATCCAATATCAAAGCGGGACCAAGTACAACCACCGTTGAAGGACAGTTGTTCACTCTTGAACAATCATCTAAGAATCTTACTCATGCGATTGAAATGCTTGGAAGCATTATAAAAACATCTTCTCCAACGATTAACATTACCCCTAATACACATGAGCAAGAAAGCGACAAGCGTGATCGTAATGTTACAAGTAAAATTGTCATATTTGGAGTTATATTTGTGGTAATTGCAATTATTGTGTTTTTATTTGAGAGAGGATATTTAAATAATTTAATAGCCAGCGTAGGGTGGGCAGAGCGATAGCTGCACCGGCCCATTTCTCTATCACAGGGAGTCGTAGCATACGACGTTAAGAATAATAATTAAGTCATCCTCCATAACGTGATTGTGGACATACGAAACATCACTGTCAATTGCAAATTCCACGCGCCGATTAATCTGGTTAATTTGCTTGCGGCTATAACGGCTCGGATCATAGGGCCTAACTGGTTGATATTCACCCTTACCAATAGTTGTAATGTTAGCGCGAATTCCAGCTTTAACCAGATGTTTTTTCAACGCCTGAGCCCGGCGTACTGACAATTTGCAATTATTCTCTTCAGTACCTATGTGATCAGTATGGCCCACTAAAATAACTTGGTCAGGCTCTTCATGTCGGAGATGTTTGACTAATGTATCCACATTGCCCTTAGCTTCCTCGGCAAAGGTGGCTTTTCCAAACACAAATTGCGCCGGAATCGGATGTGCCATAATTTTAACTCCGCAAATCTTACTACGCATAGTACCACTCGGTTGCCCGGAACTTCTAACCGTCGTCATAGTCCCCGCCAATAACAAACTTTCACTGGCTAATTTGAACACTTTATCAATTTCAGCACGGGAAGGCTCTTGGGGGGTTGCTTTGGGATCCGCCATCAAATCCAAACTTTGGTTGTAAAACATTGCGGCTTCGATCCATTGTTGCTTTTTGGCCGCAATATCCCCACGCACCGTTTGGGTCATCCACACATTGACCGGTGCATACTTATATTGCAACCATGTTTTGGCCCTCTGCAATCGCCCTTGGCGCACCATCTTGTCAGCCCGAACTGCGGCCAGATTCGACATCTCGCGCTTTATCCCATCTAAGTAAGCGTCTGTACAATCCGGCAATCTTTTCAGAGTGCCTAATAATTCACTTAGTTTAGATAGGTTTTTTGCGTACAACACCTGATTAACTTGAGCCTTATATTGGTTACAAGTCGCAGCTTGAACAGCTTGAGCCATAGCCAAACCCAATATCAATACCCCAACTAATTGGTACCACGATAAATTAACTATTTTCATAATTCTTAATTACCTCCTCAGAGACGAGTTACGGTATATCAGTTACAAAGTTTCGGGAAATCCGCTACGCGCAATGAACGAAACAACTTTCACAAACGGAAAATGCTATAGGCTCCTCAACACCCATTTTCATAATCCATTATAAAACCGTGGTAATTCTACACCCACTAATATTTGTAATTGCAAGTCACCTAATTTCATAAGGTTTTTTGTATACAATGCTTTATTGACTTGAGGCGTATAAATGGTTACAAGTCGCGGCTCGAACAACTTGAGCCACAGCCAAGCCCAATATGTTATTGCCCATCATTCAATTTTCTACAATTGAGATTTGCAGGATTGGTTTGTTTGAAAGATTTTATCAGGTCAATTCTGTTTGAACCGGATTACACTTCTTGACTAGATGATCAGGATAACATTTGATAAAATGGTTCTGTTTATCTATTTAATCCATTTAATCATGTTCAAAGTTTAGTTAGTTTTGTCAATCCGTTATACTTAAGGATTGGTTTGTGATTCTAACATTAAAGGAGATATAAATCATGCACAAAACATTTCAATCGGTTACGG
>Ga0233404_10000593_pt1 | contig 10122 bp, 6 predicted proteins | sample Na_oxic_2_MG_FD_179861 | JGI IMG/M metagenome (GOLD analysis project Ga0233404, IMG submission 179861) | Seawater microbial communities from Saanich Inlet, British Columbia, Canada - Na_oxic_2_MG | ecosystem: Environmental > Aquatic > Marine > Inlet | place: Canada: British Columbia | collected...
TAGTGATTTTAAGACTTTAGAACAAATAAATGAAGAATTAGGTATAGTAATAAATGAAGCTAATAAAATATATAGCAATATTGAACCAGTTGAGGTATCTCAATGGTTTATAGAGACAATGGAAAGAGCCTATACTAAAGCTGTTACCATAAGTACGGAAGTTGCTAGGCAAGCATTAATAGTGGACCAAGTATTAATTGAGTTAGGGGAACATATACCTATAAGCTTTTTCTTAGGAACTACTTTTAATGTAGATAATAGTAAAGGGCTAACGGGTGCACCAGATAGTTTAATAAGTAAAAGTAACAACCAATTATATATAACTTCCCCTGTTATTGTATTAGTGGAAGCTTCGATATGTGACTTAGGAGAAGCGTTACCCCAGTGTATAGCAGAAATGGAGGCTGCTAGGATATTTAATGAGCGTAAAAACAATCCTATTTCTACTGTATATGGCGTAGTAACTAATGGGGAGTTGTGGCAATTTATAAGTTTAATGGATAACGCAGCTACTATAGATGTTTGTTCCTATCCTTTTGGTGATGGTAAAAAAATAATAGGTATATTGAAATCGTTTATTTAATAGCGAATCAGAATAATTGGGGCTAAAAATTAATTCTAACTTTGCTTTGCAGCCGACCTAGCGGTGGCTGAAGAGCGTTGTTAGCCATCACAGACTGAGGTTTTGCACCATGTCAACGAACAGGGTTAGAGGCATCTGTCCGGAATAATTGGGGTCAAAGTAAAATTAATTCTAACTTAGTCTTGGAGCCGTCGTGCCAAGCTAAATCCGAAATCTTGGAATTAATTGGAACATTATGAAATAGATTATTATTACCCAATGGGTGAGAGGTATTTTACCTCAAGTCCCATCTAACTAAAGTTTTTGGATTCTTTGATTCTGAAATTCTGAGAATCCGGCTTCAGACAAATACGGAGTTAGAAAATGCAAACAACAGTCCTACTTGACGATAAACTCTTTCAAGAGGCTGCACTGTACGCCCGCACGGATAATCCCGGCGAACTCATCCAATTGGCTTTACACGAACTCATCCGTAATCTCCGTTCAACGGTGAAGTCTGCTGCCAAACGCCGCTTGGGCATGGACAAAGGACGATTTTCCGTACCGGATGATTTCGACATGCCGAATGCGGAGATAGAAAAGGCTTTCTATGGCACGTAGCTTGCCTTTGAAAATAATTCAGAAGTTGAGTTATTTTCTCTGAGGTTTGGTGGTCAACATCGCTGTGATTTTTGTTGGCTAAATGATAATTCAGATAGACCAGAATGAGTTTTAAATAGAAAAGCCTAAAATGAGATTATTCAAAATATTAAACCTAACCAAATTATTTCCAAAAATACAATGCTGATAGAATTTACTGTCCAAAATTACGCATCCTTCAACTCACCACAAACATTGAGTATGTTGGCATCTAATTCCACACAAAATAACATCAATGAAAAAAATACCTTTCCGGTAAACAAATTTGGTATAGATAATCTGGTGAAATCTGCTGCTATATTTGGTGCTAATGCAAGTGGAAAATCGAATTTTATTAATAGCCTTCTTATTTTACAAAGTATTATTTTAAAATCTTTGGCGGAAACTGATAATTTAGAAGCAGTCGTACCATTTCTGTTAAAAAAAGATGTTTTTGATATACCGAGTGAATTTGAAGTTTCTTTCATCCATAAAGGCAATATGTATAGGTATGGAATATCAATACTGAAAGGTAAAATAGATGAAGAATGGTTGTATTGGACTAAGACATCGAAAGAAAATTTTTTATTTCAACGAATTGGACAAAAAATAAAAATAAATGGGCGTTCTTTTACAGAAGCTAAAGATTTTATTAAAGAGAAAAATGGAGAATTATATCTCGAAAAAACCAGAGAAAATGTACCATTTATTTCAGTTTTATCTCAATTTAATGGAGAAAAATCTCGTAATGTAATTGAGTGGTTTAGAAAATTGCATATTGTCTCTGGCATCAATGAAGTAGGCTTCAAAAAATTTACTATTAACTTATTAGATCAAGACTCTACTTTTCTTACTTGGGCATTAAATATTCTTTCATCTTTTCAAATTCAAGATATTAATATTGTTGAATTAAACAAAGAGATTACGGCTAAAGGGTTCAATGATGCTATTTCTATAAAAACAAGAAATAAATTCAAAGAAGTTGAAATTGTAAAAAAAATAGAAGGTGATGAACAAGAATATAATATTCCCTTGGCTTTAGAATCGCAAGGAACTCAAAAGCTTATTTATCTGTTGGGCCCTATTTTTCATATTATAAATACTGGAGAAATATTGCTAGTTGATGAATTTGATAACAAGTTTCATTCTTTACTATCTCAATTTATTTTAAAGCTTTACCATAAAGAAAATAATTGCAATAGTCAATTAGTAATCACTTGCCATGACACTCACTTACTAACCAATGAGTTATTAAGAAGAGACCAAATTTGGTTTCTTGATAAGGACTCAAAACATGAGAGTGAATTATATTCCCTGCTTGAATATAAAGAACATTATACTAGACAGGATAATTCTTACAGTAAAGATTATTTAGCCGGTAAATATGGTGCAATTCCTTTGTTTAAATCTGTTGACGAATTGGAGATTGCATTAAATGGCTAAAAACAGAGATAGAGATAGAAATAAATCGTACTCTAGGCAAGTAAATACAAGGGAAGAGAAAAAAGTATCCAGTATCAGAGAATTATTAACTTTTAGTTTCAAAGATATTGACGAGACTCAACCTAAAAAATCACCACAAACCTTTAAATCATGGAATGAAGAAAATATTCTTGCTTCCCTACTGGAAAGGCTGAAAGATTTATCAAAATTAACTCGTGATGAAGCAACAAATCAACAACAGATAAAGATTTATGGAGATTTTCCACCTTCAGCAAAAACGGATTTTAATTATCCTAAATATATTGATAAACATGTTGCATGGGGAGTAATTGAAGGCATTGATGGAAAAAAAAGAGTTGTTGGATATATTGTTGAAAATACATTTTATATCGTTTTTTTGGATAAAGAACATAGATTTTGGATATCAGAAAAGAAACATACATAATAAAGCGTATGGTGAATAGAACAAAGCGAGCGTAGTCCCACGCACCATTTTATAAGGTGAGAATAATTGGGGTCAGAGTAATAATTGGAAATAATTGGGCTCTCTGGTAATTTGCGTGGTCAGTAATAAACTGATTACAAAGCAAATATTTTTCGGTCAGACATATCCAAAAATATTCGTGGCATGGTTGTGGTGGGTGCTTTGAGTTCTACCCACCCTACCTAACTGCTAAATAATTGGGATCAGAGTAAAATGATTTCTAACTAATCCTTACAGCCTTTGCCTCAAGCCGTGCGGGAGAAGAGAGGGTTTGACGATGGAACGGAGTGGATTATGCCATTATCCAAGCTCAATGAGCAAAATCAATATATTCATACGGCGTGCCTAGCTTCTCTGCCAGTTGAAAATTTGAGCATCACGGGATTTATTCAAAATTAATTTTACTCTGACCCCAATTATTATTTATTTCAGCCAAAATCGCCTCTGCTTCGTTCTTTTGGGGCAAAAATTCTAGGCAGAGCAAAATGAAATCTGCCATAACTCTTTCAATGAACTAAACTAAAAATGCCAGACAGCTATTACGTAGAAACAAGTATACCAAGTTTTTACTATGATTCACGTGACGACATTCAGGCTCAGGCTATGAGAGAATGGACAAGAGAATGGTGGCACATAGATAAAGAAAATGCGTTTCTTATTACAGGGTCTGCTGTGATCACAGAACTGTCCGAGGCGCGTGAACCTAAAAGAAGCAATGCAATCCAACTGCTTGAAAATCTACCGATACTGAATTATGATGAAGCCATTGATGAGATCGTATCGGCTTACATCAGTCATAAGCTAATGCCGGGTAAATCTATGGGGGATGCTGCCCATCTTGCTCTTGCCTCATATTATAAATGTGATTTGTCTTGTAACATGGAATTGCAAAAACATTGCAAATGCGAACAAATTTGATCATATCAGGAGAATAAACGGCATGTTAGGACTTTTCACTCCCGAACTGGTAACGCCGTTTCAATTATTGGAAGGCAATGAATATGAATAAAGATATAGACAGACTTGACTGGCTGAGAGAAATCCGGCAGAAAATTGTAAAAAAAAGCGGTAATGATCCGAAAGTGATGGGTGACTATTTCAGAAGATGTCAAAAAAAGTATGAAAAGAGAGTTATCGTAGATATTAATCGGGTAAACGATACTGGAATACTCGCGTAATGTACATGGATCTGCAGAGCGAGCGTAGGTAGGAGCAAAGCTAAACCCACCATTTCCAAATCAATGTCATCGTCTTTTTAATTGGTGGCATGGTTGTGGTGGGTGCAACTAATAATTGGGGTCATAATAATTGAGGTCAGAGTAAAATTAATTCTAACTTAGTCTTGGATCCGACGCAAAAAAACGCGCGGCTCAAGAAAGATGTTATGCCCCTAAATCAAGCACCAGAACCTAGGAAATATTGTTGAATACACTTGAACAAGTAGATTTGCTAAGAATCAGAGCAAATTCCGATCTTAACCCTAAAACTAAATCTGCTTTGGGACAGTTCTTTACTGCGAGTCCAATTTGTCTCTATATGGTTTCATTGTTCAATAAAATTAACAATGATGTAAAGCTATTAGATCCCGGATGTGGGCCTGGATCACTTACAGCATCATTTGTTGATGAAGCCCTGAAAAGGAAATCTGTCCATACACTAAATATTGATGCTTTTGATATAGAGAAAAAAATCGCACCATATATTAATGAAACATTAAATCTGTGTGTGGATAGAGCCTCAAGTGAAGGAATTAAGATACAAGGACAATTTAGCCAAGAAGATTTTATTGTAAAATATTCTGAGAATTCTGGTTTGTTATCTAAAGATAATGATTACACTCATGTGATAATGAACCCCCCGTATAAGAAAATAGCTTCTAGTAGCATCCACAGGAAAGCCTTGAGAAGTGCTGGAATTGAAACAGTAAACCTATATACAGGATTTGTAGCATTAGCTATTAATAACCTTAAGTTAGGCGGTGAGTTAGTCGCAATCATTCCCAGGTCATTTTGTAATGGGCTATATTACCGAGAATTCCGTGAATTATTGTTAAAAGAAACAGCCATTCAACACATTCATATCTTTGATTCTCGTTCTAATGCGTTCTCACAAGATGATGTTTTACAAGAAAATATTATTATTCATTTGATCAAAGGCGCAGAACAAGGTGATGTGACAATTACATCAAGCCCGGTTGCAGATTTTAAACTCTCAGAAGAGTCTGGAAGTATTACGGCTACGGATAAAACCACAAGGACAGTTCCCTTTGAAGCAATAGTCAATGTAAATGACGTGCAAAAGTTTATTCATATTGCAGCAAATGAGCGCGATCAACGCATTATAAATAAATTAGCTTGCTTCAATACGTCATTAGATGAACTTAAAGTTCAAGTCAGTACTGGGCCTGTAGTAAGTTTTAGACTTAAAGATGATTTGCGAAATAATATAGAAACTGGTGCTGTTCCTCTGATTTACCCAATTCATCTTAATGGTAGTATTCAATGGCCTAAAGATTCAAAAAAACCTAATGCAATAGCATTATCCCCTCAATCTGAAAAATGGTTATGGATTAATTCTGGTAATTTTGTGATAGTTAAAAGATTTAGCTCCAAGGAAGAGAAAAGCAGAATTGTAGCAACTATCTATGACTCGAGTCTTCCCTTTGATAAAATTGGTTTTGACAACAAGCTAAATATTTTTCATTTTGATAAACAGGGAATTGATAAAGAGGTTGCACTTGGGCTATTTGTATATCTCAATAGCACGTTACTGGATAAATACTACCGGTTATTTGGTGGTCATACACAGGTAAATGCTACAGATTTAAGAGCCATTCATTATCCAAACATTGAATCACTGAAAAGACTAGGGAGAAGTCTTGATAGCATTGAGTTAAATCAAGAGAAAATAGATCAAATATTAGAGCAGGAGATAATAAGAGTGTCAGGTAATACCAAAAACCCCCTTCTTGAGCAAGAAAAAATAGATCAAGCATTAGAAATAATTATTGCTCTTGGTATGCCTCAAGCACAGCAAAATGAGCGTTCAGCGTTAACATTTCTAGCACTTGCAAACCTTCACCCCGAGAGTAATTGGGAAGATATAGAAAGACCAATGATTGGTGTTACTCCGATTATGGACTGGTGTCGTGATGTTTACGGAAAGGAATATGCACCTAATACTCGTGAAACATTCCGCCGCCAGACATTACACCAGTTTCTTGATGGTGGCTTGTGCCTCTATAACCCTGATAAACCAGATCGACCAGTCAATAGTCCAAAGGCTTGTTATCAGCTTACAACTGAACTTTTGGATGTATTACAGAAATATGGAACAGATGATTGGGTACTTGCTCTTGATAATTGGCTGAAAAACAGGGAAACATTAGCCGCACAATATGCGATGGAGCGTGAAATGCAGATGATTCCACTCACACTTGATGATGGTTCTGAAATCAAGTTAAGTCCAGGTATTCACAGTCAGCTAATCCGAGATATTGTCACAGAATTTGGGCCTCGTTTTGCTCCCGGTTCAGAGGTTATTTATTTGGGGGATACTGGAGCTAAAAAAGACTTTTTCAGAAAAGATAGCAGAGTTAGGCGTAACGGTTAACAGAAAAGGTAAGTTACCTGATGTGGTTTTATACTGGCCGGAAAAATACTGGCTGTTACTAATTGAATCTGTCACAAGTCATGGCCCTGTCGATAGTAAAAGGCACCGGGAGCTATCGAAATTGTTTGAAAATGCAAAACTTGGACTGGTTTATGTTACAGCATTTCCAGATCGCAAAATCATGACGAAATATCTTTCTGATATATCATGGGAAACAGAAGTGTGGGCTGCTGATGCACCAACCCACATGATTCATTTCAATGGTGATCGGTTTCTTGGCCCACATAAAAAGGCATAACAAACGTATGCACTCGGGCAAAGCAGCGGCAGAAAAAGGGGCTAGGCTCAATTTAATTTTTAATCTTGGATTTTTATACAAATTGTAATGTTTAAAAAACAATTCGACCTTGGCCCCTTTAATTCTTTTTTAATGCCGGGTAAATCTATGGGGGATGCTGCCCATCTTGCTCTTGCCTCATATTATAAATGTGATTTGTCTTGTAACATGGAATTGCAAAAACATTGCAAATGCGAACAAATTTGATCATATCAGGAGAATAAACGGCATGTTAGGACTTTTCACTCCCGAACTGGTAACGCCGTTTCAATTATTGGAAGGCAATGAATATGAATAAAGATATAGACAGACTTGACTGGCTGAGAGAAATCCGGCAGAAAATTGTAAAAAAAAGCGGTAATGATCCGAAAGTGATGGGTGACTATTTCAGAAGATGTCAAAAAAAGTATGAAAAGAGAGTTATCGTAGATATTAATCGGGTAAACGATACTGGAATACTCGCGTAATGTACATGGGTCTGCCGAGCGAGCGTAGGTAGGAGCAAAGCTAAACCCACCATTTCCAAATCAATGTCATCGTCTTTTTAATTGGTGGCATGGTTGTGGTGGGTGCTTTGAGTTCTACCCACCCTACCTAACTCATTAATGATGAACAATTTAAGCAGTATGGTCATATTTGAGAAAAAGGGGCCAGGCTCAATTTATTTTATAAACTCCACACAATTCGCACAAAAATTCGAGCCTGACTTTTTTAACTTTGTGTTGGCAAAATAATTTGACCTTGGCCCCTTTTTTTGGCTTGGTTAGAAATCCGATTTTTGCAAAAAATCGGATTTCTTTGCTCCTATTTTTCTGAAAGTCTATAGCAATTCGTTCTCTTAAATTATTCAGATAGAATACCATAATATTCTGCTGGCCAATATGTTATATACTTTTTCATCATCGCCCTCACGCCTTGAGGATCATAAAAGCGGGATTTTAACTGTTCCGCCGAGTAAGAATGTGAAGTACCCATTTCAGTGTACCGCAAATTCCGCATGCCTATCTCATTCCCATCAAAACGTCCATCCGGCAATAAATCTAACCAACCCTCTCCTTGAAACCAGTAACGATATAAAAACGGTTGTTGTGCGTCCAGATCATAAAAAGCGAAACAATTTTTGCCACCTGCCGCTACTAAATATTTACCATTAGGTGCAAAGGCGAGCGTAAAAATGTAACCCATAAGTTCTGTCCGCTGCCATACGTCCAATTGTTGGCCCGTTTTAATGTCCCACAACTGCATTGTTTGACCACCACTCGCCAACCGTTGATACAGAGGATCAAAGGCAAGACAGTTAACAGAATTTTCATGCCCTTGCAGGACATGTAATGTTTGCCCACTTTCGACATCCCATAGGTATATCGTATCATTCTCACTGTTGTAACCTGCTAACAATTGACCACTCGGATCAAAAACGAGTCCCATATAATCTGGGTATTCATCTTCTTTTAAGACATGTAGAGTCTTACCGTGTTCGATTTCCTCTACAAATACTTCTCCAAAGGCATGTCTGTGGGCGACATGTTGGCACTTGGGATCAATGACGACGGCATTTGCATTTTCATTATCACCATTCTTTGGCAAAACATGTATAACATGACCTCGTTCTACATCCCACCGGAACACCGTTGTGTTACTACAGCTACCAGCAAGTTGCCGACCACTTGGATCAAAAGCGACTGATTCGATACTTGTATCTGATTTTTCTCGCAGATCTTTGTTTGCCCGCAATACATGTAGTAGTTGACCAGTTTTGACATCCCAGAGGCGCACGGTATTATCATAACTACCACTCGCCAGTCGCTGACCTTCTGGATCAAAGGCGATTGAATTCACTACACCTTTGTGCCCGTGCAAGACATGTCGAATTTGACCCGGTTCCAAGGACCACAGGCGCACTGTGTCCGAACTGCTAATAGCCAACCATTGGCCACTCGGGTCAAAAGCAATAGCATTGACCGAAGATAGAGAATCTTGTAAAAGGTCTTTGGTTTGACCGTTATCAAAATTTCGTAGGTACAGCCTATCTCGACTAGCACTGAGCAATCTGCCACTAGGATCAAAGGCAATTGGGATTATCAATCGGCCATAATATTCTTGCAAAACTTGTAGGGAACAGCCGTTTTCTGCATCCCAAATACGCACTGTCCGGTCTTCACTACTACTGGCTAATTGCTGACCTTCTGGATCAAAGGCAACTGAGAGAACCGCTTCTTTATGTCCGCGTAAGACGTGTAGTAGTTGGCCACTGTCCACTTCCCACACACGTACCGCATAATCTTTCTTGGCATCATAATCTCTATCACGATTCTTATCATAATCTTTATTAAAAGGTTTATCAAACTCACCACCACTCCCGGTGACGAGTCGCTGACCTGTAGCATCAAAGGCAATATCGTTAACAATACCTTTATGTCCATACCAGACCTGTAATAATTGGCCGCTGTCTACTTCCCAAAAACGTACTGTATTATCTCCTATTCCAAAACAGAAACCGGCAGCCCCTTTAGGCAAATGCCAATGATGGGGGCCAAAGTTTTTACTTGGATATTCATACCCATTTTGCCAAGCCGGTAAGGCTGCTTTGCTACGTCCTTGCCATACTTCTATATACTTTTTTTCTTCTTCGGAATCCAAAAAAATACCGCCGCCCCCGGCACTGACTAACTGTTTACCACGAGGATCAAAGGCGACAACATTAACAAACGAGCCATGTCCTTGCAAAACCTGCAAGATTTGACCACTGGTTACATCCCACAAACGCACAGTTCTGTCGCCACCGGCACTCGCCAGTAGCTGGCCCTCTGGGTCAAAAGCCACTGAATTGACTGAATATTTATGTCCTTGCAAGACGTGTAAAAGTTTGCCACTGTCCACTGCCCACAGGCGTATGGTTTGGTCATAACTCCCACTGGCTAATCGTTGACCACTGGGATCAAAGGCGACTGAAACAACGGCATCAGTGTGTCCCTCAAGGGTATATAGGGGATAAATTTCATCACCAACCACTTGCCACAGTAAAACCGGCCCCTGTTTACAAGC
>Ga0233404_10000595_pt1 | contig 10119 bp, 5 predicted proteins | sample Na_oxic_2_MG_FD_179861 | JGI IMG/M metagenome (GOLD analysis project Ga0233404, IMG submission 179861) | Seawater microbial communities from Saanich Inlet, British Columbia, Canada - Na_oxic_2_MG | ecosystem: Environmental > Aquatic > Marine > Inlet | place: Canada: British Columbia | collected...
AGTCCCAAAATGGGACAAATGCTGTCCTAGAATGGGATAAATCCCATTTTGGGATGATATTTTCACACGAATTAAATGGCGTTATTTTTTAAATATATTAGAATAAACAACTAGTTAAAGCGAAAATTACTCATTTGGTATACTTGTTGCCTTTTAGAGGAGGGCAAGTAAGTCAAATTACCACGTTAAAAATCATCAAATCTCAGTTGCTCATAATGTACTAATTCTTGTTGACGAATATATAGACTTTAATAAAAAAGACTTTAATAAAAATATTTGCAGCCAAACCTCAGAGGTTTTGGAAACCTCTGAGGTTTTTTTGTGAAATTATTTTTCTGGCTTTGGCATTGTTGGTAAGGCAAAATGGCTAATTCTTTTTTAATTAGGGATTAACTATTACTTTTTTATTGACTATAAGGAGAATATGGTAATATCCCATTTTCGACGAAGACGTGTTCCCATGCTGGACACTAATTTGGAGTCACCCAATAGGCGGTGGCGATTTGTAGCCGCTTTGGCGGTTAATTTTATCTACCTACAGCAGGAGAATGTATGACAAAAATAACGACTTCACTATCAGTCATTTTAACAATGTCCATAACTTCCTCGGTTTATGCCGGACCAGATTTTGACCCGAAAACCGATAAGCCCATCGCCGACATCTTTGCAGAAAGTCCCGATGCTATTCCGCTCGAACCTAGAGATAAAAGCCGGAATGTTTCGGGTATGTTTCGCAATTGCAAGGACAACCCAAAACGCGAGCCGGGACCGATTAATATTCAAAAGACTACGGGTGGTTTATCATACCAAGGCATTCCAACGTTTTTTCGTGCACCAGTTGCACTGTGCCCGGAGGATCTGAAAGCGGGTAACATTGACGTTGCCATCATGGGTGCGTCATTGGACATGTCGATTGGTCAACGTGGAACAGCTTTCGGTCCACAAGCAGTACGTACCGGTGAGGCGGTCAATCCATGGGGCAAATTGTTCCCAATTGCTCATCCGACAGTGGGCGATGTAGATTTTATGCAGGAGCTTAAGGTTGTGGATTATGGTGATGCACCCATTGATATTCTGTCCAACGAACGCAGTGTACAAGGCATACGCCAGATGGTGAGGGAAATCGCTGAAACCCGTTATACGATGAAGGAAACCGCTGAAACCCGTCATACGATTCCAATAATTGTTGGCGGTGATCATTCGCTTATGTACCCGGATGTCGTTGCTATTACAGATGTTTATGGCAAAGGTAAAGTTGGTGTGGTGCATTTTGATGCACATTTTGATGGTATTCCTTTAATGTTCGGACACTATTTATCTCATGGTGCACCAGTTAGACGTTTGATTGATGAGGGGCATGTAAAAGGTAAAAACTTCGTCCAAATTGGTCTCAATTCGGGTAAGCCCGGTCCGGATGGTATTAAATGGATGCGGAAAAACAAAATCCGTTATCATTTTATGAGCGAAATTGAACGAGACGGATACAAAGCGGTGTTGGAAAGAGCACTGGCAGAAGCAACAGATGGGGTAGAGTATATTTTTGTCTCAATTGACACTGATGCACTTGATCCAGCTTGGGCACCCGGAATGGGTACTCCCGAACCCGGCGGTATGACGATTCGGGAACTGTTTCCGATGTTGCGTGCTCTCGGTGTTGCTGCAAAAATTGTAGGTGTTGACTTGGTCGAATTGAATCCAATTGTTGACCAAACCTATCGAAGTAAATTGGTTGCTGTACGTATGTTACGAGAAGTATTAACCGGTATTGCCATGCGCAAAAAGGGGATAAAAGATCCCTATTATGTTGATCCAATGTGGAAAGACCATGGTCATATAAAGTAAGTGGCATTGTGTAAAGTGTTGGGGGCCTAGTGCCCACTGCCATTGAATTAAGGGCAGACACGTAGGTCTGCCCCTACAAATCCCATATATTTAAAGGGCTGTAGGGGCGAACCTATGTGTTCGCCCTCTTAAGTTAATGGCAGTGGGCCTAGTGCCCCCCTTTTTTTGTTAGACTAGAGACAAATTATTGCAAATGATTCCAAAAGAACCACTAGTTCATTTTATTCTGATTGCTATCGGATTATTTATACTTAACTATTATTTTGTTTCTAGCGATGAAAATACCCTGATTCAGATTGATGCTTCAACGGTTAAATATCTTGAGCAACAACGTGCCGAACTCCTCTCAAGAGAAATAACCACGTTAGAAAGGAAACAGTTAATTCAGCAGTACATCAATGAAGAAGTGCTGTTACGGGAAGCTTATGAAAAAGGATTGGATAAGGATGTACGAATAAGACAACAATTAATTAAGAAAATGCGTGCCCTTCTAAGCGAGGATATCCCTAAGCCTACGAAAGCAGAACTAAAAAGCTTTTATCATAAAAACCGTGCGCGATTTCAAACCTCGGCACAAATTACGCTGGATCACCTATTTTATCGTTCAACAGAGCGTATTCCCAGCGATATTCTCAAGCAACTCGAATCAAGTAGCGACCTATCACAACTCGGTGATTTCCACCCTTTTCTCGGCTACCACATTCAATCTATTTCGCGAACAGAATTGGCCAGACTAATGGGTGGTTCAGGTGCTGCGGCAGCTCAAGTTTTCACCATGAAGAAAGACAGATGGGTAGGCCCCATAACTTCAAACAATGGGCAGCATTTTTTCAAAGTGAACTTGCGTACTCCCGCCCAACAATTGTCATTCAATGAAGTATCTCCTTATCTTACAGATGAATGGAAGTTGTACCAACATAACTTGCTTCTTGAACAGAAGCTTTCTAAATTACGGAACAAATATCAAATCAAGTCGGATATGCTATGAAGACAGTGTTCAAATACTGGTTATTACTGATGGGATTGTTCATGTTGTCAAGTATCAGTTTTGCACACGATTTAGGTGTGGCTCAGGCGACACTGGAAGAATTAAAATCCGGGCAATATCGTTTGTCAGTTAATGCAACTGCCAACCAGAGTGCTTACTTCAAATCACCACTTTTGCCCGAAAGGTGCCGTTTTGATGAAACTCCACAAGGGCATCACACACCCACACAGATCCACTATACCTTTCAATGTTTAGAAGTCCCACTCAAAGCTGAGGATAAACTCGTATTGCCATGGCAACGTGAGGGTGTTTTGCTCAAGGTAACTTGGTTAGATGGTACGGATGTCAGCCGTTTTTTTATCAATGAGGCTGGAGTCATTTCGGTAGACTTGGTATTACTCAAGGTGGGTTCAGGCACATTGCTTGATGCTGCCCAACGTTATAGCGTACTGGGTATTGAACACATTCTACAGGGTATTGATCATTTGCTGTTTGTGCTATGCCTGTTACTGGTCGTATCAGGTGCTATGATGCTGATTAAAACCATCACCGCATTTACGCTGGCACATAGTATAACGCTGGCATTGGCAACGCTCGGGATTATTTATTTTCCACCTCTAGCAGTAGAAGCTGCCATTGCATTGTCCATCGCGTTTCTTGCCGCGGAAGTTCTGCGTTATCAGTGGGGACTGCACACGGGGTTAACCTACAGTTCCCCTTGGCTGGTTGCATTCGGGTTCGGGTTGCTGCACGGTCTTGGTTTTGCCGGTGCTTTGGCAGAGCTGGGACTGCCAACCCAAGAAATCCCGGTAGCATTGTTATTCTTCAATATCGGTGTGGAAATAGGTCAATTGATGTTTGTTTCAGTGTGCTTACTCTTGATTTGGACATTTCACTACTCAAATTTTTTTCAATCAGGTTTGTTTAAAAAGGCAGTGGCCTATTCGGTTGGCAGTGTAGCGACTTTCTGGTTTTTGGAACGAACTTTAGCTATTGTGGCTTAAAGATATTCGTCCTTTTGAAGAGATTGAACGAGAAGCGATTGTTAAGGCGATTGAATATTGCGATGGTAATGTATATAACTCGACTATAAAGTTTTTTTGGTGAGTTCCAAAACTAAAGGGATATAGGGTACCATTAGAAATACTATTTTTGCCAAAAATAGTATTTCTTGAGGCCCTTTGACTTTAAAAACTTGATCATTGAGTATAAAGCAGCGAAATTATTGGGTATCGGAAAAACTACTCTTTATCGAAAGCAGCAAAAGTGGAAGTCCAGCACATCCTAAAAAACTTCGCTAGTTTGATTGTATTCTGAATAGATAAGTCCCAAAACGGGATAAATGTTATCCCAAAATGGGATTTTTCGCATTTTGCAATGAGATTTTTATACTATATTTAAGGGTGGTTTTTCAACATTATATTATAATAAACAACAAGTTAAAGCAAGAATCACTCCTTTGGTATACTTGTTGCTTTCTTCAGAGGAGGGCAAGTAAATTAAAAAGGGCGCATTCCCATTTTCACGGCGGTTGATTGAGTACAACGAATTTACGAAATAAAATGAATAGTGGGATAGGTCCATAAAATTGCCTATTTAAATTTCACAGTTTGAACGTCTCTGTTGGTTTGTAGGGACTACCGATTAATCCGACAAGCTGCTAGGAATGTGCATGAAATAATTAGGGCAACCATAAAGGATTGCCCCTACGTAATACATTGATTTGTAGGGGCAATCCCACGCGCAAGCCCTAAAGTTGTCTTAAGTTCCATTCTATATTTTTTTATTTAGTAATCATGTAGGTCGGGTTAGCTTATCAAGCGTAGCGCGATAACGTAACCCGACATTTAGTCTAATAAATAGGCCCGTCGGGTTACGTTTTTTTGCTGCGCAAAAAAAGCTAACCCGACCTACTTAGCTACTTAGCTTTCTTTTATAGGAGTTAATATTATGAAAACGAAATGTTTTACTAGAAATTTCTGGTTATTTCTAGGACTATCTTTTATTTTACTCAATCATGTTAATGCAGCAGATACCACTTTTACTTTTGATGAAGCTGACAATAATCAAGCAAGCATTGTTAAAACAGTGGATGGTATTGAAATGACAGTATCTAATGGTTCTGATGGAAATTTTCATGCTGATAGGAATGATGGTATCGTAGTACTTGCTAATAATGCTGGATTTGGTCTTTTAGATATAAGTATTAGTAGTTTCGATATTGTTTTTTCAAACGATGTAAAACTTATTTCTTATAATGTTAGTTATATTTTTCAATTAGATAATAATGAGGTTATAACATTTACAAACAACAGTTCAACCAGTACCGAAAATTCTCCTTTTACTGGAAATAGTAGTCGAGATTTTGCCACGCAACTTTCTGTACCTGCTAATACAACTATTTCTGTTACTAATACAGGAAATGACGATAATGATTTAATGATGATAAAAAGTTTAGTAGTAGAACAAATAACCATTATTGATACTGTTTCAGCTCCGATACCCAATGCGGCCTCGTCTCCTTATCGCGTCCCCTTTGCTCCAATAACCACTTTGTTTATCTTCCTTTTGGGACTCGGTGCTATAACTTCGGTTTGGCGAAACCGCAACAAACGCTAAATAAATACACGAGTACAACGAATTTAAACTGCTCACAACGAATGGCCCTTTGGGTTTATTCAGATTGTTCAAACGATATTGAAATTTTTTGGAGTATTATCTTTTTTAACTTTACCAATTAAGGAGTATTTTTTATGAACATTTTTACTTTCCTCATTGACCACTTTAAAAGGTGGTGGATGGATGAATCATCTCCGCATTATTTGCGTGGTTTGTTGGTGTCTGCTGCGGCGATGTCACTTATAGATAACAAAATAGCCCTGATTTATGAACAAGGTGCGTCTAAAAAGCGCATTGAACAGTATTGGAGACGGTGGCTAACTTGGGGTTTTGCGGGGGGGCTGCTTGCACTTACACCTTGCGTGCATTCCACACCGTGTGATGCTTTCGGATTGCCCAGTGGCTTCGCCTGCGTATGCACTTTTTCAGACTCCGCATACTTCGGGGATTGGAATGGCGGCAACGGCAACGCGACCAGTGACACTGCCAGAGGCATAACCCGATGCCTAGATGCCACTGACTTGACCTGTACGATAACCGCTAACGGCGCTACCACTGATTATCCTACTCTCGCTAACGGAACCACGCTATATTTTAAGAACACCACCGAAACCCCAGGAGAAACCTTCTCCTGTACATTTACTATGGGTACGGGATTCGTTACAGCCGCACACCCACCCCTCACGACCACATCAACCCCCAACGCCGCCGCGACATCCATCTACCGTGTGCCCTTTGCCCCTCTTCCGTTTGTAGTCGTATCGCTACTCGGGTGTGGTGTTATCACATACGTTTGGCGAAATAAAAACAAACGGGACTGAAATAAACGAAGAACTTAAGTAATAGGAGTCAGTACCCTTTTTCAGAATAAAAGCGAATAAATAACAGATGTTAGAACCATTTTTTATATACCAGAAGAATCACAAAATAATTAAGAATTGTGTCTCCATAATTAATTCTATACGTTACTATACTGAGTCATTCTGGTTAAACTGTGTTCGTAGTTTTATCAACGGTTGGTTTGCTGAAACTGATAAATCAAGGCTGGTTAAATCAGTTATACTTGTTGCCCTTAAAAGGGATAGTATACATAATTCTTTTATATTCAGATTGTTCAAACGATATTGAAATTTTTTGGAGTATTATCTTTTTTAACTTTACCAATTAAGGAGTATTTTTTATGAACATTTTTACTTACCACTTTAAAAGGTGGTGGATGGATGAATCATCTCCGCGTTATTTGCGTGATTTTTTACAAATGACTTGGTTGGGCTTGCAAATAGCCCGGCTTTATGAGCAAGGTGCGTCTAAACGGCGGATTGGGTTATATCTTGCGCGGTGGCTCGGGTGGGCAACTATGATGGCAGGGGCCAACGGGTTCGCGGTAGTGTGCCCTGACTCGACTTTAAAAACTCATGAGCTATGGATTGGCGCTTGCACTAGCGAAAAGAACTGGGAGGATAACTTGGAATGCAAATGCGGCGGCACCGGTAGAAACCACTACGAGAACAATAAAAAACACTTTTATGCCAATATCGGGATGTTTCTCCCCGACTACAACACATATCCCGACGACCCCGCAACATTCTATGGATCCAACGGCAATTTCAATACCAAAATTCCAATAAATATATTGACGGGGACCTGTGTAACGGTCGCCACCAGTAACAACATGCACACCGTGAAACTCGACAACAACCAGTCATGTACCATTTCTTTCTCGGTAACCTCAGAGGGGTTTGTCTACAAATACGCCGGGACGCTTAGCCGGCAGGACAACTCCTATAAAACTACAAACGCCACAGTTGTGTTCATACCGTCCATCGCAAACACTGCCGAAAATCAAGCGGTGGACGACAACCGCACCATCAAACCCTTTAGCGCAACAAGCCTCGTCTATAATAATGATCAGGAAGGAATCGAAATCACAATAACCGCAGACCCAAATAACCATGGAGTCTTATCCAAAACTTCCATAACTGGTAACGCAAGTAACGTGCAATCGACTCTGCGGGCTATTAAATTTACGCCAACACCTAACCGTATTTCCGTTGGAGATACGGAATCCACAACCTTCAAATTAACCGTCAAGGGCGGCAACGAAGTAATCGTTGATAACACCACCACGGTCGTCACAACCTCTGTAAATACTGCTCCCACTATAACTGGAGCCGGGATAACTGGCACAGTTGAAGTCGGGAAAACTTTAACCGCGTCACCAACTGGATACGATGATGTTGACGTTGGCTCAGATACCCAAGGAACTCACGCCTATCAATGGCATACAGGGACTAATACGAGTTGTGCTGGAAAATCAAACATCAGCGGAGCGACCAGCTCTACTTTTGCCATTACCAACAGCAACATCGGTAAATTCCTTTGCGTTACATTGACTCCTAAAGATCAACATGGGCTAGCTGGAACACCAAAAACTGGGACAACTAGTTCCGCCGTTCCAAAACTTGACCAAACCATCACCAATTTCACGCCACCAACCTCGAAAACCTATGGGAATTCCACATTTAACCTAACTGCAACAAGTGGTGCGTCATCTAATGATATAGTTTTTGCTAGTACAACCACTTCAGTTTGTACCGTATCCACCAACACAGTTACGATTAAAAGTGCTGGTACTTGTACCCTAACCGCAAACGAAGCAACAGATGCAATTTACAATGCAGCACCAACGGTAACAAAAAACGTAACCATAGCTAAGGCTGATATAACCGCCACTGCTGTAAATGCAAGCCGTGCTTATGGAGCTAACAATCCAACCTTCACCGCCACTTATACCGGTTTAGTCAATAGCGATACTGCCCCTTCCACATTACCTGATTTAGAGACAACTGCTAATGCAACCACATCGGTAGGAACTGATACTACAATCTCTTGTACAGCGACAACCGATACCAACTACAACACCACAACTTGCAATAATGGCACCTTAACCATCACCAAAGCCAATACCACAACCACCATCACCAGCGACAATGCCGACCCATCAGTAATCAACCAAGCTATCACCGTTGCCGTTAGTGTTGCCTCAGCCACAACTGGAACACCAACCGGAACTGTAGCCATAGATGATGGAAATAGCAATACCTGTGATGTAACTTTAAATAGTGGTATTGGTAATTGTACTCTCACTCCAGCGGATGGTAACACTACCCTAACCGCAACTTATGCTGGTGACACCAACTTCAATAGTAGTAATGATACAGAAGCCCATGCCAGTTTAGCAGCTGGGATTTCTGTTGATGTTAGCGATGGTATTAGCCTAACCGAAGCTGGAACCACCGATACCTATACCCTAACTGCTATCACCGCGCCGGCAAAAGCAATAACTGTTACCATTACCGCCGATGCTCAAACTCAAGTTAGTAATGATGGTTCTACCTTTGGGGCAACAACCACTGTTAATATAAGTGATCTGACTGCTAAGACTATTACCGTCAAAGCTATTGATGATAGTGATATTGAAGGTGATGACACCGCTCAAATCACTCATGCAGTTACCGCCGGTGATAGTGGCAATTACTCAACAAGTTTGAGTATTTCTAATGTTGATGCTAGTATCACCGACAACGATGCTGGTGTCATCATTACCCAATCTTCAGGTAGCACCAGCGTGACAGAAGGTGGCGCGACTGATAGTTTCGATGTGGTGTTAAATACCCAACCAACTCAAGATATCACTATTACGATTACACCAGATACTAAAACCACTGTTGACCCAGAAACGCTTACTTTTGATGGAACTAATCCTTGGAATACAGCGCAAACAATAACAGTAACTGCGGTTGATGACAATGCTGTAGAAGGTAGCCATAGCAGTACAATTGGTCTCAGTGCTGCTAGCGTTGCTGATGGTGACGATGGTGATGGTGATGATTATGAAGGAGCTTCCTTTGTGGTTGATGGCACGGAAGCAACTAATTTATCAGTGAGTATCACCGATAATGATAGTCCAGCTCCAAAACCAACTCCTACACCAAGCACTGGTGGTTCTACCGGGCCGGTCCCAACAACTACAGCCAACCAACCAATAGTACAATTTGCTGGTGATGGTAGCGGATCGGTTACTGCATCAGAGCGTAGTAGTGGCAAATTCTCCTGTCATTCCAGTGAAACTTGTCCTACCAAAATTCCAATCGGATGGTATAAATTCGAGCCTACTGCTGATGATTACTCCAAATTTGTTAAATGGAGCGGCAATAATTGTAAAAATGGCGAATACACCACAACCTTTGGTGGTACGTGTATTGCGGAGTTTAAGTTGTTGCCACCACCTCCAGACCAGGTTGATGTAACGCCAGCTGAGCCAAAAGTGCCGGATGTCACACAACCAACTCTGCCTGAGCCAACCACGCCGGTTATCACGGAACCAACGGCTCCAACCACGCCAGTCATCACTGAGCCAGTAAAACCCGTAGAAACCAACTATGTTGGCTTCAGTGACCAAGCTTATAATACCGCAGAAAACGCTGGTAGTGTGAACATCACCATCAACCGTATCGGCACAACAGGGGAAGTGAGCGTTGACTTATTGAGTTCCGACGATTCTGGCAAAGCTGATACTCATTACCACCCAATTGACAAAACTTTGTTCTGGGCCAATGGTGATAATACTGAAATTACGGTTCCGGTTAAAATCATTGATAACTCGGAAA
>Ga0233404_10000597_pt1 | contig 10108 bp, 7 predicted proteins | sample Na_oxic_2_MG_FD_179861 | JGI IMG/M metagenome (GOLD analysis project Ga0233404, IMG submission 179861) | Seawater microbial communities from Saanich Inlet, British Columbia, Canada - Na_oxic_2_MG | ecosystem: Environmental > Aquatic > Marine > Inlet | place: Canada: British Columbia | collected...
TCTGCACCTCTCCAGTGAACCTGACACTAGCAACTGGTATTATTTCAGAAACTCGAAAAAGGGTGTTTTTTGGCATGCTCGGACATGAAACAAACTCTTTCTCACCGCTTAAGACAACTGTAGAAACATTTAAGCAATTCATGATTCCAGCAGGAGAGTTAAAAGATGCTGAGCAAAGTTTTTTATTTGCCCCTCTGGATATTTTAAGAAAGAAAGGAAATATTTATAAAGCGTTTCAGGGATTAACTACCTTTGCATCACCAGGTGGACTAGTCTCTAAAAGTGATTATGAATTATTGAGGACTCAATTTCTTGATGATTTAAAAGCATCCATGCCAGTAGATATGGTTACTTTAATGTTACATGGTGCTATGTTAGCTGATGGATACTCAAATTGTGAAGGAGATCTTTTAAAACACATTCGTCATATTGTCGGACCTGATACTCCTATCGGTACTGTCTTAGATTCACATTCTCACTTAGGGCCGGAGATGACCCAGTACGCTGATATTCTAATTGCAACTAAGGAATATCCTCATATTGACTTCTATGAACGATCTGAGGAACTAATTAAATTACTTGAACAGACACTGGATAATAAAATTCTCCCAAAAATGTCATCATTTAACTGTCGGATGATTGATACTTATCATACACCAAGAGAACCTATGAAAAGTTATCTTGAAAGGATAAGGGAAATTGAATTATCTGACCCTGAAGTACTGTCTATCTCTGTAATACATAGCTTCCCGTGGGGAGATACGCCTCATATGGGAACCAAAATATTAGTCATTACTGATAATAATCAGAATAAAGGTGACTTGATTGCAAAAAAGTTAGGCTTAGAACTCTTTAAACTCAGGGGAACTCTAAGTGAACCCTGGATCCCCATAAAGGAAGCATTGTTAGAAGCATTAAACACACCTGAAGGTCCTGTTGTATTAGCAGATGCTGCTGATAATCCTGGTGGAGGAGCTCCTTGTGATTCAACTTACATATTAGAAGAGTTAATCTTGCAAAATATTACAGGAGCAGTTTTTGGAAGAATGTATGACCCAGATGCCATGAGTCAAGTTATTCGCATCGGCGAATCTAAAAATGCAGTAATTCCGATTGGAGGTAAGCGTAGCCGTTTTTCAGGGAAAACATTATCTCTGAATGTCAAAATAATGAAAATTGCAAGAGCAAATACTATTGGTAAAAATAATGAATCGAAAGTTCCATTTGATTCAGCATGGTTGAATTACAAAGGTATTGATATTGTTATTTCTAATGGCAAAGGACAAACTTTCTATAAAGAAGAATTCACAAGGCTAGGAATCCGATTAAAGAATAAAAATTTAATCATTGTAAAATCAAGTCAGCATTTCTATGATTCTTTTGCACCAATTGCTACTAAGGTATTGTATGTCGATACTCCAGGAGTTTTAACAAAAGATATTCGAAATATACCTTATCAACATATATCAAGACCTCTATGGCCTATTGATGAGGATCCATTTCTAACTGACTGATGTTAAAAAAAACAAATCATCCTGTAGTTTCATGACTGGTTTAGAACCCGAGTTGATTATGCTTGCCAAGGAATCCACTCGTGGCAAAACGCACTTTAGGTAATAGTCTGCAAGGAGAACTTTGGAGCTTAAATAATCTGTATTTTTATCATCGCTTTCACTTAATTCAGATGCAATCATCGAAGATTTTGTAAGAAAATATCCTGTTAAAATATATCCAAACATCATCATATAATCAACTGCTGCTGCCCCTGACTCATCCTGATTTTTTTTACCCTTTACTAATTTTTCTGTGACTAAACTAAAGGTGTGTAATGCGTCCTCTAATAATTGCTTTTGCTCCTTAATCTGAACAGCTCCATCCTTGTTTTGGCAAAAGTTTTTAACTTCATCAATGATAGGGAATAATTTTTTTCCATCAGATGCCAGGACTTTTCTTTGTAATAAATCCAGTGCCTGTATTCCAGTTGTTCCTTCATACAAAGTTGTTATTCGCGCATCTCTATATATTTTTTCAACTTCTGACTCAACAATATAGCCGTGACCACCTTTTATTTGAATTGCATAATTAGCAGATTCCAAAGAAACTTCACAGATAAAACCTTTGATTAATGGCGTTAATACAGATAATTTTATCCTTGCATCCTTTAGAATCACCTCATTGCTTTCCCCTTGAGAGATATCCAGCATTTTAAGTGTATAAAGATATAACGCTCTAGAACCTTCCAATAAAGTTTTCTGAGTTAATAGCATCCGTCTGATATCAGGGTGGACAATGATAGGATCCGCGGCATGTTCAGGTGTCTTTCGTATACTTCCGCGCATTTGATGTCTTTCCAACGCGTATTCATAAGACTTTTGGAATGATACTTCGAGATGACCTAATCCTTGTGCTGCTGTACTGATACGTGATTCATTCATAAATGTGAACATTGCATTAAGACCGGAATTTTCTTCTCCAAGCAAGTATCCCTCAGCATTATCAAAAAACATCTGGCAGGTACTACTACCATGTATACCAAGCTTTTTTTCTATGCCTCCACAAAAAACTGAGTTTCCTTCTGTAATTTCATTTTGATCATTTACCTTATATTTTGGAACAATAAAAAGTGAAATGCCTTTACTACCTTTTGGAGCACCTTCAATTCTTGCCAAAACAAGGTGGATAATATTTTCAGAAAGATCATGGTCTCCTCCAGTTATAAACAACTTACTTCCTGTAATCAGATAATTTCCATCCTGCTTCTTAACTGCAGTTGTTGTTATAAGACCAAGGTCACTACCCGCCTGGCTTTCAGTAAGGCACATAGTGGCAGCAAAGCGACCTTGAATGATTGGCTCAATAAATTGTTTCTTTTGTATTTCACTACCAAAGGCACCAAGGGTTGTAATGGCGCCATTTGCAAGAGCGATATATAAAGACCAGGAATGATTTGCTGCTGTCATTAAAAAATAAACCAGCATTCCCAACGATGGTGGTAAACCTTGTCCACCGTATTTAACAGGATGGCTTAAACCAATCCAACCTGCATCTGAAAATTGTTTATATGCTTGCTTAAATCCAGAAGGAGTATGCACAACATTATTTTTAATCTGACATCCTTCCCGATCACCTGAAGAATCTAATGGAGCAATTAGATTATGTGCCAAACGTTGCATCTCGATTAGGATACTTTCGACTAACTCGGTGGACATTCCAATATGATTATAATTGTTGTCATAATGTTTATTAAATTCTAATAATTCATTCATTGCGAATGAAATATCATGATCTGGGTAAGTATATATAGGCATTTTATTACTCTTAAGTGTAAATAGTTATTGAAATTATTTCTGTAAAAGATTAGCCTAACATTCATTAGGGTGTCAAGAGTAAGTCATTATAAGTATTAAGAAATAATAATTAGAAGTTTTACAGTTAAGATTATTAATATAATTATGATAACAGAAGGGTCAAAGTGAATACTAATAATAAGGTATCAACAAAACATGCATTCTTTTTCGCTTTGCCATCCTTGGTTTCCGGGATTCTGGAGAGGCCTGCTTTTTATATTATTCCTTCAATATATGCTAAATATTATAATTTAGATTTGGCTACCATCGGTACTATTTTATTTATTGCACGTATTTTCGATGTGATCACAGATCCACTCATCGGCTTTTTATCTGATAAAACCAAAACAGCAATTGGTTCAAGAAAACCCTGGCTGATTCCTGGAACATTAATAACGTCGATATCTGTATATTATTTATTTAATCCTATTGGTGAGGTTTCAGCCTTTTACTTTGCAATATGGTTTTTGACATTATTCATTGGTTGGACCATGTTAGAGATACCTATGGCTGCCTGGCAAACAGAACTGACAAGTGATTACGATGACCGTACAAGAGTCATCAGCTATCGAACAATATTTAACCTCTCCGGTGGTTTACTATTTGCAGTATTTCCATTATTGCCTATGTTTAGCTCAACAGAGTTTAATCCGGAAGTTATGGCCAATATTGGTGTGTTGATTGTAGTAGTACTTCCAATTGTAGTTTTAAGCGCCATATATATTGTTCCACATAAGCAAGTCAGTAAAAAAAGTAGCGTGTCAGAGCCACTAACTGATGTATTAAAATCTATCGCAAAAAATAAACCAATGCAGATATATTTAGTTTGCTTTTTATTTACAGGAATTGGTTTTGGAGCACTTAATTCCTTGGTATTCTTATTCTCAGATACTTACTTGCTAATTGGTGATAAATTCACCTGGATACTCATTACTATATCCGTTGCAAATGTCATAGCGGTTCCAATTTGGAACCGATTATTTAATATCTGGCAAAGGCATCATGGCTGGGCGATAGGTGTGCTTATTGCCATAGCCTCTGTTTTTTTTACTGTATTTTTAACGCCAAATGAATTTAGTTTCTACGGTATGCTAATTATCGCTCTGGTCTATGGAATATCTATTCCTGCTTACTATATTGCAGCACCTGCATTGATATCAGACATTGTAGATTACGAACAGTTTAAAACAGGGCAAAACAGAGCAGGTCAATTCAATTCAATTCACTATTTTACTATGAAACTCAACAATGCCATTGGAGGTGCTGTGGCATTCTGGGTACTCGCTATTTTTAATTATCAAGCAAAAGAAACTGTACATACTACTGAAGAAATAATTGGGCTAAAGTTATCAATGACTGGAATTCCATTAATATTAATAATTATATCTGCCTTGATAATTTGGCACTTTCCTCTTTCTAAAAAGAAGCAGACTACCATCAGTAAATATAATGCTCGTAAGCAATAATTAACAGTGGAATAAAAATGAATCTATTATTAGCATCAATATCAACAGAAACTAACATGTTTTCACCATTCCCAACGGGTAAGCAGGATTTTGAAAGAGCCAATCGAATATTTAGAGGCTATGGTGATTATTATGAATCAATTATTTCAAAGCAGGGAAATCTTTCAAGCCCAGTTAGCGATCACCCAAACATTAAAACTATGGTTGATATTGCTTTATCATTTGGTTGGAAAACACGCATCAGTCTATTAACAGATGCAAGTCCAGCTGGTCCTACAATTAAATCTGTGTATGAAGGGTATAAAGAAGAAATCTTAAACGATATCCGTAATCTGGACGATTTAGATGCAGTTTACCTCCCACTTCACGGAGCGATGGTTGCATACGGATACGAAGATTGTGAAGGAGACTTAATTAAGAATATTCGTGAATTGGTGGGACAACAATGCTTAATCGGAGTTACATTAGATCCTCATTGTCATCTCACTGATACAATGATTAACAATGCAGATCTGATTTTGTGCCTCAAAGAATATCCACATACTGATGGTGTAGAAACAACAACCCGGTTATTAGAATTATTAGAAAAAGCATCAATAGGTGATATCAAGCCTGAAATGTCAGTTTACAATTGTAGGATGATAGACGGTTATTATACTGACACTGAGCCAATGAAATCTTATATCTCATCCTTAAGAACATCAGAAAAATATCCCGTACTATCTTCATCAATCGCCATGGGATTTCCTTGGGCAGATACACCAGATGTGGGAACTAAGATACTAATTATCACAGATAATAATCTGGATATTGGCGCTAAAGTAGCTAAGACAATGGGTGAAAAATTATTTAACCTAAGAGGTAAAACCTTTCACGTTGGAAAAACCATTGATGAAACTCTAACCTTTTTAAAGTCAAATACTGAATATCCAGTTGTTTTATCAGATTGGAGTGATGTTTCAGCCGGCGGAGCACCTGGTGATTCAACCATTTTATTATCTAATCTTTTAACTGCTGGTTACTCAAATATAGCAATCGCCATGATTTATGACCCACTAGCAATAGATATAGCATCTAAAGCAGGCATCGGAGCTTCATTGACGATGAGAGTTGGTGGAAAGTTATGTCAATTTTCAGGTCAACCACTTGACTTAGATGTTGAAGTCATAGGTATAAAGTCAAATGCTATTCAGAACTATAATGATGTCACCGAAAATCTTGGCACACTTGTATATTTAAAATCTAAAAAAGTTGACATTATTTTATGTGATAACCGTAGCCAACCACGCAATACTGACTGCTTTACGATATTTAATATTAATCTTTCTAATAAAAGCATCATAGTACTAAAGGCGATGCATCACTATCGGATATTTTACAATGAAATTTCCAACCATTTGATTGATGTGATTGGAGGTGGGTTAATTGATCCTGACTTTAAAAAGTTACCATATAAGCGTATCAATAGGCCTATATGGCCAATTGATGCAAATCCATTTGTTGATGAAAATTAATAATGTTAAGTAACTGGTTCAAAAAATGGATTGTACCTGGTGCTGTATTCCAATCAGTAATAATTGGCGGTGGTTATGGTACCGGACGTGAAGTTGTTGAATTTATAAGTCGTTTTGGCCCTTGGGGAGGTATAGCTGCTATTGGTTGTATAGGTATTTTGATGGGATTTATCACAGCAACATGCTTTGAATTTACACGTATTTTCAAGACAACAAACTACAGGAGTTTTTTTAAAGAAATCATCGGTAAATTCTGGATTGCTTATGAGGTGGTTTTTGTTTTAGCACTTCTCCTAATATTGGCTATTGGTGCATCTGCAGCAGGTACTATTCTAGCTGACAATTTTAATATATCAGCTACGATTGGTATCATTATCATGCTAACAGTAATAGTTTTTTTTAATTATATTGGTCGTACCTGGGTTGAAAAATCACTAACCTTTTGGGGAATTATTGTCTCTGTTGTCATAATGCTGTTTTTACTTTTTACATGGTCTGAACGTAGCAATATTATTGTACAACAATTTAAAATACCTGACCCTGTATTACATGACCAATCATGGGAAGTGAGTGGGTTAAAGTTCTTCCTGTACAATATATTTATTTTACCCGTTATCCTCTATTGTGCTGAACATATTGAAACTCGTAAAGAAGCAATAGGAGCAGGTTTTCTTGCTGGACTGATGGCAATATTTCCAGCTATTGCATTTCATATCTCTTTTATGGCCTTTTATCCAGAAATCATAAATCAGGATCTACCAACCTATTGGATTTTAAATAAAATGAATCAACCGGTATTTATGCTTATCTATGTTATTGCTTTGTATGGCACCATCGTACAAACAGGAGTAGGTGTACTACAGGGCATTAATGAACGACTTGATTGTTGGTGGCTAGAGAAGCATCACTCACAATTAACTAAAAATACCCACGCACTCATAGCCGGGCTAATTGTTATCTGTAGTTTATTTCTGGGTGAGATTGGTATTATTGGTTTAGTCGCTAAAGGTTATGGATCATTGGCATGGTTGTCATTGATAATTTTCATTATACCCGTGTTAACTATAGGCATCCGGAAAATTCTAAACCATCCAAATTAACATTTCATCATTACTTTAATGAGTAACTTAGTATGCATACAATTGAAATAGCTTCACCTTATATTATCTTTTTGGGTGATGAAACGAGAATTCCTTATGTTAAAACTGGGCAGGGAATATTAGATTGGCATCCCGAAATATGTAAAGCGCAGTATCGACTCGACACAGATACTTACGATCTCGGCCTGACTGATATGAATATTCAACAAGCTGTACAAGCAGGAATCAAAACACTAATTATTGGTACTGCCCAAGTTGCTGGTAGCATTCCATCAAACTGGATGCCTGTTCTTCTGGAAGCAGCTCATGCTGGTTTAGATATAGTAGCTGGACTACATACACTGCTAAAAACAATACCCGAATTAGTAAATGCTTCCGAGGATGGTAATGCGAGACTTATCGATGTTCGCATCCCTCCAACTGACATACCAGTAGGTAATGGAAAAAAACGTACTGGAAAACGATTGCTTACTGTTGGAACTGATTGCGCTCTGGGCAAAAAGTATTCATCTCTACAACTTACCAAAGATATGTTAGCTTGTGGAATGAATGTGGACTTTCGTGCATCTGGACAAACCGGGATCATGATTAGTGGAGAGGGAATACCTATTGACTGCGTCGTAGGTGACTTTATCTCTGGTGCAGCCGAGGTATTATCTCCAGATAATGACCATGACCATTGGGATATTATTGAGGGACAGGGTGGAATATTTCATCCGGGATATGCAGCAGTCACTCATGGATTACTGCTAGGCTCGCAACCTGATGCTTTTGTAGTCTGTCATGAAGCAAATCGATGCAGCATTAGTAGCTGGCCTGATTTTTCAATACCATCAATTGGGGAAGTTATTAAACTAACGATAGAAATTGGTAAGTTAACCAATTCAAATATTCAATGTGTAGGGATTTGTGTTAACAGTTCAACTCTAAAGTCAAATGAACGGAGTAATTATCTAAAGCAATTATCTGAATCTTATCAATTGCCTTGTGTTGATCCACTTATTGATGGTACAAAAGCCATCGTCAAGCATATTCAGTCCATAAATTTTCAATAGTTTCATGGTTATTTTTATAATGTAGAATTGATGCTGAAATCTTATAATTTATTGTATCTGAGCTCAAATATCTATTAGAAAATGATACCTGATTAATCATTTTTGTATTCCCATTGGTGTGCTACCATTCCTTGAAATATTGCTATAATTTGAGAAAAGAAATTCAAGGATAATTTCATGTTTAGTTATACCGTAAAACCGGGATTTTCTGACACAGATGCGCTGGGACATATCAATAACACAAAACTGCCTGTTTGGTTTGAAAATGCCCGTGAGCCTATCTTTAGAATATTTACCCCAGAGCTGGACTTAATAAATTGGCCTCTCATTCTTGCCAAAATTACTGTTAATTTTCAAGAACAGTTATACCTTGATGCAGAAATAGAAATTAAAACCTATATAACTAAAATTGGTAATGCTTCTTTTACGGTAACGCAGCAGGCCTGGCAGAATGGAACCTGTGCAGCTACAGGTGAGGCAACCATGGTCCACTATCATTACCAGTCTAATAAATCGGTGGTAATTCCAGATGATATCCGCAAAATATTACAACAGCATATACTGGCTGAGTAGATTATTTTTATGAAGATACCACGAATACGCACGATTCTACTTAGTCTGATTGTATTGTTTACGGCCATCTACATATTTGGAGCCATAAGTATCGCTTCACGTGATAACCCTATAGCTCCCTTAGAAGGCACACCAGCAAGTTATGAAACTATTGCAATATTCGGAGCCAGTGGCACAGCAGGTGATGGTATTCTGAAGGCCGCATTAGCTGCACCCAAGATAAAAACCATTCATGTTTACACACGCAGAGCAACGCCTCGAATAAAAGAAGGTATTGCCTCTGGCAAAGTACATATGACCCTACACATGGATTATATAGACTATTCAGCTATTAAGGATAAGATCGCCAAAATTGATACTGTATTTTGGGCTATTGGGATCAGCTCCATAGGAGTTGATGAAGAAACCTATGCTAAGATCCACACAGATTTCCCACATCAGTTTGTCAAGACATGGACCAGTGTCAACAATAAGCCAGGTATCTCATTTCACTTCATAAGTTCCAGTGACATTTCCGAGGACTCAAGTGCAATGTGGATAAGACAGAAGATCCGTGCTGAAAAGACACTGTTTGAATTTGCTGAAGGTAGCAACCTCAAGGTTATAGCCTACCGCCCCGACTACATCAGACCAACTAATGAAGAAGCTCACATAGGTCATAAAATGCTCTATGGATTTTTTGCACCCGTAGGTGCTGCTGTCATAGCCACAGAAATAGGACAGGCAATGATTGAAATCACTGACAGAGGTAACCAATTTAAAAGTGGTGATAAAATAAGTACTTGGGAAATTTTAAGTTACAGTAATGCCTATGCGCAGCGTTTGTCAGCTAGAGGCGTTCACAATAATTAAAGAGTAGCTCGTGCTTCTCCCTCCGCCAGAGTCTTTTTGTAATGCTCCCAGATCAATAAGGGTAAGAATGTCACGGTAGGCTGTATCCTGTGAACACTTTGCGATTTTTGCCCATTTCGAAGTTGTAAGATTGCCTTCAAAACCATCCAGTAGTTTGTTCAATATTTTGATCTGTCGTTCATTTAAAGGCTCTTTTGCAAA
>Ga0233404_10000598_pt1 | contig 10102 bp, 9 predicted proteins | sample Na_oxic_2_MG_FD_179861 | JGI IMG/M metagenome (GOLD analysis project Ga0233404, IMG submission 179861) | Seawater microbial communities from Saanich Inlet, British Columbia, Canada - Na_oxic_2_MG | ecosystem: Environmental > Aquatic > Marine > Inlet | place: Canada: British Columbia | collected...
TGCTTATAACCAGTACCATGCTCAAAACCAACATTATCCAACGTATCCACAAAGCAAATATTACTAAACTCCTCATACTCACCCATCTTCTGCTGATAAGTATACTCAATATTCAAATTCGCAATATAATAAGGCAAAATCGCCACCTCATTGCAATGAATCTCATTCTTATACTTTGCTGGCAACCTGCTTTTTGGCAAATACTCAATTAGCTCCGTGATAAACGTACCAGTGCCAGTCGCCGGATCCAAAATCTCCACATTGTCATCAGACAACAACCGGTTAAAATGTTTATCCAGCAAATGATCAGTACTCTTAATCATAAATTGCACAATCTCATTTGGAGTGTAGACAATGCCAAGCCTATCCGCGCCTTTGGGATTATAGGCTTTATAAAAGTTCTCATAAATCACCTTCAAAAATTTTTGCTTCTCATGATGATTACTAATATCAGCCGCTTTCCTCCTAATCACCGCATAATAACTTTCAATTGATTTCAAAGTATCACGCCGCACACTACCAATAAAGAACGTATTAACCACAGATTCCAATTCCAAAGCAATCACATTCTCTCTATGAAACTGGCTCTCATTAAACACGGTCAAGAAAATATCCTCAGTTAAGATATGCTGAATTATCATTTCCTGAATATCAAACTCATTTATCTTTGGATTGATAGATTCTTTGCACAGTTTGAAGAGTTTCTTAAAAGCGGCTTTGAAGTTCAAAGCTTTTTGGTTGGCTATGGTAGAGCGTAAAGTCTCAACAACGGTGGGTAAGTCGGTTTTAAATTTCTCAATAGCTTGACGAAAATCCCGAACCTCTTGCCGTTCATAATTGATGAATTTATTTAACAGCGCGTCTAATTTAGCAGCATCCGCAATAGAAACCCGGCTGACTTCGTTATTGCCTTGAATCAAGACCGCTTGTTGGGAGTCCTCAAACAATATGTTGTCATTTGGATAACCTTTAGCAAACTTGCTTCCAATTTCTTTGTCCAAATCATCATATTTATCTTTAGATTCCCAATAACCCCAATCCAAACGTAGTGCATCCTTAACTGTGCCATCTGGATAAACAGTAGTATCGTATTTGGTTGGGTACGCAAGTTCTGGTATTAAGATAAAATTCTTCGGTGTACAGTAGGCATTCAACAAGTTTTGAAACGCGACACGGATCGAAGTCTCTTTACTGGAGCCACCGTATTGGATGATTTTTTCTACTTCGGTATGGTAATTTTGAATGAGTAAACGCGACATAAGGTTTATTTGAAATTGGTTATAGAACTTGATTATCAAGGGCAGACACGTAGGTCTGCCCCTACAAGACATTATCCGTAGGGGCGAACCTGTGTGTTCGCCCTTCTTAACTTTAGTTATTTATAAAGTTCAGGTTCAAGTTCTTTCGGTGATAAAGCATGATCCCCTGGTAACACAGTGAGAAAATCATCTAAATTAGGCAATACGGGAATCTCTGAGGCTGACATTAAGGGCAAGCCCTGCGCTTTAAGTTCAAGTTGTTGGGTTCGCATATAACTATATTTATCATGGCTAATCAGATTTTCACCGGCAGCATCGCGTATAATAATAGGGTGCAAAAAAACCATTAAATTGCGTTTCACCTTTTGGGTACTTTGTGAGCGGAACAGGCTACCAATGATAGGCAAATCGCCTAGTACAGGTACTTTTTGGGAAGTTTGCTGCAAATCCTCATCTATCAATCCCCCAAGCACAACCATATTACCATCTTCAACAATAACAGTTGTTTTAATAGTTCGTTTATTCGTCACGAGGTCCGTCGCCTGGCTGCTGCGACTAATGCTAGAGACTTCTTGCTCAATTTCTAATTTAACGGCATTTCCTTCATTAATTTGCGGTTTCACTTTCAGCTTTATGCCAATATCTTCACGTTGTATCGTTTGAAAAGGGTTGCCGACATTACCAATGGCACCCGTACCAGTATATTGCCCCGTGACAAAAGGCACATTTTGACCCACGACAATTTCAGCTTCCTGATTATCAAGGGTTAATAATGAAGGAGTCGATAACACATTAGTATTCGTGTCTGAAGTTAATGCCCTTAACATCACCGCAAAATTAAGAATACTGCTACCAAATCGACCTAAACCAAGAAAAGCCCCCGCACCAATATTGGGCAACGTCACATTACGATCCTGACTCGCTTGGTAAGCGACTGAACCTAAATCAACGATTCTGGTCCCTGTATTATCAAAATTACTTAAACCAAAAGGACTTGTTGCCCCTTCCGCACCATAGAGTAGCCATTGCACCCCTAATTCTCGTGCCATATCAGTAGACACTTCAGCAATCACCGCCTCCACTAATACTTGAGCGCGTCGTATATCCAGTTTATGTATCACCGCTTGTAAATTTTGCTGGATGGCAGGAGCGGCAGTAATCACTAAACTATTGGTACTTTCATCAGCTTGAATGTTAGTTTTTACCGTTTCCTTTGCGTTAGGCTGCTTTTTTTGGCTTGTTTGCGTCATGCTATCACTGACTCCCTTGAGAACATTAACTAAGTCCTTAGCCTGGGCATAACGTAAATAAATCACCTGGGTATTACCCACGCTTTCAATAGGTGTATCAAGATGAGTAATTAAAGTACGTAAACGCAATCGTGTCGCGCCATCACCACTGATCAGGACACTATTTGTCCGCTCATCTGCAATAATCGTCGAAGTAGAAGTCGTACTCTTTGCGCCCTTCGCTTTTTTCTGCTCAAGCGTACTAATAATTCGCACCACTTCCTCGGCGATAGCATGCTCTAAAACAATAACTTCAATATCCTTATCATCAGCACGATCAATGCGACGAATAATTTTCAGCAAACGACGAACATTATTTGCATGATCGGAAATCACCAAGGTATTATTATTCGGATAAGCCACTAAATGACCCTGTTGGCGAATTAATGGTCTTAATAACGGAATCAATTGGGCAGCCGAAACATGTTTGATCTGGATAACTTGCGTGACTAGCATATCGCCTTCTAGACTTTCGCCTGGTAATAATACAGGGCTATTTTGGGATTTTGCCAGGTTTTCCGGGAGAATTTTAATGACTGCCCCACTGGGAATAGCGGTGAAACCGTGTACACTGAGAATAGATAGAAAAACTTCATAAACGCGAACGCTATCCATAGGCTCATTCGATACCACTGTCACTTTACCCTTAACACGCGGATCAACCACAAACGTTTTTCCCGTGACTTCAGAAATGACGCTAATAATATCACTAATCTCCGTCTGCCTAAAATTCAGTGTCACATCGCTGGCACTCACGAAGGAAGGTAGCAATAAACATAGATAGATGTATAATAGAATACGATGGTTAAATAACATTGATGATTGTTAATTGGTAGTCAATTTTATAGTGTAGTATAAACCTGACAGGTTTAACTCAATGTTCAAGTTTTTTTATAACAGCCCTTAGAAATACTATTTTTGGCGAAAAATAGTATTTCTTTTAGCTTATCAATGTTTAAAAACTAGCCAAAGAGAATTGAAGTGAATAGGGCGCATTCCCATTTTCCGGGTCAATCTGGCAGAGCCGAAAGATGGGAATTTGCCATTTGCTTTAATATGTTCCGGGTGCATTCCCATTTTCACGGTTAGTACAACGGATTCCCGAAATCAACGGATTCCCGACGATGTACTTTTTTGATCTTATCCACTAAGAACCGGATGGTATTGAGAAGCTTAAAATCCGTTCCAGACTCAAATCCAAACCGCCGGGTAAAATCCGTTGATTTCTTTAATCCGTTGTACTTAACCCGGAAAATGGGAATGCGCCCAGTGAATAACGCTAGTAAAAATCCGGTTTTTGTGTAGGATATATACCCACTTGACATTGACTAACAGGCTGCGACAAATTCAGAAATTGTCAAATCTGCTGCTCGAATCAAACCACGCAATGTACCTTTTGCCACTTCCTGATGATTGGGGACAGAAAGGGTGGCGTGATGTTCTTCTTTGATCATAATAATATGACTGCCACGTTGGCGTGCCACTTGCCAACCAAATTTTGTAAAAACTTGCACCACTTTTCGTCCACTGAGAGTTGGTAAAGAAGACATTAGATCGCTACCTCCAACTGTCGAGTTTCAATAGTCAAGGGCAATCCTTGTTCCGATCTGACTTCTAAACAAAGTGTAATCGCTTCATGAATATTTTTGATGGCTTCTGCTTGAGTGTTGCCCTGAGTGATACAACCGGGAATCATTGGACATTCGACTATCCAAACCCCGTCTTCATCACGATTTATGGTTATTTGAAATTTCATAATTTTCTTCCCATAATCTTAAACTTATATTGTATTTTAACATACCTGTTTAAAAATCGTATATCATTATTATCAATTAATGACTAATTAATAATTGGTATTTTGAATTATAATTCGAGCTTTTGTCATTAACAAAGTATCGTATAGTTATCCAGAAAAATTTTATCCGGCAACAAATACTATTTCTTAAAGAAATAGTATTTGTGAGGATTCCAAAATTTTTCTGAATAAGTATAGCCCATTAAAAGTATTTTAAGATTTTAGAAACACTGGGTTTCTAAAACGGTTTTTAGTATAAAAGGTAGTCCTGAATAAAGTAGTGATTTCTCCAAAAAATCTGCTAGGTCTTTGAGACCTTGGAGGTTTACCACTACCTATTGCAGGACTACCAAAAATTTGAACATCAAGTCAAAGGATTTAGGGGAACTAACTTATCAACCTTAGAAGTAGAATATGAAAAATTCGAGAACTGTGAAAATAACCGCTTTTTTTATTTTATTAACCGCCCTTCATACCGGTTTTGCCAATGAAATAAAAAATGCAAAAACGGCTTATTGTTTACGTTGCCATAGCATGGAAACATTGGCTTACCGTGATAGCGTCACTGGTGAAATAGTCAATTTATATGTCAATTTCCAGCAATATCAACAATCCAACCATAAGCAGTTGGAATGTATCGCCTGTCATACAACTGATTATAGCGATTATCCACATCCTGACAGTGTAAAACAACTCTATTGTCTGGATTGTCATCAGGAAGATTCAAAGTTTATTCCTTATCAATTTACTGAAATTGAACAGGCTTTTAATAACAGTGTTCATGCAATAGAATCTCCACAGCAGTTTACCTGTTTTTCTTGTCATGATCCTCACCAATTTAAAATTTCCCGTGTGGGGGAAAAGATAACCGAGATTATTCGTTACGATAATGAAATTTGCTTAAATTGCCATGCGTCATCGCTTCATACCCAATCGAAAGGTTCTACTGAACTACTTATCAGTCACCAATGGCTCCCCAATTTAATGCTGCATTGGCAATCAGTACGCTGTATAGAATGTCATACGCCGGCGACTGCCCGTTTTTCGCATAAGATTTTGCCGGCTTCGCTAAGCGTAAAAAATTGTGTCTCATGTCACTCTAAAAAGGCAACTTTACTAACCAGGCTCTATAAATATCGTTCCCAAGAAGACTTGCAAACAACGGGCTGGTTTAATAAAGCGGTTTTTAATAAAGCTTATATTATCGGTATGAGCCGCAATGAAACAATAGATCGTTGGAGTTTGATTATATTGGGGTTAACCATAGTCGGTTTATTGGCACATGGCTTGGGGCGTTTTTTGACTAATAAGATACGGAGCAATAATTTATGAAATCACCTTATCTCTATCCTATCTGGATACGTTTATGGCATTGGAGTAATGTCTTGCTGTTTATTATTTTGATTATTTCAGGTGCGAGTTTACATTATGCCAATGGGAATAATTTATTGGCTTTTGATACGCTGATGCTCGTTCATAATACGGCTGGTATTATGTTAACGATTGCTTGGCTGGTTTTTTTTATCGGAAATTTTGTCACCGAGAATGGCAAACATTATCGAATCAGATTTAAGGGGATGATAGCCCGCTTAATTGAACAGTCACATTATTATGCTATCGGTATTTTTAAAGGCGCGGCACACCCCTTCCACGTTTCAGCAGAAATGAAGTTTAATACGTTGCAACAATTAAGCTATATTGGAATCATGTATGGCTTAATGCCTATTTTGATTATCAGTGGATTATTGTTTTTATTTCCGGCTTATTTGCCGGATAAATTGATGGGTATTGGCAGTATCTGGATAGTGGCTATGACTCATTTAGTCGTTGCTTATCTGCTGATTTTGTTCATGTTATCCCATATTTACATCATCACCACCGGCGAAACGATTTTTAGTAATTTGCAAGCCATGTTAACCGGTTGGCATAGGGGAAAAGAAACACTATGAATAAGAACCGCTTTATCGCAACGAAAACGGGCAAAATGATCACCGTGTCAGTGATATTACTGATTTTTGGCGTGTTGTTTTATCAACTCCTCTATCCCGTTCTGTTTGAATCTTATACAGGCGTGGTTAATATCGAACTCCGCTATGACAACAGTCAAAAACTCAGTGATGCCGAATTTAAAGCTTTGGCTTGTGAATTAACCTATCAAGCGCGTTATGAAAAGGCAACGGAACTCATGACTGCTGAAAAGAATGATTTTGCCTATCAGCTCAAAATGAACCGGTTAATGAATACGGCATATTGTCTCCGGGACCCCAAATTCAAACATATCAAATACTTTCGTGATGCGGGTATTCTCCAATATGAAGGTCCTGAAACCTGTTTGCAATGCCATCAAACCTTCAAGGTATATCATGCCGATGGTACAAACACGATGGTGAACACCTTGGATGATGTCGTTAATTCCGTCCATTTTAAGTTTCAAAGCTCCTCATCCGGCTTTTCAACTTATGGTTATGACGGTCGTCAAGTGAATGCAGGCGAAGGACATCCTATCCCAGTCGGTAAAATTAACCGTGCCTGTGGTATTCCTGGCAGTTTTTCTTGGACGGGCTGGGCAGAATTAATCAACGCTAAACCCGCCCACGCTGGTGACACTGAAGTACGCAGTGAGGGGTGTGGACAATGTCATATCGGTGGTAATTACCATCCCGCCACCGAAAAAATGATGCCCGTGGGTGACGTGCCTAAAGAAGCCAAGCAAGGAATTGATTGCCTGATTTGTCATGCGGACCAATATGACATGAATCAACGGTATGTTATTAAAGATGCCTCTGGTCAGCGTTGGAACCAAGATCGTAGTATGAAAGCGGCTTTGAGTGTGACTAGAGCCACCAGCAAAAATTGTTTGAACTGCCATCAACACAATATGGGGGGAGATACTTATATACAGAATATGGCAGCAAAATCACTGGGATATAAGAATAAGCGCTTATTACATAAGGGCGCCAAACGGGGAAATCCATTCAGTCCTGAAGATGACGTACATGCAGCGGCAGGGCTGAATTGCATAGATTGTCATGTGCCAGAAGGGCATAAAATTCCTCGGGGTCGCTTAGGAGTTGATTTGGTTGCCAATGACTTACCGGACAAAACCGTCTCCTGTGAAACCTGTCATACCGTAACGCCACATACCCAATCTAAAAACCAAGCGATACTGAACGGACATATCGCTAGATTAGCTTGTGAAACCTGCCATATTAAACAATTGCAAGATAATAGCGTCGTTTTAAGAGACTGGGTACATCCGACTTGGGATGAAGAAGAGGGCATTTACATGCCGACGGACATTTATTTATCAGGAGAAGTGGGCAAAGGTTATATCTATTTATGGCTCAATGGCAATGGCACATTCTTAGCAAACGCTTTGGGTAATAACCCAAATCAATCTGAAACCTATAATCCATTGATGCAGCAAATGGCACTCATAGACCATTCGGAAGTGATAGCGGCTGTTCGTGCTAAAGCTCTAGAACTTAAAAAGATTTATGCCGATATTGACGTAGAAAAATATGTTGAAGCCGCTACCCAACCCTTAACCCAACTTTCCCCAACCATGCTGGCAAAACGTCGTCAAATGATTCAAGACAACTTGCGGAAAGTCATGAATCAAGGAAAAAGCCGAATCTATCCATTCAAATTATTCAACGCCATTATGTATGAAGACATGGGCAATCAAGGACCTTTTGGTGCGATGATTTTACCTTTCGACTATCCGACTTATTATGAAACAGGTAATACCATAGAATCGGTTAAAACCGCCATCCAAAATCCCATCGTCAAACGTATGTACGAAACCCCGTTTAAGTTATACATGATGGATGAATTTATGTCTTACTTCGGTATTTTAGAAGGATGGAAAACCAATTATCCGCTGATTGATGATAAATTGGTGAATGTTGAACCTCACTGGATGCGTCAAATGGGTACACTCATGGTCAACCACGGCATTGAAAAAACGGGGCGGCAATGCGATGAATGTCATACAACAAACGGGATTATGGATTTTGAATTACTCGGCTATTCACCACAGCGGGTTGACGAGTTAGAAAATTTACCGGAAATATCTGTTCATTAAGAAACGTGCCTGAAATAGTTTTTCGTAGGGTGGGCAAGTGTTTTTTTGCCCACCATCAAAGCAAGCGTAGGGTGCGTCCCACGCACCTTTCCAAATAAATAATCAATCATTTTCTGGTTGGGACGCGCAGACACCTGGGAACCAGAAAAGGGAAACAATCATGGAAAATTATAGCCGTGGTGAACTGATTAGAAAAGCGATTGAAGCGGCTGAAAAAGAAAAAGAACGAGCCAAAGCCGAAGAAATTAAATTTGAACAAAAAAATAGAAGAAAACCTTCAAACGACGAAAAGAATGAAATTAATGCTAAACTCGCAGGAGCCGTGTCTGTTGTATGTGATATAATAACAGGTAATGTTTTTACGAGCACATCTGGAAGACCGCACCTCCAAACTAAAGAAATACATAAAGAATTGAGAAAAAGAATGCCTAAAATAAGTTTAGAAAAAGGACGACCCGTAGAAGCCTGTGCAGAATTTAAGGCTTGTAATAGAGCATTACACTCACGCCAAGATGTAAAATTGGGGGATTTATTTATTGCAACTGTCAACGTAAAAGATGGTAGTTTTAAAAAAAGATGTGGAAATTGCAAAGTGACAACCTGGGGAACAACAGTCTTTACTGATTAAGGAAATACATCATGTTTTCTCAAAAAACCATAAATGACTTACATCATGCAGGTTGGTACGAAGGTAGAAAATGTAAACCGTTTTCTGAATACAAACGCCTTCTCAATCAGGAAAATTTTGAACTTTCTGAGACTATTGAACAGTTTTTAAAAAGCTTTGGTGGTCTATCTATAAAATATTCTAATGATGTTTTTGAACAATTTTTTAGAAGTTTTGGCCCTTTATTCGTAAAAAATCTTCATACTAAAGCTCGCGATGCGACTGGTGATTTTCATTTTGATGTTGTCAAAGCGGTTCATAGGGTAGATCCATTATGGGTGTTGGTAGATTATAGCAAGCGAGTCGGCGAACCTCTGTGTATTATAGGTGAAGCTTTTCGTAGAGATATGGTGTTATCTATGTCGCACACAGGCAAAGTATATGCTGGTGCAGATGATTTTTTAGTTTATGTCGGTACCTCTGGAGAAGAAGCCATTGAAGCCCTTTGTACCGGGCGTGAACTGGAAAAAGTCCCCGAATTAACACCACTTGAAATGACTGTTGATGTGCTAAACCATTTTTTTAAAAGAAAAGGGATACAAGAAAGACTCCGTTTTTTAAATGAACACGGTAATGATTGGTTAGAAGCGGAGTTTGCATTTTTCCTGTCTCAAACGCATAAAAAATTAGAGTGGCGAAAACAGCATCAAACCGATTCACTAGACGACATTTTTGACTTTGCTTTTAGTATCGCGGGCAAACACTATGCCATTAATATTAACCAATACCGCTCAACTCAATTCTGCCTTAAAAAAATAATAGAGGGAAATAGGAAAAAGTGGTTTACAATGCCATCAAAACACGCGAATCATTTTAACCATAATTCTTTAGTCATTATTGGTGTTCATCCAAAAACAGAAATGAAAAAGGCGGAAATAAAAAGATATATGGTAACAGAAGCAAAAAATGCAGGGCTTGAGATTCTTCAACACCGCATAAAAACCACTTTCATTCCCAAAACAGATTATGCTTATACCGTATTTACCATTGAACTGTAATTTCAGT
>Ga0233404_10000599_pt1 | contig 10098 bp, 23 predicted proteins | sample Na_oxic_2_MG_FD_179861 | JGI IMG/M metagenome (GOLD analysis project Ga0233404, IMG submission 179861) | Seawater microbial communities from Saanich Inlet, British Columbia, Canada - Na_oxic_2_MG | ecosystem: Environmental > Aquatic > Marine > Inlet | place: Canada: British Columbia | collected...
CGTCGCCGCTGGGCGTTTAGACGGCTTTTGGGAAATTGGTTTAAAAGAATGGGATATGGCAGCCGGAGCCTTATTAATTCAAGAAGCTGGTGGTATCGTCAGTGATTTTAGCGGTGGAAATGATTACTTGACTACTGGCAATATTATAGCTGGTAGTCCAAAAGTACATAAGGTAATGTTGCAAACCATTCAGCCACACTTGTCAGAAATATTGAAAAAATAATTTGTTCTACTTAATGTTTTGAACAAGATTACACGGATTTTAGGATAATCAGGATTAATCTTAAAAATCATCCTGAGCATCCTGTCAATCCGTGAAATCCGGTTCAAAATCCTTTAGTTATACAGAAAAATTACATTCGCATCTAGTTCTCTAGCTTGGCGTATCGACCAATTCATGTTGTACTAAATTTTTACGCAGACGAATTTCTTCCACTGCTTCTAGCAAGTCTTTTGCATTTGCACTGGAACGGGTTAAATATACTGTTTCTTGCCAAGCATTAAAATCATCCAAACTCATAATAACTGCTGGCTTATGATGCTCGTGTGTTACTATCAAAGGCTCATGATTATCATTTACTTTGTCTATCACGTTCAATAAATCTTGCGCCGCTTCATTTAATGTCATTGCTTGCATCGTTTACTCCTATAAAATTAAATCGTGTTTGAACAAGATTACCCTGATTTTAGGATAATCAGGATTAAGTACTGAAGCACAAATTATCGGATATTATGGAGTCCAAAGCTTCAGCTTTGGCACCTTTTAATTCGGCAATATCCAAAGCGAAAGCTTTGGATTCCAAAATGTGCTAAAACTTCTGCTTCAGTACTTAATTGTTCAAAGAATGTTAATGCTTCTCTGGCATTTTTTAAACTCAATTTGCCAATTCTAACCCGTTTCATCAGAGCCGAATGACATTCAACTCTTGAAATATCAGTCATAGTAATGACCAAGTTATCTTGTCGATGTAAGCTATTGATAAAATTGTCTGTACCTATTTCTCGGTGATAGAGTTTGACTAAGGCACTCGTATCGACAAACAAGTTCATAATGAGTGCCTTTCATGGATAATGTCGTCAGAAAGGTTGTCGCTGATAGACTGGGTTAATAGTTGAATTCGTTCAAACGACATTTTTTCCAAGTCCACTTTGGGAACAATAATGACTTTAACCGCAGCATCATTAGAAAAAGGCAAATCATTGAGTTCCAAATGCCCATTTTTGATGTGAGCATCTCTAGTAATTTTATACATAATTAAATTCCTTTAATGTGAAAAGTTAGTAACAACATCATAAACATCCTGGATAGAAGTGAAATCAGGTTCAAACCATCTTTCTTTTGAACAAGATTACCCTGATTTTAGGATAATCAGGATTAATCTTAAAAATAAATCCTGAGCATCATGTCCATCCGTTAAATCCGGTTCAAACCCTCTTTCTTTTGAACAAGATTACCCGGATTTTAGGATAATCAGGATTAATCTTAAAAGTAATCCTGATCATCCTGGACAGAAGTGAAATCCGGTTCAAACTAAGGAGTTAATTCAATTGCGCCAAAGGTGTCTTTAGGCTGGCAAGTTTTTTCGTGAGGGCGGTTACCCTTATGTTGCCATTCTTTGTGACTGCATCAAATAAAATTGAGCCTGAGCCTTTTTTCATTATAATTTATCTTTTTCTTCTGGCTCAACATCAGCGACTTTACCAAGGAGTTTGTCAAATTTTTCGCGGTTAATTGGAGCGGCTGGTTTTAGAAGTCGTGCATTACCCTTTCTTTCAAAATACTCTTTTGAAGTCAAAAGCGTAATCTTTTCGGTTACGGCTAACGTGATAAACAGGCTGACTGAACAATTTTGCTCGGCGGCTACTTTATTTAAAGATTCATGCAACCAATTAGGCATTTGCAGATTAATCGTATTCATATAAGGCATTATCTTCAATATGTAAACGAATGGCATCCTCAATATTAAACAAAGTTTCTTCGTAAGAATCCCCTTGAGTATAGCAGCCTTGTAGGGCGGGGCAGGAGGCAAAATAACCCTCAGTGTCTTTTTCAATAACCACTTGAAAAATAAATTTATTCATGAATAATCATCTCCGCTAAAAGTTTAAAGTAATCCGTTAAATCCGGTTCAAACCCTCTTTCTTTTGAACAAGATTACCCTGATTTTAGGATAATCAGGATTAATCTTAAAAATCAATCCTAAGCATCCTAGAAAGAAGTGAAATCCTATTCCAACCCCTCATCCCCAAAAATTACATTCGCATCCAATTCTTTAGCTTGGGCAAATTTGGCTTTGGCAAGTTCTATTTTGCCTTCTTTAAGTAGTTCTCTAGCTTGTTTGGTTAATTCAATTGCGCCAGAGGTGTCTTTAGGTGCATTGCAATGTGTTGTTAAGTGAACAAACCAATTTTCCAATTTCAAATCTTCAAATCCCTGAAAATCAGAAATGTTGCGCGTGACTAAGATTAGTTGGTTTACCTGTGCAATCGCGGCAATCTGACTGTCAATCAATGGAGCTGTTTGTCCTTTCATGCTTAATGTTGCTTGTAAATGACCATGCAGTATAGCAGCCCGTTTATCATAAGGTAGTATGGGTACTTGCGGATACACAAATTCATCAAGGTAAAAATTTCAGTCCGTTTTTTGGATTCAGGTAGTCTTTTTGCGCCTTTGACAATTTCATAGATAACTGGCGCTGCCGTTGTAATATGTTCCGCTTGCTGTAACAGGCGATTGACTACGTTAGCATTAGCTTCCGGTTTAAGCGGTTCTGAGAGGATGTTGGTATCTAGTAGGTAATAATATTGTGTCATATTTCACCATCGCGTTCCTTAGCGATTTTCCTATCGGCTGAGAAATCATCTGTGTTTAGATCAGCCAATGCTAGGTTATCTTTGGAATCCAGAAAAGCTTGTAATGCATTTGTTGCTGGTGAATTAGCGGTATATTGTTCTTCATCCAGTGGTAAGATAATGACTTCCAATCGGCGAGATTGGAATGTAGCTGGTAAGTTTATTAATAAAGTATCAGATGTGTTATCGTAAATTCTTCGTAAGGTTTGCATCAGTATTTCTCCAAATGGTTAGCATAGTGTATTAAAAATCTTTTGAACAAGATTACCCGGATTTTAGGATAATCAGGATTAATTTTAATAAATCAATCCTGAGCATCCTGTCTATCCGTTAAATCCGGTTCAAACCCTTTTTCTTTTGAACAAGATTACCCGGATTTTAGGATAATCAGGATTAATCTTAAAAATCAATCAAAGTTTTTTATGCTGGCACAACTTCTATAGCCATTTGCAGTTTGTCTTCAAATAGCCGTTTATCGTAATCAGCGATTGATGAAATTTCCAAAATTTCTATACCAGCGAGTTGTCCGTCAGGTGCGTAGTTGGCAGTGACATTTTCAGTTAAGTCTCGTGCCATCGCAGTACCCGGTTGTAACGTGCGAAGTTCAAGATACAAAGCATCCACCTGTGAATCATAATAAAGTTTCATAATAAAAATTTTTTAGGTATGATAATACGCTTTAGCAGTAACAACAATGATTTCAGTTGAATTGTCTGCGAATACGACTTCTACAGTTTTATACTGATAAAATTGTTGAGTGATGGGTGAATTATTGCCAAAATTAAAACGTTTTTTGCAACTTAATTTACCACGTTTTGCCGGTTTCCAGTTACTCCAACGAATTGTTGAAATCACTTCTTCTTCTTGTACACCACGAAGTTGCATTTGTTGTTTGGCGTGGGTTGAAAATATGATATTTTTACGGCTCACTGTATCTCCTTGTTATAACTATAATTTCAAAAAAAACACATTCTCATTTTGCTAAACTCAATGTCGTCTGTTGAAACATCAATTTGTTATGTAATTAAAAGAAACCGGGCAATGCGTAGCTTCTCGGCTCGTGGTAAAATTTGTAACGTAGGTAATAATTGATTAATCGAAATATTTGTTTCCATTATATTTGTTTCCATTTTTTTGCTTCTTTGTTAAATACATAAAAATAATCCTGAGCATCCTGGACAGAAGTGAAATCCGGTTCAAACCCTATTTCTTTTGAACAAGATTCCCCGGATTTTAGGATAATCAGGATTAATTTTAATAAATCAATCCTGAGCATCCTGTCTATCCGTTAAATCCTGTTCAAACCCTATTTCTTTTGAACAAGATTACCCGGATTTTAGGATAATCAGGATTAATCTGTTGCCATTCGTGTTGGCCGAAACTTGAGTTAATCAAGTGATAACACTTGTTTCAGTCCTTCATCAAGTGCATCAATGTCTTTTAGAGATAAGCAACCCTCCAATTTCAATAATCTCGTTTTGTCTACCGCTCTAATCTGATCACAAACCGCAACTGCTTGTCTGCCTAAACAATCTACTGGAATTGCAATCGGTGGACGAGGTTTAGCTTCTGTCGATAAAGGTACAACAACAACGGTATGTCTTGCCCTATTGATAGGTGTTGCACCGACTATCACGCCGGGACGCTTTTTACGAATTTCTGCACCTTGAGTGGGTTCTAAATTGACCCAATAAATATCACCACGATTCATGTTTGATACCATCGGCTAAGGTTACGTCCCAGTCGGACATTTCTTGATTGAGAGTTTCATCGGCTTCAAGTTCACAAGCACTTTGATAAAGGGCTGCTTCACGTATTTGTAATTCTCTTTCAAGTAGTTGAATAAAAAATTGATTATATTGTTGTTGAGGTATTAATATTTTCATTTTTACCACGAGTTCATCGGGTAATAAAACGGATACTTTTTGCATAGCCAAAAATACCTTTGTTTGTGATATTTCATTTATTGTCTTAATCAGAATTTACCGAATTTAAGAATTATTCAGAATGACACCTCAAAATTTATCCTAAGAGATAATCCTGCATATCCTATAAGGAAGTTAAATCTTATTCAAACCCCTCTTTCTTTTGAACAAGATTTAACGGATTTTAGTTTAGACCTGCTAGGTTTTTAAAACCTAGCAGGTATGCCGTTGCTTGTTGGGTTAAACATAAAATCAGGATTATTCCAAATTCCATCTCGCCGCGATTTCTTCAATCAGAAAAGGTAAATTTGGAGCCATAAACGTTAAATCAAAAGTTGGAATACGATGATGTTTAATGTCTGGATGAACATGTTTATGGTGAGGATGAGTTATTGCCAATGTTGGATCATGAGGATGGGGAAACGAATCATACCAATATTCTTTATCCTTCTCCACATAAGAAGCGCGACAATAGTCTTTTGCCGGTACGATTTTATCTTCTGAAACTGGACAACGTGACACTTCATAGCTATAACCTTCAATCGCGCCCAATTCAAAATTAAGAAATTCTTGCACACAAAGCACTAGATTGTCAGCAAAAATAACCATCCCAACACATTTACCTATTTGAGTTCCTAATGGAATGTAAACCAACGAAAAATGTTTAATGAAAGGATAGCGATTTGGCAAATGATAAATAAAATCTTCGTATTCAGATGGCGACGCGAGTGGAGTGTTCATATTGAGACATCACGGTGGTTTTAATTGAAATAGCAATGGGTTGGCGAGTGACTAATTGTTGATATTTTTCATTCAAGCTGAGCCACATCTTATACAAAGACAACCATTCAATAAATTCGAGACGGTAATCATCCAGTGCATCGAACTCTTCTAATTCACCGGTGTTCATGGCTTGGTAAAATTCTGCTGATTTAACGCCAAATTTCTGTTCAAAGTCACTTAACTCTATGTTAAGTTTAGACATATCGTGAATCAATTCTGCAAGTTTCATAAATAGTTCTTCCTATTAATAATTTTCTTTTGAATAAGATTACCCTTCTTGACGGATAATCAGGATTAATTTTAATAAATCAATCCTGAGCATCCTGTCCATCCGTTAAATCCTGTTCAAACCCTCTTCCTTTTGAACAAGATTACCCTGATTTTAGGATAATCAGGATTAATCTTAAAAATCATCCTGAGCATCCTGTCAATCTGTGAAATCCGGTTCAAACCCCTCATCGCCAAAAACCACATTCGCATCCCATTCTCTAGGCGAAGGCGAATTTGGCGTGCCTTATTTAATGTAGGGTGGGTAGTGAAACCCACCAACAACGTAAATCAATTTTTATGATAGAAAATACATCACAATGAAAAAATAGATGAAGTGGTGGGTTTAGCTTCGCTGACTTCGTATCGTTTCACTCTACCCACCCTACGCTTGCTTACTACTTTCCAGTGACTGGTGATATACTGTCTCAAGATACAAGCTGAAAATGTCCTGCGACAATACCGGGAACCGTGATATCTTCGTCTAAATTTTCCCATCGCAAAGCGTAGCCATCTAAACGTAGTGTCACTTCTTTTAGTTGTTCCTCTGTCGCATTTTTGAGAAGCCGAAAGCGATCTGCCGGAAAACTCACTACCCGCCCATCGGTCAATTCTACAAAAATAGTACGGCGTTCAGCCCACGCTCTTATGGCAGTTGGTTCAACGTCTTCAATATTGACGGTTCTTAAAAAAAAGGCCGCATTGGGTTGAAAATTGGCAGCATTATCAAAAGCCGTGGAAATCATTATATTTCTCCCTTAAAAGATTTTGGTTTTTAAATACTAATTTCTCAATTTCTCGTACAACACGAGGTGCAATTCCCTTATTTCTAGCAAGTCGAATGGAGTCAAGCCAAAATTTACATTCTCCATCGGCGGTTGCTACATGAATATGGGGTGGTTCATTACCTTCATCAGAGTAAAAGTGAAAGCGAAATGAACCAATTTTTAAAACTGTTGGCATTATTTTTTTTCTCCGTATGTCAACTGATAACTTGTTAATCGTTAATTCATAAAACCTTTGAACAAGATTACCCGGATTTTAGGATAATCAGGATTAATCTTAAAAATCAATCCTGAGCATCATGGGCAGAAGTGAAATCCGGTTCAAACCCTCTTCCTTTTGAACAAGATTACCCGGATTTTAGGATAATCAGGATTAATCTTAAAAATCAATCCTGAGCATCTTTGTCTGAATCAGAATTTACAGAATTTAAGGATTAACAGAATGAAACTTATTAATTCCAATATATTCTGAAAATTCTAAAATCCTGAAAATTCTGATTCTGACAATTACAACCCCTCATCCCCAAAAACCACATTCGCATCCCATTCTTTAGCTTGGGTGAATTTTGCTTTGAGGATGTGATGATTTTTCCTTTACGGTGGCAAGCTTATCACAAAATACTTTAGGCGTTACTGTTGTTACCAATTGTTTACTTCGTTCCAGCATTTCTTGATCCAAACTAATGAGTTGTGTCGAATAAAATTCTGCCACAGCCACATAAATCGCATCAGCACCGCGCAAACGACATTCAATAGCGATTTCAGCCGAGCGATCTGCCAACATTTGCGTGAGTGAAATCAAGTGCATCAGGGGAAAATTTGATACCTTATGTATAATTTCTGATGCCAATTGCTGATCTTGAGTTGGACGAATAATGGCTGCGGCACATTCGGGAAGCACTAAAGTCGGACAAATCACTTCTACCGCATTTTTCTGAATTTCTTGGAGACATGCCAAACTTTCAGCATAAGCCGGTTCTTTAGGACGCAGTGAGGCAATGAATACACTGGCATCTATAGTTGCAGTGGTCATCTTCGCATTTCTCCCAATAGTTCAACGGCACTTTTCTCGCTTTTCCAAGCTTTATCTATTTTTTTGCCTAATTCGCACCACTGAGTTTGCCAACGGCTTATTTCGGATGTGCGTTCTATCGGTTTTTGACTGTGTTGAGAAAGTAATGACTCAATTTTTAGCCAATCCGCATAATCAATTTGTACGGCGATAGGTTGCATTACTTCATTAGTGACAATTTTTTTTGCAATCTGGGGCATAGCGATCTCCTTTTTGAGTTCCCCGTTATTTTTGAACACTGAAAATGGACTCTCAATATCCTTAAGTTGATTATTCTTAGTGATTTAATGTTCTAATCTGTTGCTGTACTTAAATCATATTCTGAATAACGTATTACACAAATTTTTAGGATAAACTGGATAAATTATTGAAGAGAGATAATTCTGTCTATTCTATCAATCCGTTAAATCCGGTTCAAACCCTTTTCCTTTGAACAAGATTACCCGGATTTTAGGATAATCAGGATTAATCTTAAAAATCATCCTGAGCATCCTGTCAATCCGTTAAATCCGGTTCAAACCCTCTTCCTTTTGAACAAGATTACCCGGATTTTAGGATAATCAGGATTAATCTTAAAAATCATCCTGAGCATCCTCTCAATCCGTTAAATCCTGTTCAAACCAAAAAAGTTAGTGAATATCCGGCATAATCACGGGTATGACTTGATTTCTATTTTTACGATAAATCCGAAAATCGCTATCCAATGTCAGCACGGCACTATTAGGATAGAGTTCTGCCATTCTCACTAAACACGCATCGGCAAAAGACATAGGTACATTGGCATACTTTAACATGAGGTTTTTAATAGTATCCATCTCATTATCAAAGTGAAAGGATACTTTCATAAAACCGTTCAGTGCCAAGTTAATAACTCCATTTGTTCCACCTATATCACGATTTGCTAAAAAGCAAGCCTCAGTCATAACCGCTTCACAAGTTAACAATGGGGGGGTGATGCTTTTGATTTGATGCTTCATCCAATCGTGATAAGCATCACGACGATTGAGTAATGCGATTATGGGACCGGTGTCGAGTATAATTGGTTCTTTCATAAACCAAAACCCGCCATATAGGCTTTGTTGGTAGATAGGTCTTCCGGCCCTTCTATACAGCCAATATAATCTTTTGCTAAGTCATAACATGAAACCGGTTTGGCTTCAGTTTGATTAACGGCTTCTTTTTCTCGTCGTCTAATCTGGTACAAAACAACGACGATGTCATCAATATTAGCCGTATCAGGCAATTGTGAAATCGCTGTGATTGCAGATTGTTTTAAGGTTTCCATTATAAGTTCCTCTTCAGATAGATAATTTGTTGGCTCCTAAAGTTTTTGAACAAGATTACCCAGATTTTAGGATAATCAGGATTAATTTTAAAAATCAATCCTGAGCATCCTAGATAGAAGTGCAATCCTGTTCAAACCAAGGAATTAACTCAATTGCGCCAAAGGTTTTGCCCAGATTATCAGACTTAACCGGTTTTTAAAATCTGTCAATTGTTATCAAAAACGATAAGCTTTGTTTCGGTGTCGTACTGCAATAATATCCACCAATTTTTCTTCATCATATACCGAATAAATAACCCGATAATCACCAACACGAATGCGCCACAGGTTTTTTTGTCCTTGAATTTTTAAGCAACCTTGAGGATATGGGTTTTCCGCTAAAGCCTCAATTTTGGGAAATATCCGCCAAAGTATAATTGTGTCAAGTTTTTCTAACTCTTTACGTGCCGAACGGCAGAGCGTAACCCGGTATTTAGCCATGTTTCAATTTTCCTTGTTGCAGTAATTCTGCCTTGAAATTATCCAAAGAGTCGCGGGGTTCGTCTTTACGCTGCATGGCTAACATGTTGTCATAAAAGTCTTCCCATAGTTCGCCGTATTTTTTTAAATCAATCACGACTGCTATTTGTTCTTGTTGGTCATCTACGATAAAATTGATACCTTGCATGTTTTTTCCTCATTTTTCGTTGTTACTTGTTTTACTTAATCCTGAGCATCATGTCCATCCGTTAAATCCTGTTCAAACCCTATTTCTTTTGAACAAGATTACACGGATTTTAGGATAATCAGGATTAATCTTAATAAATCAATCCTGAGCATCCTGTCTATCCGTTAAATCCGGTTCAAACCCTATTTCTTTTGAACAAGATTACACGGATTTGAGGATAATCAGGATTAATCTTAAAAATCAATCCTGAGCATCCGGTTTATCCGTTAAATCCTGTTCAAACCAAGAAGTTAGTGAATATCCGGCATAATCACTGGTATAACTTGATTTCTATTTTTACGATAAATCCGAAAATCGCTATCCAATGTCAACACCGCACTATTGGGATAGAGTTCTGCCATTCTTACCATACACGCATCGGCAAAAGACATGGGTACGTTAGCATATTTTTCCATTAATTG
>Ga0233404_10000602_pt1 | contig 10091 bp, 6 predicted proteins | sample Na_oxic_2_MG_FD_179861 | JGI IMG/M metagenome (GOLD analysis project Ga0233404, IMG submission 179861) | Seawater microbial communities from Saanich Inlet, British Columbia, Canada - Na_oxic_2_MG | ecosystem: Environmental > Aquatic > Marine > Inlet | place: Canada: British Columbia | collected...
GGGTCATTATCTAAATGACTTGATTTGGAGGTATAGGATTCTTCGGTAAAAACGACATCAATACCCTTATCGAAGGCCTTATATGCAATCATCGCTTTGAACTTATCATAAGGGATCGAAACAAAATTTTGGTTGTTCTTTTTCCCTGTATTGATTTTCTGTTTCCAGTGTTTGTTTTCACCAATAATGATTAAACCACTGTTGGTTTCTATTGCATAATCAATAATGCTTCTACTCGCTTTATGCAGGTAATTATCTGTTTTTTGATGACGCTTTTTTGACAGACGGGCAATTGAATGACTTGTCCCTTTCTCATCGATAAACGACATCAATTTGGCTTTTTTCTTGTTAAAGTATTGATTTATGGATTTCAATGGCTTACCATTTATCAACATAGGATTGAAATCTGGTTGATTTGAGACTAATGTAGCTAAATTATTTAATCCAAGGTCAATACCTAAAACATTATTGTATGTTAATTTATCATTTGAAACCTCTTTTTTATAAACAACTTCAATCACAAAATGTTGATATTTTGGGATAATACGCACTTGTTGAAGATTATCAACTGTCGTATTTAATTCTTTTAATCCCGCCTTTTTGGGAAAATGGATTTGATTATCTCTAAATTTACATTGTTGGTTAGTAAAGATAACGATATTCAAACCTTTTTCTTTGTCCTTATACTTTGGCAATTTAGGTCTACCTTTAAATTTACCAGGATTCTTCTTATATTCCTGATTTGCTTTAAAAAAAGACTTCCAGTTCTTCTCAATTAATAGTAAAACTTGTTGTGAAGATTGGGCTGGCAGACCTTTATAAACTTCTGGATAATCACGTTTTACAATCTTATCCATCGTTCTATAATTGATAATCTTATGATTTTTTATAAAATTTTGCCTCATAATAAATGTGGCGCAATTATATAAATTTTTTGAGGCATAAGATAAATCAATTAATCGTTGATTCATATTGACAATATGTCGCTCAACTCTAGTTACAAGCATAAATATAACCGTTTTTCATTGAAGTATCTTGTTCGGAAATTTATATATTTATATTCATTATTATAACAACTATTACCTCAAATTTCTACCTTTAAATAATTTGGAATAATATTTGTTAATACTTAATGGTTTCATAAACATATAAACACATAAAAATATATTTTAATATTATTATAGACTATATTTTAATATTATTTAATATATTTAGTTACTATAATTTTTATGAAATATACTTTAAACGGCTGAAATTTGGATTTTTATGTAGGGTGGGCAAGTCTTTTTTTGCCCACCAACCGTTAAAAAAAAAAGTCCAAAATTTACCCGTTAGTAGTATAAGTAAGTCGGATAGAAATCCGATTTTTTGTAAAAATCTGATTTCTTTTCGTCTAATTTTAAGCAACGATTTAGCATTTAATTATTTATGGAAAGTTTCAATCGCCTGTCAAATTCTTCACATTTAGGTCTCGCCATTGAGCATTTACAGTGTATCCGCGATGATAGGGTACTGTTTGAAGATTTAAATTTTAGTCTTTCAGCCGGTGAATTGCTCCAAATAGAGGGGCGTAATGGCAGTGGTAAAACGAGTTTATTACGTATTTTATGTGGTTTAACCTTACCTACCGAAGGGACAGTTTATTGGAATAATGAAGATATTCATGATATAAGTTCTAATTACTGGGAAAACTTAGCATACATAGGACATGCTCCTGGTGTTAAAGCGGAATTGACTCCTTTAGAAAATTTAGCCATGGCGCAAGCTTTAGCAACGACACCGAATACAATTAATTTGGCTGATGCGTTAGATCAAGTCGGTTTATATGGTTTTGAAGATGTTCCAACCCGCACCCTTTCTGCGGGTCAACAGCGTCGCGTTGCCCTGGCGCGTTTGTTAGTCAACGATGCGCCATTATGGATATTGGATGAACCTTTTACTGCCCTTGATAAATCGGCTATTAGCATGGTTGAGAGTTGGTTAGATAGTCATGCTAAACGCGATGGTATAGCAGTATTAACGTCACACCATACGGTAAACTGTCAACATACAACTATTCTTCGACTCAGCGCGTAGTTTTTCAGTTGTCAGTTATTCACATTCAGAAATCCGATTTTTTTCAAAAAATCGGATTTCTTGTACACCATTAAAAAATTAATCATCCTATTAAAATATGCAATTATCAGTTACTCAACGCATTCTAGGTTTATTATTGATATCGTTTAGTTTCACATTATTGCCCCCTATGGGGGTATCACTATGGTACCAAGATGAGGGACTTCATGCGTTTATTATTGCATTTTTGGTCATGTTTGGGATGGGTATAGCCTTTTGGTTTCCTGCTCGAAAGGCGAAAAAGGAACTTCATTTACATGATGGCTTTATGATTACGGCGGTATTTTGGACAGTTCTCAGTGTGGTGGGAGCATTGCCGTTTTTATTTGTGCCTAACATGACCTTAGCTAAAGCTGTATTTGAAGCTGTGTCAGGATTTACGACAACCGGGGCGACGGTGATTAATCACATAGATAGCTTGCCTAAGTCCATTTTGTACTATCGCCAACAGCTCCAATGGTTAGGGGGACTTGGTATTATCGTGTTAGCGGTTGCGGTGTTGCCGATGCTTGGCATTGGTGGTATGCAATTATATCGAGCCGAAACGCCTGGACCCATGCGTGATGAAAAGTTGACACCTCGCCTTGAAAATACGGCTAAAGCCTTGTTATATATTTATATTAGTCTAACCGTTGCCTGTGCGTTAGCTTATTGGATAGCGGGCATGACGCTATTTGATGCTATAGGACATAGCTATTCAACGGTTGCCACTGGCGGATTTTCTACCCATGATGAAAGTTTAGGTTATTACAATAGTCCGCTGATAGAAATCATTGCTATGGTGTTTATCATTTTGGGCAGTCTTAATTTCACGGTGCATTTTGTAGTATGGCATAAAAAGAAGATACGCCATTATTGGGAAGATATTCAAGGTCGTGTGTTTATTTATATAGTGTTAGTGCTGATAGCAATTACGGTGCTTGTATTAATGTGGAAAGGGGTTTATACCCATTTTTGGACCGCCTTACGCTATGCAAGTTTTGAAGTTATTTCAATCATCAGCAGCACCGGCTATGCTACGGCTGATTTTAGTGCTTGGCCTTTATTTTTACCTGTATTGATTTTAGGCAGTGGGTTTATTGGAGGTTGCGTTGGTTCAACGGCTGGGGGATTTCGGGTTATTCGTTTTATCTTATTGTATAAACAAGCCATTCGTGAAATTATGCGCTTGATTCATCCTAGTGCGGTGATTGTTGTCAAAATTGGTAATAAAAAAGTACCTGATACGGTTGCCCAAGCGGTGTGGGGATTTAGCTTTTTATATATAGCCAGTTATGTTTTTTTGTCAATGCTATTTATGGCAACCGGCGTTGATGTTTTGACTGCTTTTTCAGGTGTTGCTGCGACTTTAAATATGACAGGTCCTGGTTTAGGTGATGTTGCGGTAACTTATGGTGGCATCAGTGATAGCGGATTATGGATACTGAGTTTTACTATGTTATTAGCTCGCTTAGAGATTTTTACTTTGCTTGTGTTATTAACGCCTGCTTTTTGGCGGCGATAATTAATTGTGAAGGGCAACCTTTATGGTTGCCCTGAATATAGACTTTCAGAAAAGTCAAAGCTATCAGACCTGACAGGTTTTGGAAACCTGTCAGGTCTTTAGACCAAAATCTTTATCTGAACAGCTATAGTTACTTAAAATCTTAAAATTAATCCCAATTTAATTGACTACCCGTTTGATATTCACGCACCCGCCCTTCAAAAAAATTCACTTCCTGATTAAGCTCGTATTCGCTAATCCAAGGCATCGGATGTGTCTTAATCCCAAATATTGGCTCGACACCTAGGTTCTTGCAGATGTTGTCGCCTATAAATTTTGCAAAGTCAATGTAGGTGTTGATTGGCATTCCCAAAATTCCCCCATCTGGCATCACTACTTGGGCATGAAAGGTTTCTAATCTAACCGCTTCATCTACTATGACTTGCACATGTTTTTGCATAGTGGTATCCCAACACTTGGGATTTTCTTTGATAATTTGCCGAATGAGCCAGGCACCATTAGCTGAATGCTGTGCTTCGTCGCGCCAGATGTAGCTGTATTGTTGCGCTGTATTCCTTAACTTGCCCTTTCTTGCCAGCGCAAAAATTTGCGAAAAGCCCAAGGGAAAGAATAAATATTCAAAAATATAATAACTGAGCAGATCTTCCAATAAGGGGCGGATGGCTTCCGGTGAACCAACAGGCGCGTCTGATTTAACGAGATGATTGGTAAATGTTAGATTCCAATTAACTTTTTCAACCAGGGCAGGCATTTCTTGATACAGGGTAAAAATTTGCCCTTGTCCTTTTTCATCCAAACCAAAAGATTCTAAGATAAATAGGTAAGATTCGATATGATTTGCTTCTTCAGACATGACCCAACGTAGGTACTGCCTCATTTCGTTGGCGGTAATATGTTGAAATATGGCATTCACCAGGTTATCAGGGACCAGATTATCACCGGCGGTGAGATAAGAAATATTGGTTTTGAAGAGCCACATTTCTGCTTCGGTTAATTTCCCTGTTTGCCATTGCAGTTTATCTTCTCCCATTGGAATATCGTTGGGGGTCCAGAAATTTTTACGAGCTGCCAAAAATCGTTCCCTTACCTCGTTATATTTGACCGGTATCGGTTGCCGCAAGTCATAGTTACGCCCTCCAATAATTTTGATGTCAGAAGCTTCGGGGCGTTTACTTCCAATGGTGATGGGATCTAAACTGCTTGAAACGGGAAATATCACTTTTTTAGGGTGAACAGATTCAGGGGGAATAGATTTAGGGTGAACAGATTCAGGGTGAACAGATTCAGGAAGAACAGATTCAGGGCGAACAGATTTAGGGCGAACACATAGCTTCGCCCCTACTTTTTTTGCTTTTTGGTGAGTGGGTTTCGATTTTCTATGTGGCACGGAAGTGCTGTAAAAATGATCACTGGAAGGATTGGAAATACTGGTTTCGCTAAAATCTAACATAATTGTCTCCGTTATTTGTTAGAAATCCGATTTTTGAAAAAAATCGGATTTCTGGTTTCTATTGACAAACCTCACATGTTTCTTCATCATCCAATGTACAAACCGGTGCTGGTGTGGCTTTAATCACCGTGCTTTTTTCAACATGGCTGGCTCCCATACTACGCAGATAGTAAGTGGTTTTTAGCCCGCGCAGCCATGCGAGTTTATATAAGTTATCTAGTTGGCGCCCTGAGGGTTCTAGCATATATAAATTAAGCGATTGTGCTTGATCTATCCATTTTTGTCGCCGTGATGCGGCTTCTATTAACCATGAAGATTCAATTTCAAAAGCGGTGGCATATAGCTTTTTCAATTCTTCAGGAATGCGTTCAATGAGACGAATACGCCCATCACAATATTTCATGTCATTGATCATCACGTCATCCCAAAGGTTGAGTTCCTTCAAATCTTGTACGAGATAGGGGTTGATAACCGTAAATTCACCGGATAAATTCGATTTTATGTAGAGGTTTTGATAAGTAGGCTCAATGGATTGCGTGACACCGCAAATATTTGAAATCGTTGCCGTGGGGGCAATTGCCATGGTATTAGAATGACGCATTCCTACCACTTTAATGCGTTCGCGCAAAGTATCCCAATCCAGGGTAGAAGTTGTGGACATTTCTAAATAGTGTTCACGCGCTTCTGCCAACTTTTTAATACTATCTATTGGCAAAATGCCCTGGTGCCAAAGTGAGCCTTCAAAACTAGAATAAGGACCTCGTTCTTCTGCTAAGTCAGTTGAAGCAGAAATGGCGTAGTAACTGATCAGTTCTTGTGCTTGGTCCGCAAATTCTATGGCTTCTTCACTTGCATAAGGAATGCGTAATTTATATAAGGCATCTTGAAAACCCATAATACCTAGCCCAACGGGGCGGTGACGCAAATTAGCCGCCTGGGCTTGAGGCACGGCGTAGTAGTTAATGTCGATGACATTATCTAATGCCCGCATAGCGGTGCGAATAGTCGTTTTTAATTTTTCTGTGTCTAGTTTGCCACCTTTAATGTGAGCAGGTAAATTGATTGAACCTAAATTGCATACCCCAATTTCTTCGCCGGCTTGAGTATTTATTGTGATTTCAGTACAGAGATTTGAACTATATATCACCCCCACATGCTGTTGTGGACTCCGCAGATTGCAACTATCTTTAAATGTTAACCAAGGGTGCCCTGTTTCAAATAACATGGTTAACATTTTGCGCCAGAGTTCTACCGCAGAAACACGTTTCCAGATTTTCATTTGCCCTTGTTCAGCTGCCTGCTCGTATTTTTCATAAGCCAATTTAAACGGTTCACCGTATAAATCATGTAAATCAGGCACTTCATTGGGGGAAAATAGGATCCATTGCTTATTTTCGTGTACCCTTTTCATGAATAGATCGGGTATCCAATTGGCGGTATTCATGTCGTGAGTACGACGGCGTTCATCACCTGTATTTTTGCGAAGTTCTAAAAATTCTTCGATGTCAATATGCCAGGTTTCTAAATAGGCGCAACCGGAACCGCGCCGGCGCCCTCCCTGGTTAACAGCAACCAGGGTGTCATTTGCCACTTTTAAAAATGGCACCACACCCTGGGATTGACCGTTAGTGCTTTTAATATGTGAACCCATGCCCCGTACAGGTGTCCAGTCATTACCCAAACCTCCTGCAAATTTAGATAACATGGCATTATCTTTAATCGCATTGTAAATGCCTTCTAAATCGTCGGGAACCGTTGTCAGATAACAGCTAGATAATTGTGGACGCAAGGTGCCTGAGTTGAACAGCGTTGGGGTGCTGCTCATAAAATCAAATTGGGATAATAAGTGATAAAATTCAATGGCACGGGCATTAGGTTCATTTTCATTGAGCGCGAGTCCCATTGATATGCGCATAAAAAAGGCTTGTGGCAATTCAAACCTGGTATTTTCCCAATGTAGAAAATAACGGTCATATAGGGTTTGCAATCCTAAATAAGTGAATTGCAAATCTCTTTCGGAAATAAGGGCTTTGCCTAATCTATCTAAATCAAATTCGGCTAAGTGAGGGTCTAATAATTCGTGTTCAATACCGGAATGGATATAAGCTTTAAAATAGCTGGGATAATAACGTTCCATATCCGTAGCACTTGCAAAAGTGGGCTGAAATTTGACAAAATTGAGGGCATCTGAGCGTAATTGATCGAGTAATAGGCGAGCTGCTACATAAGTATAATTTGGTTCCTTTTCAATTAGCGTGCGCGTACTCATTACCAATACGTGATTAACATCCCGCTTAGAAATGCCGTCAAATAGATTTTTTAAGCTTTCTTCAATAATCCTGTTTGGGGTGACATCAAATAAGTTGATACAGGCTTCACTAACTCGTATCCGTAAGCGATCTTCATTCAAGGGGCAATGCCGCCCTGCATCATCAATGACATTGATAATGGTTTGTTCTGGTTTTTCAGCCCGTTTATGTGCATGTTCTTCCCGGTAAATGATGTAAGTTCGTGCAACTTTATGGAAACCTGCTCGCATTAAAGCTAATTCCACTTGATCTTGTATATCTTCAATATGCACGGTACCTTCTTCACGCAAACGCCTGGATATCCCTTTAATAATTTGTTTAGCTAGTTCACTGACGGCATTTTGTATGCGATTTGAGGTAGTTGCTGTATCACCTTCAACCGCTAAAAATGCTTGTGTCATGGCATTAATAATTTTGTCCGTATCAAAACAGGTTAATTGACCATTACGCCGGATGACGTGATATTGCTCTAATCCGGTAAAATCACCATTTTGAATGGCATTATCTAGTAAATTAACGACGTTCTCAGAGTCTGTTATTTGTTCAGACATTATCAGTTATCAGTTATCAGTTAGTGGGGGGCAATTCTTTGTGGTTGCTTTATCAGTTATCAGTTTTGATTCCTAAGTTCATCTTATTAGATAATACCGTATAGACGGCTAAAAAGTTAAATTTATAAGTTATTGATTTTTAAGTATAAAATAGCTAATTGCTTGTTAATGTTAGGATTTTTTTTTGTTAAAGCCTATAAATAATGTGGATTTTTTAAATCAAAAATGAATCGGAGATAGGTTCATGCAAATACGATTTTTTGAAAAAACGTATTTGTTTAATGGTAAGAAATCCGATTTTTTGAAAAAATCGGATTTCTTATTCAAATTAGCTGTCATTCACATCAGATGGAGGTTGATGGATGACGATTGGCCAAGCTTGTTTTCCGGGGGGCAATTGATGAGTTAACATAGTGAGTAAGGAAGAAATTTTATCGCGCATTTCACGGCGATCTACTATCATGTCAATCGCACCATGTTCAAGCAAAAATTCGCTGCGTTGAAAACCTTCGGGTAAAGTTTCACGTACTGTTTGTTCAATGACACGGGGTCCGGCAAAGCCTATCAGGGCATTAGGTTCAGCAATATTAATATCTCCCAACATGGCAAGACTGGCGGAAACACCACCCATTGTTGGGTCAGTTAATATTGATATAAAAGGTAAACCATGCTGGTTAAGGCGGTTAAGAACAGCACTGGTTTTGCCCATTTGCATGAGCGAAAAGAGGGCTTCTTGCATACGCGCCCCTCCGCTGGCGGAAAAACAAACGAGGGGAATATGCTCTTCAATAGCGATATTAGCACCGCGTACAAATCGCTCGCCAACGACACTACCCATTGAGCCACCCATAAAACTAAATTCAAAGGCACAGACGACTAAGGGTACACCTTTCACTTGTCCTTTAATAACTAATAGCGCATCCTTTTCATTTGTTGCTTTTTGTGCTTGCGCGAGGCGATCTTTATATTTCTTGCTATCACGAAATTTAAGGGGATCAGTGGCAAACAATTCAGTACCTATTTCTTCGCGATCTTCAGAATCGAGGAACGTTTCCAAACGTTTACGGGCACAGATGCGTAAATGATGGCTACATTTTGGGCAAACATTCATAAGACGTTCTAATTCAGGGCTGTATAATACCACTTGACAGACAGGGCATTTACTCCAAACCCCTTCTGGAACAGAATGTTTACTTTTATTGCCATCAATACGAATACGGGAGGGCAGTAATTTTTCAAACCAACTCATTTTAGTTATCAGTTATCAGTTATCAGTTATTCATAATATATTTAAGAATTAAATGTATCCTATTAAAATTGGGTGGTCGGATCGATATGTAGGGTGGGTAGGAATTTCATTACAACCCACCATTTTTCAACGGAACGGTGGGTTTCCGCTTCGCTCCTACCCACCCTACATTTTTATTTACCTCTGAATTTTGATAAAATACAATTAAACTTGCTTTGATAAAGTTTAGTTAGTGATATATTATTAAAAATCATTTACTCAAGCTACTAATTGTAATTGTTAATCTTAATATTAGTTTATTCATCTTTGTGTTAGAATTACTGATTTTAAAATAATGCGAATTAAGAGTTGAAATTTGTGTATCTACTAAAAACAATGGCTAAGAAAACAAACCCAAGGCATCGCCAAAAATCACCAATTTTAACTATAAGATTTTAAAAGGATTTCTCAATTTTTAATTCGCATAAATAATATTGATATTTAATTTTTTCATTTCTTAAATAGAATTTACCTATAGTTTTTCAGATAAATAAGTTCACAAATGTAGAGGCAATTCTTTGCGGAAGCCTCATGCGTATGAAGTTATTTTTCTGAACATCTATAAATTCCTGGTACCATTAGTTGAACACTGATAAGGGCAACCACAAGGGATTGCCCCTACTAACTGATAATTGATTAACTGAAAATATGTCTGAAGAATTGCAAACACAGGAAGAACCCAGGGAACGCTTTATTCCTATTGCCAAACAAGAAATTGTGGCTGATTTATTAGCGGCTTCCCATTGGGGTGGTGAAGAGCAACAACAATTTGGTGAATTTTGCCAAATTTTTTCCGCCCTTTACCATTACAAATTTTATTCGCATTTGGAAGAATTAAAACGCTGTTATGCCCCCTTTAATCCAGATAGCGATA
>Ga0233404_10000605_pt1 | contig 10070 bp, 3 predicted proteins | sample Na_oxic_2_MG_FD_179861 | JGI IMG/M metagenome (GOLD analysis project Ga0233404, IMG submission 179861) | Seawater microbial communities from Saanich Inlet, British Columbia, Canada - Na_oxic_2_MG | ecosystem: Environmental > Aquatic > Marine > Inlet | place: Canada: British Columbia | collected...
CCGATTTATTATCCATTAATAATTGGGCAAGGATGAGTAAACTATTTAAGGGAGTACGAAGTTCATGCGACATATTAGCCAGAAATTCGGATTTATATTGGTTCGACAATTCCAGTTCTCTAGCTTTAGTTTCAATTGCCGCTTGTGCAAGTTCCATTTCGGCTTTGGTTTGTTCCAGTGCCTTATTTTTTGCTTGGACTTCGGTTTTTTGGCGTTCTAAATTCTTAGTGCGTTCCTCAAGAGTTTCATTAGTTTGACGCAGTTCTTCTTGTTGCGTTTGCAATTCTTCTGAACGGCTTTGTAGTTCCTCAGCTTGATTTTGCAATTCTTCATTAGTGTGCTGAATTTCAATCTGTTTATCTTGTAATTCTTCGGCTTGTTGCCGGGTTTGTTCTAATAATGCCTGCATCTGGGTACGTGATTCGGCGCTATTCACTGCTAATCCAATACTCGGCATTACTTGTTCTAAAAATTCCCCTTGAATTTCTGTGAATATATTGGAGGTGCCGATTTCAATGACACTCTTGACGGTTTTTTCATACAAAGACGGCAGAATAATGACATAACGTGGAACTGCTTGTGACAATCCAGACTGGATAATGTGGGAATATTCTTCGGGGGTATGAATACGGAATATAGTTTGTTGTTCCAAAGCGGCTTGTCCAACTAATCCTTCCCCAACTAAAAATTCATTGGGCATATTATTACTTGCACTATAGGCATAACTAGCGATCATTTGCAGGTATGGTTTTGCGCGTTGTTTGGATTCTTGCAGTAAATAAAATAATCCAACTGATGCCTCTACATAAGTAGTTAAGAAAGAAATAATATTTTTTGCCAGACTATAAATATCTTGTTCGCCGCTCATCAAATCATTTAACCGGGCTTGTCCAGCTTTAAGCCAATCCTGCCTATTTTTCTGAGCCGTAGTATCAGCGAGTTTATCCGCAGCGGCGGTAAGGGCATTTTTAATTTGGGCAAAGTTTCCTTGGTATTCTGCTCGTGGCACAACATTCTGATTACCTTCCGCTAAACCTTGCGACACTTGGACAATATCTTCGATCACGGTTTTAAAGTTGGTAATCATCACTTGAACGGCAGCATAAATGCCGGTAGTTTTACCGGATTGTTGACATAATTCAAAGTTACCAGCCGCCATTTGTTCAGTGATATTGGCGATTTCTGCCGGTTCACCACCTATTTGTTTTATGATATCGTGACTAAGGTGATAAGTTACTATAGATATTATAATAATACTAAATAAGGTAGCGATGCTAAGTATTAGGGTGGTTATAGTTGTCGTGTTTTCAATTTTACGGACATCTCTTACTATGCGAGTGCGAATCATCGCCTCAATTCTATCCGCACTGGTGATGATTTCATTGAAGAGCGCATCAAACTTATCATCCAACGGCTGAGCCCCTTTAGTAGCAACACGATTTTCAAAACGCTCATGGGCAAGTTTGACAAACATTTCGATATTGACTTTAACTCGGAAAATCCTCCCTTTTATACGTAAATCATTAACGGCATGAAAGGTAGCCTCCTCATCTTTGCCCCCTTTCAACATTGCGTTAGCATACCAAAGAGCTTTGTCAAAAAGTTCCCATACTTTTTCTATCCGCCCTTTGTCTTCAGCATTGGCTATAATCTTTTCAAACCAAAGAGTTGCCGTTGTGGTGTTTAATTTTATCATCATCGCGGCGTTAGCAAGGGGCGCATTTTTAATCCCAATATTTTCACTTATGGTGTACTGCATTCTTATTTCAGCAATAGCAAGAATACAAACACTAAGGATTATGGCCAAAAATGACCAAAAGCCTATTAACAATTGAGTTTTAATTTTCATAGTTCACCATTCATCATTCACCATTCATCATTCACCATTCATCATTCACCATTCACTTCAACGATACAACCAAACCCGCATCAGCGACAATAATTTGTCAGTATCCACCGGTTTTGCCAAATAATCATTAGCACCGGCTTCAATACATTTGGCCCTATCGCCTTTCATCGCTTTTGCCGTCAGAGCGATAATTGGTAATTGCCGATAGCGTGGTTGTTCCCGAATTTTGCGAATGGCTTCATAGCCATCCATTTCCGGCATCATAATGTCCATTAGGACAATAGCAACATTATCATTTTCTTCCAACACGGTTAATCCTTCTTTGCCATCTTCACCAATCACAACTTCCATATCGTAATCTTCTAACATGGTTGTTAGGGCAAAAGTATTCCGCATATCATCATCTATGATTAGCACTTTTTTACGCTTCAAAATTTTGGTTTTGTCATGTACCATCTGTAACATGTTGCGTTTGTCAGCCGGCAAATTGGCTTCTACCTGATGCAAAAATAAGGTAGCTTCGTCTAACAAACGTTCGGGCGATTGTGCCGATTTTACCGGTAGTTCATCCGCGCATCGTAATAATAATGCTTCTTCAGATGAGGTTAATTCACGGTTTGCATAAACAATTATGGGAATTTGGCAGGAGCCCTTTTCTTGTTGCATTTGCTCAAGTAGTTTACTCCCGGAGCCATTTTCTATATCCATGTCAAGGATAATACAGTCATAATCAGTCGTGTGTACCTGTTGACAAACGCTGTCTATTGTCGTTGCCAATTGAATTTGGATATGTTCACCACCAACTAATTCCACAATTTTCTGTTGGTGAAATTCAACGTCGGTGATTACCAACAGATTTTTCACGGTTGCGGTTAAAAATTGTTCGATATTTTGAAAAGCCTCCCCGAGTTGTTCCATACTTACCGGTTTGGTCAAATAACCAATTGCCCCCATTTTTTTTGCCTCCATATTTAGTTCCGCCGCTGAGATAAAATGCACTGGAATATGGCGCGTTTCAGGGTTATCTTTCAACCTTTCCATTACACTAAAACCATCCAATTGTGGTAAACCAACATCCAGAATAATGGCGTGAGGTTTATATTCCTCTGCAATTTGCAATCCACTAATACCATCCCCAGCAATAAGACATTTAAATCCTTTGCTGTGTGCCAATTCGCTAAGGATGTTGGAAAATTTCTGATCATCTTCAACAATTAAAATGGATTTGTCGCTGGGTTGGATGGCATTTCTGTCATCCGTAATTGGCGGCTTTTGAACTACCGCTGGTTCTGGGACAACTTCGTTTTGAGTGGCTTTTGAAACAATTTGGTTTTGAGCAACCACATCTTTTGGAACAACTATGCTTTGAAAGGCTTGGTTATCTTGAGCAACCGCGTCTTTTGGAATAACTTGGGTTATATCTTGAGGTACTTGGTTAATATTTTTTTGCTTGGATTGAGACTCGCCAATTGGTAAGTAAAGGGTGAAAGTAGTACCTTTATCTTTCTCACTTTCTAACCTCAACTCGCCACCGAGTAACCGCGCTAATTGCCGGGAAATGGATAAACCCAGCCCAGTGCCGCCGTAACTACGGCTCGTGGTACCATCGGCTTGTTGGAAGGCTTCAAATATAACTTGTTGTTTATCTTGGGGAATACCAATACCGGTATCGCTTACACTGATGGCGACGGTTTTGGTTGCTTCAAGCGCATTGCTACTAAGTGCCGAAAAACGGGGAATATTAGTCGGGCGTTGCGCCATGACTTTAATTTCACCAGTACTGGTAAATTTGAAGGCATTGGATAATAAGTTATTGATAATTTGTTTCAGCCGTTGGCCATCGGTATGTACTGATGGTATGTCTTCAGCAAGCACGATCTGAAATACCAGTTTTTTACCTTCGGCAACATGACGGAATTTTTGCTCAACCATTGTTAGCAAGTCACTTAACGAGACATCTTCCCATTGGACTTCAATTTTACCGGCTTCTATCTTAGATAAATCCAAAATGTCGTTGATAAGAGTAAGCAAATCATTGCCGGCACTATGAATTGTCGTGGCGTATTCTACCTGTTTAGCAGTTAAGTTGTTTGATTTATTATCCGCCAACAATTTTGCCAGAATAAGTAGACTGTTCAATGGAGTACGCAGTTCATGCGACATGTTCGCCAAAAATTCGGATTTGTATTTACTCGCTAATGCCAATTCCTTAGCTTTAGCTTCAATTGCTAATTTGGCTTGTTCCATTTCAGTATGGGTTTGGCTAAGGGCCTGATTATTCCCTTGCACTGCAAGCTTTTGGCGTTCTAAATCTTGTGTACGTCCTTCAAGAGCTTCATTGGTTTGACGCAATTCCTCTTGTTGGGTTTGCAACTCTTCGGATTGGGTTTGCAACTCTTCGGACTGGCTTTGTAATTCCTCATTTGTGTGTTGGAGTTCGGCTTGTTTACTTTGCAATTCTTCGGATTGGCGTTGGCTCTGTTCTAATAATGTCTGCATCTGACTACGAGATTTAGCAGTATTTACCGCTATCCCAATGTTTGGCACAGCTTGTTCCAAAAAACCACGTTGAATATCTGTCATCATGGTAGCTGAACCGATTTCAATAACTCCTTTCACCTCATCCTCATACAAAAATGGCAATAATAGTATATGTTTGGGTAAGGCGCCAGCTAAACCTGAACGAGTAATGGATAAACATTCTTCTGCGGTTTGAGTCAGCGAGATAACTTTTCGTTCAAGCACTGCTTGCCCAGCTAAACCTTTAGTAACCAATACTTTATTGGCTGATTCATCATTGTCAATATAAGCGTAACTGGCGATGATTTGGATATATTGTTGTTCATTTTCTGTGATAAGCATATAAAATAAACCAACTTGTGCCTCAACATAAGTAGTCAAAAAAGAAATTATTTTTTTGGCTAAGATCGCAAATTCTTGTTCACCGCTCATTTGCTCATTTAGCTGGGCTTGGCCGGTTTTAAACCAATTTTGGGTAGCTTGGTTAGCGGTTGCCTCGGTTAATTTGCCCGCCGCAGTTTCCAAGGCATTTTTGACTTGGACAAAATCCCCTCTATATTCCGCTTTAGCAATAGCATTTTGCCCACCCTCAGCAAGGCGTTGTGAAATTTGCACAATATCCGCAATCAAGGCTCCAAAGTAATTGCCCAAACTATCATAGGCCCGCCCAATATCACCCATTTCATCGCGGCGTACCGTAATTCGGCTCATATAAAGGCGGTTTTGTTGATTAAGAACTTGCCCCATATCACCAAGGGCCATTTTGTTAGCCATATTGGTCAATTTTACCAAGGGGTAAGTAATGCTACGGGAAATGAAAATACCAAGCAGCATTCCAATAATGATAGCCCCCAAAGCTAAACCTATAGTTAAGTTACGCACTATGATGACATTTTGTTGAACATTTTCAGTACGTTGGGTATTTAATTCTGTTTCGGTTTGCACAAACGCTGTAAATTTATCCCGCATAGCATCTAAGATATTTTTACCGGTTCCAGCTTGAATCAAAGTTGCCACATCGTTTATGGTTACCGGATTAGCATTCATTGTCCGCCTTGCACCAATTTCTGGCTTGGCAGTTTTTTCGAGCCATTCATTTGCCAGTGTTTCAAATTGACTTAACAATGCGAGATTGTCCGAATCACCGGTTAGTTGCTGGCGTAAAGCCGCAATATCTGTCGCCAGTTGCGTTTGCCCATGGCGATAAGGTTCAAGAAAACTATCTTCACCAGTGATAATAAAACCACGCTGTCCGGTTTCTTGATCAACCATGTCTCTAGCTATTTTAACTGTTAAAATAACACTTTCCAACTTACCCTTATTCGTTAAATCGACTTCCAATTGCTCTAACAGCCCACGCAATTTATCTAAGATACCTTTACCAACTCCTTTCTTAAGCACTTTTTGAAGATAATCGGCATTAACAGTAGCCTTATTCGCTTCACGTCGTTTAGCGATTTCCGGTTGAGCCGCAACTTCAATCCATTTATTATGAAGACGATCAATTTCTTCTAACACCGTAACTTGAGATGGATTGTCACTCACCAATTGTTTCTCAATTTCTAACAACGCCTCAAATTCAGTATTGCCTTTTTGGTACGGTTCAAGGAATTCATCCTTACCCGTAATCAAAAAACCGCGTTCCCCAGTTTCCATATCTACCACCAGTTTTTCTAACCGATGAGCATTAGTTAATACTGGTTGATCATGTTCAATCAGAAAATGAAATTCTTGCGTTAAACTGTATAGGTTATATAACAATACAACTGTTATGGTTACCATCAGCGTCAATATAGCAATGTAGCCGACAATAATTTTTTTGCCTACTTTAAGGCTATTAAAAAAGTTCATAATAATAAATGATGGGTTTCGCTTCCAAATCTAAAGGTTTGGACTCCAAAGCAATTGGAATCCAAACCTTCAGATTTGGATTATTTAATTGGAATCCAAACCTTCAGATTTGGATTATTTAATTGGAATCCAAACCTTCAGATTTGGATTATTTAATTGGACTCCAAACCTTCAGATTTGGATTATTTAATTGGACTCCAAACCTTCAGATTTGGATTATTTAATCGGACTCCAAATCTTCAGATTTGGATTATTTAATTGGACTCCAAACCTTCAGATTTGGATTATTATTTAAGCTTACATTAAAGCTTCGGCAACTGCCTCAACTTCACATAATCCAGCAATCCATCCAAATCTGCCCGGGTTGACCAAAGCACACCCTGTTTTTCCATGAATTTCTCGGCTTGGAGCGTAAAGCCATCATGACTAAAAAACCAGACGCGAGCAAAATCCGCCCCAATATCCTTTCTCACCCATTCCCCTTTCTTAATCAGTTTTTGGATTTCGGCAATACCCACCTTACGATTTTGATGCCATTTACTTTCCGCTACCCATTGTTCGACACCAGCCCCGCCATGAATATCAATCTCGTTCTCTGCGCCGGGCGCAATTCGTTCACGTTGGTGAATATAAATAACTGAATTCCGGTATTTCCACCTCAACATCTTGATGAAAATAATGCCCGGGCAATTTCCGTCCTTGGGCATTAAACAAAATTTGAACCATATAGACTTCAGCCAAATAACCAGTGAGATCACTGATTTGCTGTTTGAGACGACCGTATTTGAGACGTAATGTTTCTCGTACTTGTCCAATGTTTTGTCTCTCAATTTCAATGCGTCCCCAAACCTTCAAAAATTCTAATAAAATCGGATCTTGGACTTTGCGAAACCAACCGCCCAGTTCCATATAGTCTAATAAATCTCCACCGGAAAGTTTAATCAATACCTCTCGAATTTTATCAATGGAAACGTCTTTGCCCTCCTGTTCCTTCAGTACTTTTTGAATTTGATTCAAATCAATTTCATCATCTTTATGATCTGCTTGGATGGCGGAAAGATATAAAATCCATTTGGTAATCCCATACTCATTAATCCGCTCAATCCAACGATTGACTTGATCATTCAGTTCGTTCCAAATAAAGCCGGATGACAAATCGACGGCTAAAATCTTATTTAAGTTTTCTTCCGTTAATAGGGCTTGATTCCGTTTCCCAGCTTGTTTGATGATGGCAGTTATATAAAAAGGATTGCCACCACAACGTTCCGATATCAGCGGAGCCATTGATTCTGCAACTTTGGTTTCATAATAGCTTGCTGCTTTACGGACTAATTCGGTTCCCCAGTAGCCGGTCAAAGGCTCAATCGGTTCACTTTCAAACCGCCCAAACAACGAACCCCGTCCCAAAATTTCCCGCGCCAAAATACTCATACTAGAACCGGTTACGAAATGTGGACAAGTCGGTGATTCAACCGCTTCCTGCATATAACCGACGATATCAAAATGATGTTGAGGCCGGCGGGTATTCTGAAATTCATCTAGGAACATCACAATCGTACTGTCATCATAATCCGAGATATGACGAGGCAACAATAATGCCGATTGTTCTGGAATAGCCACTTGTTGGGCGATCAGACTCTCCATATATTTAAAGGTATTTTGAAAACCATCCAGTTTAGTTTGAATAATGTCTTTTAACTGTAATCGTTCTACTTTATTTTCCAACAAAATTTTGGGATCACGTAAACGAAATGCCACATACCAGCGAATAAAATTTTCCACATATTTAATGGCAAAATCCCAGCGATTTTCAAAAGTATCCGGAAAACTATAATAAACCGGCACTACAGCAAGGGGATCTTTATGATCCTGTTCAAAAAATAACCGATTGACTACTCGTTTAAAAATTTCCGTTTTGCCCATACGCCGTTGTCCTAAAAGGACCGTTGAACCGGTACGACGGGTTTTAGCTTTCAGAGCCGCTTTAAATAAATAGTCCAAAAACTCTTGACGATCAGTATAAACTTCTTCAGAGACTAAAGGTTTTATAGCCCAGTTTCGAGTCATATCAAGTTTCTCCTGATTAAATTAAGAATTTACATTTATTTCTACTTTATTAGATTTCATGTAGGGCTCCTAAAGCGATAGCGTATCCACCTGATTAATCGACCGTTCTGGTAAATACGCGATAGCGAAATTCATTCTACAACTCATTGATTCTGTTATTAGACAAGCCCCGACATTATTACTACAAGCGAGATGCAAGGCATCTATATTATGGAGTCCAAACCTTCAGATTTGGCTGGCGGTAATTTAATCACGTCCAAATCTAAAGGTTTGGACTCCAAAAAATACTAAAACTTATGCTTCAGTACTTAAAGTTCGTAGTGCAGTTTGACGAGTATTTAACCAGTGGGTTACCCAATCCTTGTTTTTCACCGATACAACCAAACCCGCATCAATGATAATAATTTATCAGTATCTACCGGTTTCGCCAAATAATCATTAGCACCGGCTTCAATACATTTTATCCTATCGCCTTTCATAGCTTTTGCCGTCAGAGCAATAATTGGTAATTGCCGATAGCGTGGTTGTTCCCGAATTTTGCGGATGGCTTCATAACCATCCATTTCTGGCATCATGATATCCATTAAGACTATAGCAATATCATCATTGTTTTCCAATACGGCTAATCCTTCTTTGCCATCTTCACCAATAACAACTTCCATATCGTAATCTTCTAACAAAGTTGTTAGGGCAAAAGTATTCCGCATATCATCATCTATGATTAGCACTTTTTTATGCTTCAAAATTTTGGTTTTGTCATGTACCATCTGTAACATGTTGCGTTTGTCAGCCGGCAAATTGGCTTCTACCTGATGCAAAAATAAGGTAGCTTCGTCTAACAAACGTTCGGGCGATTGTGCCGATTTTACCGGTAGTTCATCCGCGCATCGTAATAATAATGCCTCTTCAGATGAGGTTAACTCACGGTTTGCGTAGACAATTATGGGAATTTGGCAAGAGCCTTTTTCTTGTAGCATCTGCTCAAGTAATTTACTTCCAGAGCCATTTTCTATATCCATGTCAAAGATGATACAGTCATAATCAGTTGTGCGTATCTGTTGACAAACGCTGTCTATTGTTGTTGCCAATTGAATTTGGATATGTTCACCACCAACTAATTCCACAATTTTCTGTTGGTGAAATTTAATATCGGTGATTACCAACAATTTTTTCATGGTTGCGGTTAAAAATTGGTCGATATTTTGAAAAGCCTCCCCGAGTTGTTCCATGCTAACTGGCTTGGTTAAATAGCCAATTGCCCCCATTTTTTGAGCATCCATATTAAGTTCTGCTGCGGAGATAAAATGCACCGGAATATGGCGAGTATCGGGGTTATCTTTCAATTTTTCCATGACACTAAAACCATCCAATTGTGGTAAACCAACATCCAGAATAATAGCATGAGGTTTATATTCTGCCGCCAGTTGCAATCCACTAATACCATCTGTGGCAATCAGACATTTAAAACCTTTGCTGTGTGCCAAGTCGCTAATGATGTTGGCAAATTTCTGATCATCTTCAACAATTAAAATGGTTTTGTCAGTGGGTTGGAGGGCATTTCGGTCATCCGTAATTGGCGGTTCTTGAACTACCACTTTTTCTTTCATCTCTTTGCAGTCTTGAGCAATGGCTTTTTTTGGAACGGTTATGTATTGAGCAACCACGTCTTTTGGAACGGTTATGTATTGGGGAGCTTGGTTACGATTTGACTTGAATTGAGATTCGCCAATTGGTAAGTAAAGAGTGAAAGTAGTACCTTTACCTTCCTCACTTATTAAGGTTA